>OIZT01000962.1_pt1 | contig 14863 bp, 8 predicted proteins | sample 1588611 | NCBI WGS metagenome assembly OIZT01 (sample SAMN03283278) | human gut metagenome | biome: human-associated habitat; material: feces | host: Homo sapiens | place: Peru | collected 2012
GCCCTCGCCGCCCCGCCGCCGCCCGCCCCGGGGCGCGAAGCCTGGACGTTCCGCCAGGACCTCGCCCGGGGCGCGGCGTACCACGCCCGCGAAGCCTACCGCCTCGTGGACGGCTACGGGCTCGTCGGCGCGCTTGAGACCGTCGCCGCCGACCTCGCGCGCTACCTCGCGAGCGCCGCGCGCCCCTCCGCGAAGACGCTCGCCCTCGCGCGCGGCAAGGTGAACGGCCCCGAAAGCTACCGCGTGGACGTCGCCGCGAACGGCGACGTCACGCTCACGGCCGAAGACGACGACGGCATCCGCCGGGCCGCCTACCACTTCGAGGCGCGCGAAGCCGCCGGCGACCTCGCCCCCGCCACACGCACGCCCTGGCTGCGCCACCGCATCTCCCGCTGCTTCTTCGGCCCCATCAAGCGCGCGCCCTTCTACCGCGACGAGCTGATGGACGACATCGACTACTACCCCGCCGAATACCTCAACCGCCTCGCCCACGAGGGCGTGAACGGCCTGTGGCTCACGGTGGAGTACCGCGACCTCGTCGGCACCTCCTTCACCCGGCCGCGCGACGGCCACGAACGCCGCCTCGCCAAGCTGCGCGACACCGTGGCGAAGTGTACGCGCTACGGCATCCGCACGTGGATCTTCGCCATCGAGCCGCACGCGGTGGAGACGAACGACCCGTTCTACGCCGCGCATCCCGACCTGTTCAACGGCGCCGCCGGCTGGGGCGGCAAGGTGATGTGCGCCTCCGACCCGCGCACCGCGCAGTACCTGGAGGAATCGCTGCGGAACATCTTCGCCGCCGTGCCCGGACTCGGCGGGCTGCTGCACATCAGCCACGGCGAGCGCGCCACCTCGTGCTTCAGCCGCGTGAACCCCTGCGCCGACACGCCCCCTGCGTGCGCAACGTGCGCCGCCCGGGCGCCCTGGCAGCTCCACGCATCGCTCGCCGAGGCGGCGGTGAGGGGCATGCGCGCCGTCAAGCCCGACGCCGAGATGATCAGCTGGTTCTACCAGCCGCAGGTGCAGCCCTTCCGCGCCGACTGGCTCTACGAGGCGGCGAAGCACATGCCGCCGGGCGTGACGATGCTCTACAACTTCGAGTCCGGGGCGATGCGCGAACAGCTCGGGCGCTACCGCAACGGCGGCGACTACTGGCTGTCCTTCGTCGGCCCCGCCGAGCCCTTCCGCCACGTGGCCGCGTCCGCCCGCGCCGCCGGCGTCCCCTTCGGCGCGAAGATCCAGGTGGGCTGCTCGCACGAGGACGCCACCGTGCCGTTCGTCCCCGTGCCCGGCCTCCTCTACCGCAAGTACGCCGCAATGAAGAAGGCCGGCTGCTCGGCGGTGATGCAGTGTTGGTACTTCGGCAACTACCCCGGCGTGATGAACCTCGCCGCCGGCGAACTCGCCTTCGAGGCGTTCGAGGACGGCGAAGACGCCTTCCTGCTGCGCCTCGCCAGGCCCCTCTGGGGCGACGACGCCCCCGCCATGGCCGCGCTCTGGCGCCGGCTCTCCGACGCCTATGCCGAATACCCCCTCTCCAACGACATGCAGTACTACGGACCCTTCCACGCCGGCGTCGCCTGGCCCCTGCTCGCCGACCTTGAGCTTCGGCCCCTCGGCCGCACCTGGAAGCCGGAGGATCCCCCCAGCGGCGACGCCATCGGCGAATGCCTCGAAAACCACACCCTCGACGAGGCGCTGCTGCTCGCCCGCCGGATGGCCGTCCTGGCCGAGCGGGCGGGCGACCCCGCGCGCTTCGCCGCCCGCCACGCGGCCGACCGCGAGCGCACGCTCGACCTCGGCGTCGTCAAGACCCTGCAGCTGCAGTTCCGGGCCGCCGCCGACATCTTCGCGTTCTACCGCGACCGCTCCGAAGCCGTGGCCCTGAGCCGCGTGCGCGGCGACTTCCCCGGCGCGCGCCGCGCCCTGAAGCGGATGAAGGAGGCCGTCCGCCGCGAAATCGCCCTCACCCGCGAACTCCTCCCCTACGCCGAGGCCGACGCGCGCCTCGGCTTCCACTCGGAGGCCGAGCAGCACCAGTTCTTCCCCGCGAAGCTCCGCTGGCGCATCGGCGAGCTGGAGGGGACGACCACGCGCCTCGACGAGATCGACCAGGCGCTCGCCGCCGGCCGGCCCTGGCCGCTCTCCGCGCACGAGCGCGCCCTCCCCGTCTGCCGCGTCGGCGGCGGCTGGATCGAGAACCGGGGCTGCGCCTTCCGGGCGCGGGCCGAGGACGACGGCGACCTCGTCGTCGAAGTGAGGCGGCAGGGCTTCGCCGAGACGACGCTCACCACCTTCGACGCCGCCGCCACCCTCTTCCCGCGCACCGTATGCGTGAACGCCGACGGGCTCGTGGGCGAGGACGACTGGAAGAACGTGGCCACCCCGGGGCACGAGGCGACCGTGGAGGCCAAGAAGACCGCCGACGGCTACCAGGCGACGATTCGCCTCTCGGCGCTGGCGTGGGGACGCGACGAGCGGCTGCGCCCCGCGCTCCTGCGCGTGCAGGCCGGCGGCGCCCCCGTCTGGCCCGACGTCGCCGCCGGCGCCTACCGCCTCAACCTCGGCGCGGTGCGGGCCGACCGCTGCGGTCGCCTGGCGTGGGACGCGCGCCCGGCGCCGCCCCTTCGGGCGCGGTAACGCCGTCGAAGTCGTAGCCGCGCACGGCGGTGAGCTTCACCTCGGCGAAGGTGCCGACGGCGGGCAGGGGGCGGCGCGGCGTCTTCTTCAGGAAGACGACGCCGTCCACGTCCGGCGCCTGGCTCTCCAGGCGCGCGACGCCGGGCGCGACGACGAGCGCGCGGAAGGTCTTGCCCACAAGGGCCGCCGCGCGCTTCGCCCACACCTTCTTCTGGGCGGCCATGACCGCGCGCGCGCGCCGTTCGGCCACCTTCTGCGGCGGGCGCGCCGCCATCTTCGCGGCCGCCGTCCCCTCCTCGGGCGAAAAGGCGAAGGCGCCGAGGTGGTCGAACTGCATCCGCGCGATGTCCGCCTTGAGGCGCGCGAACGCCTCCGGCGTCTCGCCGGGGAAGCCCGTCATCACGGTCGTGCGCAGCGTGACGCCCGGCACCGCCGCGCGGATGCGGTCCGCCGCCGCGAGGGAAGCCTTCACCGCGCTGCCGCGCGCCATCGCCTTCAGGACGCCGGGGTCCGTGTGCTGGAGCGGCACGTCGACGTACCTCGCCGCGTGCGGGGAGGTGTTGAGCCAGTCGAGGAAGGCGTCCGTGATCTCGCTTGGATAGGAGTAGAGCACGCGGATCCAGAAGTTGCCCGGCAGCCTGTCCAGCCGCCGCAGGAGGGCGACGAGGTCGGGACGGTGCCCCGTCGCCCGCGACGCGGGCAGGTCGACGCCGTAGAGCATGGGGTCCTGCGCGACGATGTTCAGCTCCTTCACGCCCGTCGCGAGCAGTTCCTTCGCCTCCCGGAGGATCGCCGCCGCCTTCCGCGAGCGGTAGCGTCCGCGGATCGCAGGAATCGCGCAGTAGGCGCAGCGGTGGGCGCAGCCCTCGGCGATCTTGAGGTAGGCGAAGGCGGGGCCCGTGAAGCGCAGGGCGGGCATGGGCGGGTCGAAGACGCGCGTGGGCATGCCGGGCGGCACGCCGGGGGCGGCGGCGCGGCAGCGGGACTTCAGCCCCAGCGCGCCCTGCACCGTCTCCACGATGCGGTCGAGCGCGTCGATGCCGAGGATCGCGTCCAGGTCCGGGAAGACTTCGCGGATGCGGTCCCGGTAGCGCTGGGCGAAGCAGCCCGAGACGACGACCGCGCGGCAGCGGCCCGCCCGCTTCAGCTCGCAGGCGCGCAGGATCTCGGCGGCGGCCTCCTCGCGGGCGGAGGCGATGAACGCGCAGGTGTTGACGAGGATCGCGTCCGCATCGTCCGGCGTCGGGGCGAGCGTGAAGCCCGCCTTGACGAGATGCCCCGCCATCACCTGCAGATCGACCGCGTTCTTCGCGCAGCCGAGGGAGACAAGGCCAATCGTCATTTCGCGTTTCCTCCCACGGGCTCAAGCGTCACGCGCCAGGCCTCGGGCTGGATCGGGAAGATGTACGCCGCCTCCGGCTTCGGCCCGCACGATGCCCCGCCCAGCCCCAGCTGGCGGAGGTCGAGGTTCAGGCACACCTCCCGGCGCGGCGGCTTCACGTTCCAGATCCGCTCCTGCCGGTCGCGGTGGCGGGCGAACTCCAGGTCCTCGCAACTGTAGTGGAGGGCCTGGACGAAGAGCGGCGCGGAGGCGGTCACCTTCACGCCCACGCCGTCGCCGTCCGTGAACGTCACCCACCGCACGTCGCCCTTGTAGCCGTTGTCCTGCGGGCGGACGTAGGCGACGTACTGGTCCGTCACCGTCGAGGCGTAGCGCCCGAGGAACGAGCCCGTGCAGCGGTCCACGTAGTTCTCGAACGGACCGCGCCCGTAGTACGCCATGTTTTCGAGGCGCGCGTCGAGCATGAGCGAGAGGCCGAAGCGCGGCAGCGCGGGCGGCATCCTGCCGAACGGCGTCGCCCGGCTTTCAATCGTCAGCGCGCCGCCGCGCCCGAACACGTAGTCGGCCGCGTGCGTGAAGCCCGCGCTCTTCGCGCCGTTCACCTCCACGACGGCCCGGACCCGCTCGACGGCGCCGTCGGGGGCCTTCACGACCTGGAACGTGCGCACGTGGAAGCGCAGCTGGGTGAGGCCGGAGGCGTAGAACGCCCCGCGCAGCCACTTGTCGTTGTCCGTGAACGCGCGCATGCAGGTGAGGCGCGGGCCGCGCACGATGCCGTCCGCGCTGTCCGCAAGCACCGTCCGCCCGTTCATCGTCAGCTTCGCGAGCGTCCCCGTCTTCTTCGAGAAGACCGCGACGGTCGCCCCCGCCGCCACCGTCACCCGGTCCCCCTCCTCGACCGCGCGGGCCACCGCATCGCGCGCCGGCGCCGCCGGGGCCGCCGCCCGCGCGACGGCGATCTGGTCCCGCGCGATCACGTGCCCCTTCTTCGCCCACGGCGCATCGTCCCGGAGCGCGAAGGAGACGTTGAGGAGGTATTCGCAACCGGGCTTCCGCGCGTAGGCGCGCACGCCGGCGGGGAACGGCACGCGCACCTTCGCGGCGGGGGGCACGTCCGGCACGTCCCACGCGCCGCCCGCGACCTTCACGCCGTCCTCCAGCAGTTCCCAGTTCGCGGCGAAGCGGTTCAGCGGCGTGAACGCGAAGCGGTTCCAGATCTGCAGGATTCCGTCCGCCGCCTTCCCCTTCCCGGCCTCTTCGACCCGCTCCACCTTCACGTTCCGGTGGACGTGGCCGACCTCGACGAGCTTGGGGGTGACGTTGCGTTCGGCGTCGAGGATGCCGTTCGCGCAGAAGTTCCCGTCGTTCGGCTGTTCGTCGTGGTCGCCGCCGTAGGCGAGGTAGCGCTGGCGGCGGCCGTCGGGGCCCGTGCGGTCCGTCTCGACCCACACGGCCTGGTCCACCCAGTCCCAGATGCAGCCGCCCGTCAGGGAGGGCGAGGCGTAGAAGGCGTCCCAGTATTCCGCGAAGTTGCCGAGCGCGTTGCCCATGCTGTGGGCGTATTCGAAGAGGAAGCTGCACTTGGCGCGGCGGCCGCGCGCCACCACGTCCGCGATCGACGGATAGCCGGGGCCGTCGATGGGGAAGCGCTCGCAGTCCTGGCGGTAGCAGGTCGGGCGCGTCGCGTCCACCGCGCGACACGCCGCGTCGACGAGATCGAAGGTGGGGCCCTGCCCGGTCTCGTTGCCCCAGCTCCAGGAGAAGACGCAGGGCAGGTTGCGCCAGTTGACCACCATGTCGCGGCAGCGGTCGATGTGCGCCTGGGTCCAGCTCGGCGGCGAGGCGAGGCAGGCGACGCCGTAGCCCATGCCGTGGCTCTCCACGTTCGCCTCCGCCTGCACGTAGAGGCCGTAGCGCGCGCAGAGGTGGTAGAAGTAGGGGTCGTTCGGGTAGTGCGCCGTGCGGACCGTATCGATGTTGTACCGCTTCATGAGCAGCACGTCGCGCAGCATCTCCGCGCGCGTCACGGCGCGTCCGTTGACGGGCGAGGCGTCGTGGCGGTTCACGCCCTTGAACTTCACCGGCTTCCCGTTCACGTGGAGCGCCCCGTTCGGCATCAGCTCCGTCTTCATGAACCCGACCTTCGCGGCGCGGATGTCGGGGGCGAGACGGGGCTGGGCGGGCTGGGTCTGGAGGACGAGCGTGTAGAGGCAGGGGTCCTCGGCGGACCAGAGGCGGGGCGTGGGCAGGGCGCAGGCGAAGTCGAGGAACGTCCCGTTCTCGCGCTGCCCGGTCCGCTCCAGGTCCGCGACCTTCCTGAACGCGGCGTCGTAGAGGGCGGCCGTGCAGGCGACGGCGCCCGTCGGCGCGCCGGCGAGCCGCCGCAGCTCGACCGCCAGCTTGACTTGGGCGGATTTGAAGTCGGCGGCGAGGTCGTAGCGGAAGAAGAAGTCGCGGATCTCGACGGGCGGCGGCGAGAAGAGCAGCACGCTGCGGTAGATGCCCGAGAAGCGGAAGAAGTCCTGGTCTTCGAGGTAGGCCCCGTCGCTCCAGCGGTAGACCTCCACGGCGAGCGTGTTGGGCGCGTCGGCGCGGGAGGTGTCCAGGTAGGGCGTGACGTTGAACTCGTGCGCCGTGCAGCTGTCCTCGCTGAAGCCGACCTTCTTCCCGTTCACCCACACGTAGTAGGCGCTGTAGACGCCCTCGAAGCGCAGGAAGACGGGGCGGCCCTTCCAGTCCGCCGGCACGGTGAAGGTGGTGCGGTAGGAGGAGACGGGGTTGTACGCCCGGTCCGTGTACGGCGGCTTGGGCGGGTGCGGGTACTTGATGTTCGAGTACTGGGGCACGCCGAAGCCCTTCATCTCCACGCAGCTCGGCACGTCGATCGTGTACCAGGCGCGGTCGTCGAAGTCCGGCTTCCAGAAGTCGCGCGGACGCTGGTCGGGCGCGCCGCACCAGTTGTAGCGCCACGTGCCGTCGAGCGACTTCACGTAGGGCGTCTCGGGCAGCTCGGGCGTCAGCGCGGCGGCGGTGGACGCGAGCGGGAACGAGTAGGCGCGGGCCGGCTCCACGTTCACGTAGTTGACGAGCTCGTTCTCCCACTCGGGCGCCTTCTCGGCGGCGCGCTTCGCCGCGACGGCCGCGACCGTCCGCGCGCGCACGTCCGCCCACTGCGGCCCCTTCGTCTCGCGCAGGTCGGTCCAGGCGAGGCGCCCGGCGTCCGACGGGACGGGCTTCAGGCGCGTGTCGATGAAGTGGCGCAGGGCCGCCTCGGTCGCCTGCACGTCCGAGCCGTGGATGCCCATGATGCCGTTGCGGTTCCCGAGCGTCCAGGCCCCCTTCGCATCCCACGGCTGCGTCGAGACGTAGAAGTCGCCCGCGAACGCCGGCGCGTAGCCGAGCACCTGCACGTCGACGCCCGTCACGCGCTTCACCTCGGCGGCCAGCTCGCGGTACATCGCCTTCGTCGCGGGCGTCTCGTCGGAACTCCCGTGGATCCGGAACGGACGCGGGTCGTTCCGCTCGATCGAGAACGTCTCCGCCCCCGCCGCCGCCATCAGGCAGCACATGCCAACCGTCCACATGCGCTTCATCGCGTCTCCTCCAATCGTTCGGGTGTATAGGTGCGTAGAATCGAAGAGGGGTTGTTCCGGATGCCGTCGGCGAAGTCGCGCAGGGAGGCGGAGGCCTCGCGCAGGTTGCCGACGATCTCGGAGAGGCCACCCTGCTCGCCCAGCAGGACCGTGTTGGCGCTCCAGAGGAACGTGCGCGCGTGCCGCGTCACGTCCAGCACGTTGCTCCACGCCTCCACGAAGTCCATCCGGTTGAGCTGGTCGAGGATCTGCTGGGCCGAATCGGCGGCGCTCTGCAGGATGGAGGGCGCAGGGGGGATGACGACGTGGACCGGCCGCCAGCCGTACGCCTTCTCGCCCACGTCAAGCCTCGGATAGTTGAGCTCGATGTGGGAGAGTCCCGTCACGCCCGAGGCGGAGACGGTGGCGTGGAGCCCCCGCTTCACCATGCCCTCCAGCACCTGGCGGGGCGTGCGGTCGTCGCCCATGCGGAAGAGGCGTTGGTCGAGGGCCAGCTCCACGTAGATCTTCCGGCGGTCCTCGGGACGCGCGTCCGCATACTCCGCGCCGATGAAGGAGATCCGCTTCACCGTGCCCACGCGCACGCCGCGCAGGTCAACGGTGCTGCCGACGTCGAGCCCGGAAACGGAATCGTCGAAGAACGTCTCGGCCGGGAACTCGTGCTGCGCGGAGCGCATGCCGCCGATGTAGACGACCGTCGCCGCGATCAGGGCGACGCCCGCCACAATGAAGAAGCCGATCTTGGCATAGCTGGTCTGGTTCTCGCCGGACATACGCCTACTCCGCCTTGAGGGAACGGCCCATCATCGCCGCGCAGGCCGCCGCCGCGTCGAAATCCTCGTAGCAGAGCGCGTAGACGAGTTCGCAGATCGGCATCTCGACCCCCAGCTTCTTCGCGATCTCGTGGACGACCTTCGCGTTCCAGACGCCCTCGGCGACCATCTGCATCGAGCCGAGGATCGACGCGATCTTCTCGCCGCGCCCGAGGCGCTCGCCGACGGCGTGGTTGCGCGAGTGGACGGACGTGCAGGTGACGATCAGGTCGCCGATGCCCGCGAGGCCCGAAAGCGTCTCCGGCGTGCCGCCGTAGGCGAGGACGAAGCGCTTCATCTCGACGAGGCCGCGCGTGATGAGCGCGGCGCGCGTGTTGTCGCCATAGCCCATGCCGTCCGAACAGCCGACGGCGATGGCGAGGACGTTCTTCACGGCGCCGCCGATCTCGACGCCGACGGGGTCGGGCGACGTGTAGACGCGGAAGAGCGGCCCCGACCAGATCTCCTGCACGCGCCGCGCACGCGCCGCGTCCGTGCAGGCCGCGACGATCGCCGTCGGGATGCCGCGCGCGACCTCCTCGGCGTGCGTCGGCCCGGCGAGCGCGACAATCGGACCCGTCCCGAGGATTTCCGCGCCGAGGTCCGTCATGCGGCGGTTCGTCTTCTCGCAGAGGCCCTTCGTGATGGAGACGACCAGCATCTCCGGCGTGACGAGCCCCCTGAAGCCCGCCACGACGGACGTAAAGTACTTCGACGGCGGCGCGAGGACGACGACCTCCGCGCCCCTGACCGCCTCCGCGCGGTCGGCCGTCAGCTTCAGGCCGTCCGGGAGCGCGACGCCCTTCAGGAACTTCTCGTTCCGCCGCGTCCGCCGCATTTCCGCGATGTAGTCGGGGAACGCGCCCCACAGCGTCACTTCATGGCCGTAGCCCGCCAGCAGGAGCGCGTTCGCCGTGCCCCAGCCGCCGTCACCGATGACTGCAATCTTCATGTGCGTAGTATAGCATAAGTTGGCGCGCCGCCCTAGCGGACGCGCACGACGACGGGGCGGTGGTCCGACGCGACGGACTCGTCCAAGACCTCGTGCGTGACCGTCTCGAAGCGCGCGCGGTGGCGGCGCGACACCGCGATGTAGTCGAGGCACCGCGCCGGTCCGTTCGCCGGGAACGTGGGCGCGAAGCCCGAGAGGACCGCGAACGGCCCCCGCAGGGCGCGGACGGTCGCGCCCGCCGGGACGTCGTTCCAGTCCCCCGCCAGGAAGAACGGACGCTCCGGATCGATGTACGCGCGGATCTCCCGGACGGCGGCCAGCCGTTCCGCCTCGTCGAGCGAGAGGTGCGTCACCCCGATACGGAGTTCGGGGAAGTCCGCCACGAGCAGCACCCGCCGCTCCGTCTCCTTTCCCAGGCGCGGCAGCGGCACCAGCCGCACGCGCTGCGGCGCCACGCGCGAAAGGAGGGCCACGCCGTATTCGCCGCCGTCGTGGTCGATCGCCTTGCCCCAGGAGGGGACGAGCCCCGTCGCCTCCGCGAGCGCGGCGAGCTGGTCGACGCCGTTCGCGCGCCGCGTGCCGCGATCCACCTCCTGAAGCGCCACAAAGTCCGCATCCGCGTCCTTGATCACCGCCGCCGCGCGCGCGATGTCCCGCACGCCGTCGAGGCCGCGTCCGGCCCGGATGTTCCAGCTCATGAACGTGGTCGAGCGGAACGGCTTCAGGAACATGTCGTTCGCCTTGCCGGTCTCGGACGTGAACGTCTGCCAGACCGGCTCGATCACCTGGCAGCCGGCCAGCCCCAGCGCCGACGCGCAGAGGCCCAGAAACGCGCCGCGCCTCATGGCGTCCCCTTCGCCTCCGCGCGGCCCGGCACGACCACGTAGTCGAGCGGCGGCACCGCGTGCCCCTCGACCGAAACCGCCTGCGCGCCGTAGTTGGCGAGCAGACGCGAACCGTCCGCATAGGTGACGCGCACGACGCCCGGCGCCACCGTCTCGTGCCGCTCCATGAACTGGAACTGCAGCGCGCTGCGGCGGGCGTACTCGTCGCAGCCCGCCTTGATCCACGCGACGCCCTGGCGCATCTTCTCGTCCGTCGTCGCCTCCAGGTCGATCGTGCCCATCGACGGCGGACGCCCCGTCACGAACTGGGAGTGCCAGTAGTAGGTGGGCCGGCCGCCGAACTCCGCGAGCTTCAGCAGGGAGCGGCGGTCCGGGTTCGCCGTGCAGTTGATCATCGTGCGGAACGGCGTGGAGAGGACGATGCCGTGGTAGACGAGCTGCCAGAGGGGCACGTAGTCGTCCACCATCCTGTTGCGCGGCGGCTCGAAGGGCTTCACCCACTGGACGGTAAGGGCGGAGTCGACCGAGCCGATGCAGAAGTCGAACGCCCCCTCGCTCGCGCTGCCGCCGAAGGTCGCGCGCAGCTCGTCGAGGATGTGCGCCTCCCACACGGTGCGCTGGCCGTTGTTCAGGCGGTGGCGCCCGTCGGGACAGGGGAAGAGGCCCCGGCTCGTCGTCACGTCCACGTAGAAGAGCCCCCTGAAGCCGAGCGTCGCCATCTCGGCGCACTGCTTCGGGCAGAACCGCTCGTAGGCGCGCTGGGGGCACATCGTGTAGAGCCGCCCGCCGCCCCAGCTCGTCTTACCCTTCCTGAGCGTGCCGTCCGGGTTCTTCTCGACGACGTACTCGCTGTCCCACGTGTCCGCGATCATGTAGCAGTCGCGGAACGAGGAGTGGCCCACGATCTGGTAGCCCGCCGCCTGCGCGTGGCGCACGCAGTCCTTCAGCTTCGCCTCGCCGCCGAGGGACGGCTCCACGGGGAAGATCTGCGGGAAGCGTCCGTCGTGCCCGCCCACGTTCCAGCCGACGAGGCAGAACTCCGCGCCGTCCACGCCCTGCCGCCGGCACTCGTCCACGATCTCCTTCACGCGGTCGAACGTGACGACGGGCCGGACGGGCGGCTCGTTGCGCGTCACCTGGTCCGGCACCGGGCTCGGCACCGGCTTCCACGCCTGGCGGATGCGCACCTCGGGGTGGCGCGCCGCGTAGGCGAGGAGCGGCTGGTCCCTGACGCGCGCCGCGATCGGGCGGCACGCGCCGCGCCCCAGCTGGTAGGCGCGGTAGCGGCGGGCGATGCCCGAATAGTCCGCGTCGTCGCCCGTCAGGAACGTGTACTCCACGGCGATGTCCTCGTAGACGTCGTCCATGAACCGGTCGAAGAGGGCGTAGACGCAGTATGCGCCCTTCCTCGCCTCGGCGACGAGCGAGAGGGAGTGGGGCATCCCCGTCACGATCGCGCAGAACGTCGCGCGCGGCGTCTTGAGGCCGTACATCGGCATCGGCACGTGCCAGCCCTCGCGCACGCGCCCGTCCGTCTCGTGGAAGCGGCCGAGCGTGTTGTTCGGGAACACCCAGTAGCCCGCCTCGCCCGTCTTCGCCGTCGCGAAGTCGGGCTTCAGGGCGACGCTCTTCACGCCGGGCGGAATCGCGGCGCGCGGCCAGACGAAGCGGGCCCGGCCGTCCCGGATCTCCAGCGGGCGCGTCTCCCGCACCGTCCGGCCGTCCGCCGTCACCGTCTCCACCGTCATCGTCGCCGTCTGCGCGGCACACGCCCAGACGCACGCCCACGCGCCGAGAACGGTGCCGGCCAGCAACCTTGTCGCAATCGTCATGCAGTCCTTCCCTTCATGTTCCGGCGCACACTAGAGGAAGAGCATGCTCCAGAGGTTCGCCGTGCCGTAGAGTTCGTCGCGCGAAATGCGGATGAGGAGGCGGTCCATCTTCCCGTCGTGCCAGCTCATGCAGCCGAGGCCGTCGCCGCGCGCGCGCCGCAGGAGGCGCAGCATCACGTGGAGCTTCGCGCTGTCCATCGGCATCATCTTCGCCGCCACCTTTGGCAGGCAGAGCCGCAGCACCGTCGTGGGCGAGCAGAAGAGCGCGTTCGCCGTGGCGGGCAACGCCCGCGCCTCGGGCAGGATCTTCGCGAGGCGCGCGGCGGGCGGCGCGGCGGGCGGCGCGGCGGGATCGGTGAGGTAGTAGGCCGTCGTGCCGGGGCGGTTGAGCATCCGGAGCGACGTGCGCACGAAGAGGCCGAACTCGGGACCCGCCTTCGCGAACAGGTCCTCGGCGGCCTGGACGTCCGACGGCGTCGTCGTCACGCCGAAGAGCGGCGCGTTCGCCGGCACGCCCCCGAACGCGAGCGCGCCGGGCGGCAGGGGCGGGCGCCGCATCGTGATCTTGCGGGCGGACCCGTGCAGCTCCAGTCCGGCGGGCGTCATGCGCACGGAGAGCTCGCCCTGCGCGAACAGGTCCGAGCCGAAGACGGCCCGCGCCCCGTCGACGTCCATCCGCAGATGGGCGAGGTCCGCGCCGAGCGGACGCGCCCGCGCGGCGGCGGACGCCCCGAACGCATGGGCCGCCACCGAGGCGGACGGCCCCAGCGTCGCCCACTTCCCGTCCGGCGAGAACCACGCCCACAGCGTGCGGCCCGCATGCGGCCCCGGCGGCACGCGCAGCGTCCCCTGCGCGTCCGGCACGGCGTCGGGGTGCCGCTGCCGGAAGGCGTCCCGCGCAAGCGACGTCGGGTAGACCACGCTCCAGCGCTTCACCCGGTCGAGATCCGCATCGGACGGCTTCTTGGTCGCCGCGATGCGCGCGGCGACGGCGGGATCCACGTAGCACACCGCAACGCCGTGCGCCCCGGGGCGCATCGGCCCGAACAGCTTGGCCACCCCCTGCCCGCGAATCGCGCCCGGCACCACCCGCGTGAGGATGGGGTCGCGCGCCTTCGGGCCGGGAATCGCCGCGACCGTGCGGGCGATCGTCTCCAGGTTCGCAAACGCCACCGTGCCCGCCGGACGATACCCGGCCGACACGACCGGACGCCGGGCCACGGGCGCAGCGGCCCGCCTCGCAACCGGAGCCGGCGCGGCAGCCCTCTTCTTCATGGGTCCCGCGAAGACAACGGCGGCCGTGCAGAACAGCACGACCGCCGCGATGACCACGTTCTTCATGGTTCAGAACGAAATTTCGGCTGTCCGTCTCACTGGGCGGCGGACGCCGCCGCGATGATGCCGGCGAAGTCGGCCGCCTTGAGGGCCGCGCCGCCGATGAGGCCGCCGTCGATGTCCTTCTTCGCCAGGAGCTCCGCCGCGTTGCCCGGCTTCATCGAGCCGCCGTACTGGATGCGCACCGTCTCGGCCGTCTCGGCGCCGACGAGCTTCGCGAGCGTCGCGCGGATGAGGGCGTGGACGTCCTGCGCCTGATCCGGCGTCGCGGTCTTGCCCGTGCCGATCGCCCACACGGGCTCGTAGGCGATGACGAGCTTCGCGCAGTCGGCGGCGGTGACGTCCTTGAGGCCCACGTTCATCTGGCGCTCGATGACCTCCACGAGCTTGCCCGCCTCGCGCTCCTCCAGCGTCTCGCCCACGCAGACGATGGCCGTGAGGCCGGCCGCGATCGCGGCGCGCGCGCGCAGGTTGACCGTCTCGTCCGTCTCGCCGAAGTACTGGCGGCGCTCGCTGTGGCCGATGATGACGTACTTCGCGCCGGCGTCGAGGATCATGCCCGTGGAGATCTCGCCCGTGTAGGCGCCGCTCTCCTTCCAATGGCAGTTCTCCGTGCCGATGCCGACCTGCGTGCCGGCCGCCGCCGCGACGGCGGCGGGCACGTCGATCGCGGGCGTGCAGCACACGATCTCGACGTTCGCGAAATCCTTCGTCGCCTCGGCGACGCCCTTCACGAGGGCCGCCGTCTCGGACGGCTTGACGTTCATCTTCCAGTTGCCGGCAATGATTTTCTTGCGCATGTTGATCTTCTTTCCTCTTTTTTGAAAGCGTCTTGAAAAGGTTGATTCGCCTATTCCGAAAAGTCCGGTTAGTTTACCACGTTCACCGCGCGGACGCAAGCCGCTGCGCGGCTTTAAGTGGTGCTTCGCAACGGTGTAGGGACGGGAGGGACGCGCTCCGTCGCGTCCGCCCCCACCGCCCCGGGAGGTCGCGCTCCCGCGCGACCGAAGCACCCCGTCTCCACCACAGATGTCACAGATACGGGCTTCGCCCGACACGGAGCTACACAGATGGGAGGGCGGAGATCCGTGTACATCCATGCCGCGCGAAGCGAGGATCCGTGCCATCAGTGGTGAAAGCGGAGGAGGAAGAATTTACCACAGAACACACTGAACGGCCGAAGGCCGTCACTGAACACACGGAAGGTGTTGGATATGTGGGGGAAGAGGGGCCACGGATTTCTGTGCGAGATGCGCCGCAGAAAGCGAAGTTCAGATCCATTCTCTCTGTACGACCCTTTGTGGAAAAGAATCCTCTCTCTCTCTGTGCCGTATCTGCAGTTATGGAGCTTGATTGGTAATTGGATTTATTACGCACTGAAATCTCATCTTGAAGTGTGGGAGGAAATGACGGCTCCGGCTTCGCCGACACAGATGGATCCCGATCGACGAGCCACCTCTAGCCACCTCTAACGGAAGGGCAAGATCGTTGCCATCGGTATCCGCCACA
>OIZT01000964.1_pt1 | contig 14821 bp, 14 predicted proteins | sample 1588611 | NCBI WGS metagenome assembly OIZT01 (sample SAMN03283278) | human gut metagenome | biome: human-associated habitat; material: feces | host: Homo sapiens | place: Peru | collected 2012
ATTAATTGAGTCATTTTTACAAAAAATTTGTATCACATCATTTACAAATGTACAAATAATTAATACTAAAACTGAAGATTACTCCTCAGTTTTAGTTATTGATACTGTATATTTTAATATACCATTTATATTAAATATATACTCATTTCCATAATTATCTTTAATAGCTATTTTATTGTCGCTTACACTAAATTCTTTGGTACTTATATTATTATATTCTTTTAAATACTTTTCAAAGTCTTCATAATTATTAAAATATTTTTCTTTTGTAGAATCATTTAATAATTCATACTTACTTTTAGAATCTTTTTTTAAGTAATCATTAAAATATAATAATGCTCTACTTTTATTATTTAAAGTTGTATAATCAAATTTATTATGGTCATTTTTTTCTATATCATTAAATTTTTGCTTACTATTTTTTGCATTATCATATTCTTTTTTATTTATAATTTCTATGTTAAAACAAGAAGTAGTAATATCATGATTTAATACATAATACTTTTCTCCAATTAAAGTTGGTTGTTCTTCAAAAGAATCCTTATATAAATTTCCTTTTACATAATACTTATATAAATTAAGTTTACTTATTACATACATTTCTTCTACTTCTAAAAATGTAAATTCATATTCTTTAGAATCAATATCATCAGAAGTTATATATTTTAATAAATTTGCATCACTTATAGAATAATTTGATAATTTGTTAAGATTATTTATTACCGAAAAGAAAGTATTTTCATCAGTCACTAAAGTTAAATCTCTAAACTCAGTCTTTTTTCTTTCTTCTTCACCGGCATTCCTATTAATTAATACTATCAAAATTATTATAGAAAATATTACTCCTAATACAACTAATGCTTTTTTATCTCTTTTATCCATTTTTCACCTCACATTAATTATATGTATATATACCTTTGTTAAATAAATCGAATTCTGCTTGTCTTCTTCTTGCCAATCCACTTAAATAAACACCATTAGAAGCAGTTACAGGACTACTCATATAATTATCATATAATTCTTCTGAGTTTCCATATTGTTTATATTTATCTACAAATCCAACTAGTGTTCCAGTGTTATAATATCTTATTAATAATGCTTCTTTTTGATGTTTTTCTAATGTTATACCATTATTTTTTAATAGATTATCTATATAAGAGTTCATTTCTGCTATTATTTCTAATTCTATTTCATCTACAATTGATACATCCAAAGCATCACCATTTTTTAATGTATTAATGTCTAGTCCTCTTTTTTTAAACTTTTCTGGGTGATTTATTAAAGTTACTCCATGTCCTACTGTTAATACTCCACCCTGATCTCCATATATAAGGTATTTACCATCATCAGACATTATTGCCCCTTCCCAGCTTCTTAGCATTGTAATATAGTTTTCATCTGTTGACGTACTTTCGCTACTTGTACTTGGAACTGTTACAGGTCTAGGGTCATCTGGGTCTATATATTTTCTTGGATCTACTGAATTTTGAGAACCCCTTGCACCTTCTTCAAATCCTATATGCAAATGTTTTCCTTTAGAACTACCGCTATTACCCATTTCTCCAAGAACTTGTCCTTGATTTACCGTATCTCCTACTTTTACTCTTATTGAATCTGGATAAAGATGCGCATATACAGTATATACACCACCTGAATGCTCTATAACTACATGGTTACCATATGTTCCTCCACATGGGTTTTGATAATATCCATTATTATCACATCCATTATAAGCGACTGTAACCTTTCCTTTCATCGATGCAATTGCGTAGTATGTATCATCTGGTTTATCCAGGTCTACACCAATATCCATACCTGAATGGGAAGAAACGACACCATCAATATTTCTAGAACCAGAATACTCTGAATTTACTCTTGTTGATTTTGGCGTTCCAGTTGCATATTCTACACCATCTTTTGTTTCTAATTCTCCTCCAATAGGCCACCAGAAGTTATCCTCTGAGTTTGTTTCAACATAAGCAATATTCGAATCAGATGATGATGAATTACTGCTACTACTATCAAAAAAGAATAACATCATTAATGGAGTAACTAAGGCAATAAATATTAATAGAAAAAGCACAATTCCTAGAATTATGCCTCCAATTATTAATTTTGTTTTAAGAGGCATTGCTTTTATTTTTTTTGATATGCCTTTTTTTGCCATATCTTTAAGTAATGATTTTTTGTTTTCTTCATTTTCTCTTTGATTATCTCTATCTAAATCATTAAACATAAAATGCCTCCTTCAAATTAGTATCCTCCACCACTACCGAAAGACTCTAATTCTTTTTCAGAAACTACTACATTTATTTGCATTCTTCTGTTTCCACAAACAAATAATCCTTGTCCCTGACTATATCTTTTTATACCCTCTTTTTCATTATCATTTAAATCAATTAATTGTGCTAAATCTTCCGCTGCTTGTTTCTTTAATCCCATTACAAGATAATATGATGCATTATCAAATATTGCTTTACCATGAGTTAGCATACCTTCACCAACGAAGTCTGATGGTTGTTGAGTAATTATTATTGTACCTGTATTATATTTTCTTGCTCTTCTTTGAACTTGTGCTAAGAATTCTGCTCCTAGAATATTTTTTTCTCCTAATAATACGTGTGCTTCATCAACTGATAAAACTGTATTTACATTAGGATTTAAACATAAACTCCATGCATATTTTAACACATTGAATAGTAAAGCATTTCTTATATTAACATCTGAATTCATTAATTCTTTTATATTAAATACTATAAAATGTGTATCAGATGTAATTGAAGTATGACCATTAAAGTAATACTTTAATTCTCTAACAAATGGTCTTATTTTTAATTCTAGTCTTTCTAGAACATCTCTTTCATGTGTCTTTTCAGTAAGTGATGTTAATTTACCATATACCGTTGCATAAACATCCGAAAATGTTGGATAGTTTTCTGGTCTAAATCTACTAAAATCTGTTTGAAAATTAATTCCAAATCTTTCATAAGTATCTTGTACTATTCCAATAAATAGAGTAAGAACATCTTCTTCTATATTAGGATCATAATATTTCATAAATGCTTTTAAAGTTTGTAAAGTTTTTGTTAAAACGGTATTTCCCATTCCACTTCTCAATTCATCCTCGTCAGCATCTACTAAGATTTCAAGTGGATTAACCATACCAAACTCTCCCCCTTTTCCTAATTCAACAACTGTTCCACCATACATTTTGGTCATTTCACTTATTTCACCTTCAGGGTCAACCGCAACAATTTGATATCCATTTCTAATATGGCTTCTTAATATTAATTTAGCAGCAGTAGATTTACCACTTCCTGATGTACCTAAAATAATCATGTTAGCATTATTTCTATTATTTTCTTTTCTTATTTGATATAGGAATTGATTAAATAATACAACTCCTCCAGAAAAATCCACTCCAAGTAAAGTTGATAATCCTTCATCTTTAATAGTATCAAAGATAAATGGATACATTGCTGCCATTGTTGGAGATGGCATTGGAGTACCTATTCTTGATTCAAGTGATTGATTAGGAAAAATAGGAATAATTGATTTTAAAACATTTTGTTGTTCAAATCTAAGTGGTATTGCTTTCATTTCCATAGCATCTAAGTAGTTCTTTACTTGCATCTTTTTACTTTCTAATTCTTCTTTAGTATCTGCAATTAACATTAAATGCATTTGAAAATCAAAAGTTTTAGATTGTGATGCAGTAAATTGTTGAATGAAATAATCCAATGAATCCATATCTTGACGATATTTTTCTAACATAGTATTATCTCTTTCACTTTCATATCTAGTTCTTATATCTGCAATCTCTTTATTCAACATTTTTCTTATTACATCACCACTAAGTGGTATATGTTTTATAACCATTTTTACACCAGCCATATTTGTAATATTAGCTAGGTATCCTGGTCCAATAAATCTGGGATATGATACTACTGTTAAAATAGTAGAATACTTATCACTGATTGTAAAATATGCTCCACCTTTATCAAATTCTAATCCCTTTGGGGCTAATTGACTTTTCATGTTCATAATGGCATCACCGTTCCAAACTCAGTATTTATTCCCCCGTTTAAGAAACTATTTAACACAACTCTTAAATCATCATTTGATGTTTGCATTGAATCTAACCCTGCATTGGCAAGACCAGTAATAAGAGTTCTTAATTTCTTTTGAATTTCTTCATTATTTTTTTCTCTAAATAATATATAATACTCTGTATCTGTAACATTATTTTCTATAAATTCATTAGCTTTATCAACATCTTGAGAAATTAACTTTCTAATCGCAGGACTAGAAGTTTGATTAAATAGTACTTGTAATCTTGCAAGATAATCTGCTATATCAACTGGTTTATCAGTAGATATTAACCAAAATTCAAAATTAATTGTGTTATAGAAATTCTTTAAAGCAATTATTGTATTATCTTGTGATATTTTATCAAGTATAAATATATTTCTTGGACTTATTTTAACTCCTGTAACCTTTGTACCATTATTAGTAATTATACACCCATCTACAATATCTTTTACAGGTATCCAATCTTCTGCATATTTACTATTTTTTTGTGTTGAGGAATCTTTCATAAATACACCAACCCTTCCATAAATATCTTCTTCTTTCTGTATAAAATGATATTATACTTTGTATTGCACACAATGTATTATGATAATATGGTATAGGCAATACCAATAATGCTGATATTCCTGCAGGCAATATTGCTAGTATTAAATATATAAATTCTCTACTTTGTAAAATCAATAAAAGTATTATTGTTATTGATACTCCTATACCAAATATCAAAGCATCTATTGGTCTTAAGAAATTTAACCATAACATACCTTTTTTAGCATTGGCAGGTACTAGATAACTATCTTCATACATTTCATATCACACTCCTATCTTCTTTTTTTATTCACTTGCTCTTTCGCATAATCGGCATAATATTTTTCTTTTGATGTTTCAATATTTACTATTTCTCTATTTAGCTCATTATTTATACTAATACTATCATCATTCTTATATTTAATTGGATTTCTTATAGATAATAAATATTTTTTTAATTTTTCTAAATCATTTATATCATTTATTTCTATATTTGATTTTAACCTCTTAAAATTATGCTTTATATTATTTAATAATATTAATATTTGACCTGAATTTCCCTCATAAATATTTGCACCAGTTATTATATCATTAATATAATCTTGAATAAATTGTTCTTTCTTCTTTTGATATATTAATTGCATATTTGTAATAACTGATATATCACTTTCTTGTCTTTTTGCTCTTTCAATAGATAACTCGTATGAAGTTAATTCAGTACTATACTTAATAACCTCACCATTTTTAATATCCTCCTCTGAAAGTTCATATATCTTTTTTATATCAGTTATACATGCATCAATTATAGATAATTTATTACCACTTGACTCAATATCTATTTGATTTCTTTCTTGTTTACTTCTTAAGTCTTTCAAATCCATTTCAATTTCATCAGATTTAGTATCAATACCAAGTGACATTTTTAACTTAGTTAAGAAATTTATTTTTCTCTGAATTCTATCCATAATTATTTACCGCTACCGCCATATTTATCATTACTAATATCAATAGCATTTTCGATATAACGTTGGAATGCCTCTTTTTCGTGTTGAGCTTCTTGTAAAGCATCGTTTGCATCTGCTGTTTCTCTAGCATGTGCTGCTTGTTCTTTTTCAAATACACCCTTTAGTTTTTTCCACATATTAGATAATTTCCTTATGTTTTCTTCATTAAAATCTGCTGCTGTTTTATTATTGGCGAAGTTTGCAATAGCATCTTGAAGTTTTTTAACATCGCCACTATATCTACTCGGATTATTATTTAGTTCTCTCATTAATGAATTATATTCATTTTCTATCGCTTGACTAGAATAAGCATCTCCATCTATTGCTATTCCTGCATTTCTATATAATAAATTCAATAAACCTGCGGCGCCTTGTTCTCTACCATAATCTGATTCTTCAAGGTTCATTCTTTGTGTGGACATAGTTATTATCTTATTGTATGCTTCATCATATGTTCCACAATTTAATGCTGCTGCTTCTAAATCAGCTATTTGTTGCGCCTTTTCTGATGGAGAATCTGTAGGGTTTGCATTACTTACTATTGTTCTAATTAATGTTGATAACATACCAAATTCAGCATCTGACGAATTAACCTTTTTAACACTCTGTTCTGTTGATAAATTATTATAATGTTCTTTTGCTCTTTCAATTGCATTTTTCATTTCATTAGTTCTTGTCGATAAAACAACATCTTTCCATATATCTTGCCCATTGGCATCTGTACCACCATGTACTTTAATCTTTTTGTTCTTCGCTAAATCTCCTGAACCTTCTGTTTCAACAGCTTTTACTGATGCTTTATTATTACTATATGCTTTTTCAACTTCTTGTAATTTTGTAACTTCTTCTTTTTGTTTTTTAATTCCTGTGTCTAAATCATCAATTGCATATTGAACTGCTTGTCCCTCAGTTTCAAATCCATACTTCTTTTGAATAACAGAAACAGTTCTTCTTACCGCATTTCCAAATGTTGCTGGATTATCTTTAAACCAACCTTGTTCTCTATTAATTCTTTGAGTTTCTGTTTCACTTGATTTCTTTATTATTTTTCCTATTCCATTTTCATGTATTGCTGCTCCACCTGCTGCTGTTAATCCACCCAAAACTGATGTTGCAAGTGTAGTCGCTTGATTTCTATATCCTATCATATCACTGTTGGCAGTAATTTGTTCCATAAGTTTTGCTCTTTTTTCTTTTGCGTTTGGATCTGAATCAGATATATTAGCATAAGCATATTGTAAATTCCTATTTTTATTTTTTAACTCTCTTCTTATTGAACTTGTGCTTCTATTAGTCATATTATCAATTCTTTGTTGCATATTGTTTGATAATTTTTTCTGTTCTGCAGCACTAAGATTTTTGTATTTTTGACTATTTTCCATTTTAGTTTTAGCATTTTGAAGTTTTTCTATTTGATTATTTCTATAGTCATTGGCCTTTTTATTTTGCCTTTCATTATATTTTGCTGCATTATATCCACGTACTGCAACATTTTTTGCTAATGCAAGTGGTGCTGCAGCTGCAAAACCAACTGCCTTTTTAGTGCCATTATATACAAGTTTTCCACCAAGCATTGCATCTGTTCTCTTCTTCCAGCTTAATCCAAAATCTCCACTTGCTTTTGTAACACTCTTTGGTAATAATTCTTGAATCAACTCAGGTGCTTTTTTTGCAAATGTTAGTAAACCTAACACTAAGAATAGTATAATCCAATTACTAGTTTCACCAATTGAACTTGTAAATTTATCGCTGTTGTTAAATATCTCACTTATCAATAACATTACAAAACTAATTATTGCTACTCTTATAAATAAATCCAAATATGTTGTTGTACATTGTTTAACCCATTTACTAAACATATTATCTTTTTTAGGAGTTAAATAACACATTATTGGTATTGGAGCAATTATTTGTAAGAATATTAATTGTACATATCGTGTACCTACACTTATACAATACATTAATATCATCCAAAAAACAAAAGCACCAACACCTACTGCAAATAATCCATTAAAATCTATTTTATATGGTTCGCCTCTTTTGTTTTCATATCTTTCTGTAAGACATTCATGTGATAATAATTGCAATGAGTTTTCGTTTAAAATTTGAGAGTATAATAATCCATTTCCATCCGCATCATTTTTACCTGTTAACATTTTACAATTATCACTTGTACCATCATCATTAAATTTATAAAAATTCAAAAACAATTCTGCTGATATTCTTCTTCCAATGTTACCACTATCTAATGTGCTATTGTCTAAACTAATTATCGATTCAATAACATGTTCATTAATTATATCATATTGTAAATTAAATGCTAGTTTAAAAATTCTTGGTGTCGTTGCTAATAGTACTACAGATATTAAAACTTTTTGTATTATTTTTCCTGGATTTTTCTCCTTATCTGAAATTAAATCAGGATTTACTAATAACTCTATTAACCAAAATATTACCCTGAATATCATAAAAACTCCGATAATAGTACTTATTTTGGTATAAATTTTAGAAAAACTATCATTATAAAACATTTTTCCCATATCAGAGAATACTTGATAAAACGTCGATATTAATGGATATATTAACTGACATAAATTAGAATATAATCCTCTTAAGGCATTCTGAATAATTTTTACGACCCATGGCAGGTCTTCAGCTTTTACTGCAAATAACATTTTATCACTCCTCTCTATTTATCTAAACCACATATTTCATAATTTGCATTTGACCAAACATCATTTACAATGTTAAAAATCATATTGATTAATGTTGGTACAAAAAATATTATTATTGCTATTATTATTCTTTTTACTGCTTTTCCTTGCGCTTTTTTCATTTTATCTTCTGATGAGGCAAATAATGCAGATGCAAAATCAATTATAATTAGTGCTGCCAATAAAATTGGAACACCAATTTTAATATATGACATAGCATCGTTTATGTATTCTATTATTTTACTTGGTATTAATTCGCAACCTTTCTTTTCTGGTTCACTTGGTTTAGGTTCGTCCTCAGTTGAACATTGATTCAGCGTATAAGTTTTTGTTCTAGAAACTAATCCCTCATCATCCTTGGAAATTTCACTTTGTTTAGCATATATATATATATTACTTGTTGATGAATTTTCTGAATATGCCCAATCACTTTCTAAAGCATAGATTTGGCTTGGGCAACTATTTAGACCACTTATTCGATTTTCATAATTATATATAAAAGTGAAAAGTGCTGATTTTTCATGAAATGTCTCACTTTTACCATAATCTATTGTTAAAGTTCTGTTAAATTCAGCGTTATTAACTGATATCTTTGAGGAATTTGAGTTATAATATACCAAGATATAGTCCATCGCATTTAGGTCTGTATTGATATATCTACAAAAGCCATCATATTGTTTTGCTAATTCATTATCTTTGTTACATGATCCATTATAAGTGTTATCGTAATTCTTGTATTCACTGATTTTATCATCAATAAGTTTACTGTCTTCTTTTGTTCCAAATTTCATACCTCTAAACCACTTTGGGTTTTTTTCGGTTGCAATTTTGTTACATGCGCTTCCATCTGAATCGAAACATATTTCATTTGTATATGTAAAATCTACATAACTGTATCTTGGACATCTATTCATATTTTTAAGATTTTCTAATGCATCATCATCAATAAATGGTGAATTTGATGGGTTTAAATTACCCATGATTGTTCCCAAAAAAGAATCACTTGCAGTTGAATATGCCGTAAACAATTTTGTATCTATATCATATGTAATTATATTAGCATAATATTCGTTATTATATTTTACTGTATAAGAACATGCCAACTTAGTTGATTCGTTTGTTCCATCGATTATTGCTTTAATCTCATCTTTGCAATCAGTACTTTCACACGCATAAGATTTTGCAAAAGCGCTTTTATTTCCTGCAAAAAATAACATTGTTATAAAAATTAAAAATAATAATTTCTTTTTTTTCATATTATAAACCTCTTCTTAATAATAACTTTAAAATTATATTTTCATTATAACATATTTTTCTTAAATATTAAATAGAAAATTCAGTTTTTTATTATATATTATGAAATAAAAAGGAAATTAAATATCATGTTAAATATTTAATTTCTCTTATCTTGTAAGAAATCTTCCTTTTCTTTTGATTTTTTTCTTTTCTTCCGATTCATTCATAGCATTCAATCCTAAACCTATTAAGCTTTCACCCTCGATTAAAGGAATAAAAGTAATTGGATTTGATATTGCAATTGCTAATAATGTTGTAATAGATAATCCTATTAATACCTTAACACCATATTTCTTCATTTTCTCTTTTATCTTTGATATTAATGTAGGATTTGCTTTGCTTACTTCTTCTACTTTTAATTCTTCTTCATCAGTATTTTCTTCTTGTGACTCTTCTTCAGTTAATTCTTGCTCTTTATGTTTATCTTTAAAATTACTTATTAATGATTTAGGACTATATTTCTTCATTTTTTCTTTTATTTTTGATATTAATGTAGAATTTGTTTCACTTACTTCTTCTACTTCTAATTCTTCTTCGTCATTATTTTCTTCTTGTGATTCTTCTTTATTTGTTTTTTGTTCTTCCTCATCTTTAAGACTATCTATTATTTCTATAGCTTTAGAAGCTAATTCTATTGGAGTATCATTTGAATCCTCTTTTGATAGTTCATCAGATGATGCAGGTAATAGTATTACATTCCCTTCGTATATTGTTGGCTCTCCTGATAGTTTTGTATTTTCTTCTGAAGTTACTTCATCATTGGCTATTTCTTCACTTGGTTCTATTACTGGTTCTTGAATTTCTTCTATTACAGGTTCTTGTGGCATTTCACTATCTGTTATAACTTCAAGTTCAGTTGGTTCATTTTCTTCTTCAATAGAGTTGTCACTTTCTTCTATAACATTTCCTTCTTCAATAGATTCATTACTTACTTCTTGGATAACTTCTTCAGAAACTTCATCATCTATAAATCCTTTTTTAGTTTGATTTTCAAATTCATTATTAATTTCTAATAATATTTCTTCATATATTGCTTGTGGCATATTCTTACTATAATAACTTATTGTTTCTAATCTTCTTGAAAGTTCTTCTTCATATTCTTTTTCATCATACTTGTCATTAATTTTATATTGTTTCAATTTTTCTATTAAAAATAATTCATTTTTAATTATTTTATAATTTTTAATTAATTCAGTATTTTCTTGTAATTTAACTTTCTCTCTTTCTAAATAATAAGTTATTCTTTCTTTTTCATATTCATATTCTTTTTTAGGTATATTATTTTTAGCGTCTTCTAAATCTTTTAAAATATTATTTAAATGTTCTATTTCATTTAAATTTTTTTCTTGATTTTCCTCATATAATTTAATAAACATAATATCTCCCCCTTAATTGCGCTTTATTTTATACTATTTTTTTAATTTTGTCAAGTTTTGCCATTAAAAAAGAAAGATTTCTCTTTCCTTAAAATTTAAATATTCCCATAAATTTATCATTATTAGAAGAATCACTTTCTCCATAAAGGATATTTAATTTTTCTAATAATGGCATTAAATATTCAGAATTATCTTTTTTTTCATCCAATGGTGGAATATTATAGAAAATACTTGATCCAGATTCTAGTTCAAAACTAGATATATCTTTTCTTTCTAAAAGACTTTTATTTAGCACAATTTTTTTACCAATATATTTATCAAAGACTTTTCTATCAAGCATAACCATTTTATTTAATTTTATAGTTGTTGGTTCAATTAAATATATGATATCATCACATATTGTAGTATTACCATATCCATTTAGATCTAGTATTACTACATCTTTGTTACTTAATCTATTAAGTACACCATTTAATTCTACTCCATCAACGGAAATTAAATCAGGATCCCTTAAGAATATAAAATCTTTTTTATTTATTTCTATTGCTACAGTATCTTTATAATTTGATATAAGATTTTTTAACATATAAGTAAGTGTTGTAGCACCTGCTCCACTAGTTATATCTTTTATTCCAAGAATATATCTTCTGTTATAAGTTGTTTCCCTTACATCAAACCTTCTATTATCAAATGTAGGTGCCATTGGTTGTTCTTGTACTTCTTCTTTTTTATTTTCCACTTTTGGCTCTTCAATAGTTTCAATATTTGGATCTTGATATTTTGCAACATCTCTATATGAATTAGGGTTATTGTATAAATACATTACTCCTTCTATTGTAGTAGTAAAATTATAAATTCCAATATTTACTAATTGTGATAAAAAATTCTTATTAACATTATCTGAGTCTAATAGAAATATTATTTTTTCTACATTTAATCTCATAGGTAATTTTTTTAGATTATTAATATTTTCATAATCTTTAATTGCAGTTATATCAACAATCATTTTATTATAGAAATAATTTTGAAATTGACTTATTATTTCATCTATTTCAAATTCTCCTTCAAGTTTCTTTGAAATATCTATTTCTAATGTATTTAATTGTTGTCTATATTTATTTGAAATAATTACATTCATATTCTTCCTCCGCTTTATTATTAATTATAATTCATAACACGAGTTTCGCCTTTTACTGCAATTGGAAAATCTATACCTGTTAATGTATCAATTATTGGTATCTTAAAAAGCATATATGTTTCAACATAATAATATATATCATCTTGAGACTTTATTTCTTTATATGAGTATCCAGGTTCTACAAATGTACAATCTTTACATCTAACTCTTTCTACCTCTGACTCACTAACATAATATCCAGCATTATATAAAACTTCTGATATTTTTGTTTGAACATCTCCGTGATTGTCGATACCCTCATTTTGTTCAATAACATTAATTATTCTATTTTTTACTCTAAATGCTCTTGCATAATTTAATGCTACGCAAATGAACGCTATATATAACATTAAAAATATTAACATTAATTTTATGGAGAAAGCTCCACCAAATGCATCTCTCATTTTTTATCACCTACTTTATTATTTACATGTACCCGTTTGTGGATCCCATGTTCCAACTTGACAATTTCCCTGACCTTGAAATGTTTCATTAATTTTGTTTTTTATACCTGGCCACAATGCTACTAAAATACCACCAATAACTGCGATTGCTACTATTGTAACCATTGTCATTGATACTTCACCTGTTGCTTCTTTCATACTTTAACCCTCCTTTCTTAATAAATTAAATTATTTTTCTTTTATATTTCAAACTTCTCTAGATATTCATCATTGAGAAAATTGAAATCAATAATAAAACTAAACAGCATCCTCCTGTACAAACAAGCATCTTCATTGTTTCTTTTTCCATTTTGTCAAGTCTTGCTTTATACTTTTCTTCTCTGGCTTTAGCTTGTAATGATGAAACTGATTTAGAAAAAGATATTAATTGTTCATGTTTCTTTTCTTGTTCTCCTAAACCTAATCTATATAATAATCTCATCATTCTCATTGAATCACGTACAGGGTACTCTTTGGCAAAATCCATATATGGATCTACACTTGAATCTCCTGCTTCTATTTTATCTATTAATCTTCTTAATCCTGGTTTAAATACTTCTGGAGCATCTTCAATACTTTTAGCTAACGCTACTGGTACTGTATAGTGATGTATTAGTATTTCCAAACCTTTTAAATAATATGGTAGTAATGAATCAATTTGATTTAAGTGAGCTTTATAATAACTCTTTAAACTCATATATTGATTTTTAAATGTTAAATATCCTAGTATTAAACATATAATTAATGTTATAAAGGACATTTTTCCTACCACTGTTGCTATGAAGAATGTGATTAATATTACCATCAATCCTTTTTTTATTCTTTTCATAAATACTTCATTTGGATCATATACCAAATCTCCATATCTTGCTATCAATAAAAAGTCATAATCACTTTCTTTTAAATATGTAATATATGGACTATTTGAATCAAATGCTCCATGTACTGAAATAACTTTATTATATATAAATAGAAATACTATAATTGCTATTACTAATATTAACTCTGGATACATTACTCAGCACCTACATTCTCGTTATAATATTTTTCTCCTTTTAGAAGAAAGTAACTATTTACTATTACTATAGCATGTACTATTATTTTAACATATAATTTATCTAACATCAAGATGTATGAATCAACACCAAGTAAAAATTGTATTAAAATTATCATTAAATACAGTGTTACACCATAAGTTAAAAATTGTCTATGGAAGTTTGCTCTATCCATTCTATCACGATATACACCTTCGACTAAGACATCTATGTCCGTTAACATATTATCAAATGTTTCAGCTGTATCTTTTGCACCTTCTTTTGTTACTTGTAAGAATAATTGGTGCATATTTTTTACCATATAATAAGGATATTTTGCATTCATATATTTTATTGAATCATTTATATCACCATTTTCATATGATAAGGCAATCATTGTTTTTACATCAGATAGTACTGGATCATCTAATACTCCTGATTCAACAACTCCTTCTAATGATTTTACGAAAGCATTTGTTGTTGCAAATTCCATTATAGTATTTGTTGTATATACTTGAACTTGTTCAAATATAAATTCACTATATTGTCTTTTACTTCTTAAGTAAGTAATATATGGAATAAATGCTACTGCTATTATTATGTAAACAATACATACTATTAAATTATAAAAATATAAATATCCAACTGCTCCTGCTATTCCTGTAAACATTAATACTTGCATAAAATATTGTCTTTTTGTATAGTCTAGACCTAATTCTTTTATTTTTTTTCTCATTTCTTTATAGGAATATGGTGCATATTTATCATATACTGAATTTACTTGTTCATTTATAAAACTATATACACTATTTCCTCTTTTAGTTCTATACATAACAATAAATATAAATATTAATGATACTAATATTATTTCAATTGCCACAATATCACCTACTTTCTTTATTGTGAAACATTGTTATTCATTTGATTTGACATATTTTGGAATGTCATAGGTTGTTGTACATTTGGTATTTGAGCTTGAGTTTGATTTATATTTGGTACAACTGGTCTTTGTATACTTTGATAGTTCATTGACTGTTGGGGATATACTCCTTGAACATTATTTACTTGTTGATTACTATTTGGTTGTTGATTATCTGCAAGATTATCAATATTTGTATTTTCATCATATAAACTTATATGATATTTTGGGACATATTGTA
>OIZT01000965.1_pt1 | contig 14801 bp, 13 predicted proteins | sample 1588611 | NCBI WGS metagenome assembly OIZT01 (sample SAMN03283278) | human gut metagenome | biome: human-associated habitat; material: feces | host: Homo sapiens | place: Peru | collected 2012
AGAGTGGAGGAAACGGCGAGAGTTCACGGAATCCCCCTGAAAACCGTCCATATCACCACCAGACAGGATGCACAGAATGTGCCAGCCCCGGTGACTACCTATGCTTTGTTTCGGGATGGTGCGTTTGTAACCCAGGGGATTCAATCGGATAAGAAGTTTCTGACACTTGCAGGAATAAAGGAGTGAAAAATATGCTGAGAATTGAGCATTTGACAAAGAATTATGGGGAGAAAAAGGCTGTGGACGACCTGAATCTGCACATTGCCCCAGGGGAAATCTATGGCTTCTTCGGCCATAACGGTGCGGGCAAGACCACAACGCTGAAATCCATTGCCGGAATCATCAGTATGGCTTTGGGTACCGGTACGGTGCAGAGCTGCGGGAATACACCCAGACGGCTTAGATAGCCGCTTTTCACCAACGGGCTTACCAAAAAGGAGGATACATCATGAAGAAAACAATCTCAATTCTGCTGGCTGTGGCAATGCTTCTTAGCCTGTGCGCCTGTTCCCGGAACAAACGATCCGCAATGACCATCAGGCCCTCTGAATTTTCCAAGGAAACCCAGGAAGTCCTGGATCTATTCGATGGTGAAATCCAGTTTTTCGACATTTCCCTTGATGAGACAGTGAAATCCTATACGATCTCTGTCTGGGTCTACCGTGACGGAACATGGAATGAAGACGGCCAAACATATGGGAAGAGCGATCTTCTGGGCAACCGGATCGCCATTCGGCTGACGGAAACCGGTTGCGATATCTACAATATTTCTGAAAATGGCAGTTCCAGGTGCAGCTATCCCGTTCTGGATACAACGTTTGACAAGCCAATGGGAGTTGCTACCACAAGGATGACCCAGGAACTGCCCATAGAGCTGAATAAGGAGATCCCCCTCTGTGTCAAAACCGGAAGCAGCGCAAACCAGATGACGGTAATGAATATCACAGAGGATTTCCGGAACGCAAAGTGCGAGGCAGGAATTGCCGTGACGCTGACGGTATCGGATGCGGTTGCAGAGTGAGCGCCGGGACGCATGGCCCGGCAATCGTGCCTGCGGTGATTGGCGGCGTTCTTTATCGGGCGCGACGTTTTCCTATTGTCTGTTCCGGAGAAAAAACGCATAAAACAAGCCGAGCGGCACCAATGCCGTTCGGCTTGCGTTTTCGGTCGGTTCAACTGTATTGAAAAAACCCCGGAAAAAATTCCGGGGTTTGAAACGGCAGGCAATGAATCGCGGGGACCAGTTATCTCTTGGAGAACTGAGGAGCCCGACGGGCGGCCTTCAAGCCGTATTGCGCAAGTTTTTGAGCTGTTTTTCCTTGATATTCCGGGCTTTTCCGGCTTTCTGCCTCTCAGTTATCCGGTGTGCGGACCATAAAAAACGGCCTTTTTTCATTCAGCAATAGCCTGATGAAACGCACCATTTACTACCCCAAATAGCTCCTCTGGTTTATTGTACTTCACTTTTGCATAGATGTCCATAGTTGTTTTGCTGTTTTCGTGTCCGGCAAGGTATTGGACGGTCTTTGGATCAACACCAGCATAGAGAAGATTGGTAATGTAAGTGTGCCGCAGCTGATGCGGGGTTACATCAAAGTCCAGCGTATATCTGATTTTGGGTTGATTTTTCTGGGTCATGCCCAGCGTTGGGGTAACCGTGTATTTGATGCTCTGCCCATTCACATACTTATAATAGTTCCGGGGCTTAATGGAGCGGACAACGACATACTGCCACACTCTTTGAAACTGCGAAGCAGCCAGCGGCTCCCCTTTGCTGTCAGCAATCACATAATCTGATATGGAATTTTCTTTTGTTTCTCTCAGGCAATCCACCAAACACTTCGGTATCGGAATATTTCTTCACTCAAAGATAGCTTTACAAAATACACCTCTAAGGCTACTACAATAGGTAGGGCGCAAGGTCTTATGCAGAAGCACTTTGAGACCTTGCGCCCTCTGTTATTCTACCCTAAAAATACTTTGACAGCTGCTTCAGACCACGCCGGATACTGTCACGGACACGGCTTGGATCTACACCTTCTACTTCGGCAATTTCATTTACCGTCATTCCCAGATAGTATCGGGCATAAATTCGCTTTGCCTGTTTCTCCGGCAGCTTCATCACAGCGGCATAGACCTGCTCCTGAAACTGTTTTTCCTCCAGAAGCATCTCCGGTGTTTGCGGCTTCAACAGCACTGCATTTTCAATGCCATTCTCGCAATCCAGAGAATACTGTGCTTTATAACGATACATCTTTCGCTCATACGCAGCCTCCGCACGTTCAGCTGCTCGAATAGTCTCCATTACTTCCTCTGTCACATCTACAAAAAAGTCTGTTGTATAAACATTAGGATAAAGTTCCCGAAGGTTAATTTTCTTCATTATGTACCTCCATTTCGATTCACGGGTGATTGACGGGTGAATCGAATGGAGGCGGAGACCGACACCGGCAGACAACCGGGTCATCTCCGAAAAAATGGCAACAAAAAACGCCAGATTTCCGTGAGGGAAAACTGGCGCGCCAAGAGCAGCCATTATTATACTGAATTACATGGAACGATAATGCCGATGCAATGTTATACTTGCCCGGAGGAGGAGCAATGCTTTTTTTAACTGATGTAGATCATGTGAGCTTTGAAAAAGCAAACGGGACACGGCAAAATAACCTCCAATCGGCTACCGTGTCCCTGCAAGTCGTCATAGGATTGTGTAAACGCAAAGAAACGGCGGCTCTGAAAATCAAAGCCGCCGTTTCATAGGCGCGTGAAAATGTGTCTGCTGTACGACGGCTTTTTTTCTTTTGCCTTCATACAGTAGAATTTCCGAATTTTTATATGATTGCCTTTTGTATATTTATTCCACTCGGTGCTTACAATAAGCCTTAATTGCCAAAAACAAGAACAGCGGAATTTCTAATGCTGCGGAAATCAGGATAATATATGGCGTCCAAAAACTCATATCTCCGATATATAAAAAGTTAAAGCCATAAAGCTGATAAAGAAAATTGTTTTGTAAACCAATACCGGCAGAGGGCAAAATTGTAGAAACCCAAACAGAGCTGCCAAATGCAGTATAAACAATAGTCGGTAAGAGCATAACAGCAAGTGAAATCAACAGGGCGCTCATTGAATCCTTGCATTTTGCAGATAAGAACAGCGTACAGCTAATACTTGCCAACAACGATAAAAGACCGGACAACACCAGAATAACTTGAAGCTGTCCCAAATTGATGTTAGGCAGGTTTATAATGGAGAACAACATCTGGAAAGATGTTTTCAAACACTCTGTTCCAAAGGCTAGATTGATGATAGATAAATGGATTACCATTCCCACAATGAATACAACTGTAAAAATAACACCTGCGGCAAGTATCCTAATCACGCTGAACTTCACACGTCCGTTTTTTGTGCAACGCATAATGCTGTCGCTTCCGGTCTGGTATTCATTGGCAAATGTGGGTGCCACCATTGCAATACACAAAATAGAAAGCATGAAAATATATAATTCAATATAATCAAACGCGTCCCGACTCAAGCCTGAATTAAGCTGGTAAGGCTTATCAACCTCTGCATACTTTTCTATTGCGAATTCTCTGGCTGACGGATGTTCCTTCTGTTCGAGGTTCATTATGTCATTTAGGTGAGATGCAAATTGTCCGTAAAGGTTTTGTTCTACCATATCTGGATCGATCTCCATTAGATCAGCCCCTATGCCCGTTTGAGGGTCAGCAAAGGCTTCCGGCAAGCGATCAAGAAGCGGTCGAATAGCCATTACATTTTCTGTATAAACGTCCAATGGCATATCTTCTACTGTGCCATATTGCTGAACATATTTCTGGTATATTCGTAAAGCATCTGCAATTTTTTGCGGTGTAACATCTCCATAGGTATCTTGTCGATACTCTCGCTTAAATTGGATTGCTTCCATTCCGTTCAGTTCAACAACAGAACCATTGTCACCGGGACGATTGATGGATTCAAAACTAATCGGGAGATATGCCATGATTACCGCCAGAAGCAATGCAGCGGTAAGTAAAATGATGGTGCGCCGGGATTTCATAATTCTTTTTACTTCCAAACAGAATAACCGCATATCAATTTCCCTCCTTTTCATGTTCAGCTTGCGGGAACAGCCAGAGATACAAGTCCTCAAGCCGCGGCGATATTGGAGCAGAGCCTTCGATCTCAGATTTTTCAGACAGATACCGAATGGATACTTGGTTATTATCTTCTCCGCGCTGATTGATAATCCGTAAGTGCATCTCATACTGACCCAAATCTCTGGCCGGTATCGTACAAGTCCAGACCTTCCCCTCAATTTGCTTCACAAGCTCGTCTGTTGTCCCGACATCAACAATCTTTCCGGCTTTCATAATTGCATTTTGTGTTGCAATATACTCAATGTCAGAAACAATGTGGGTAGAAATGAGTACAATGCGATCATGGGAAAATTCCGAAATAAAATTACGGAAACGCACGCGCTCTCCGGGATCAAGCCCGGCAGTTGGTTCGTCCATGACCAAAATCTTCGGGTCGTTCAGCATAGCTTGGGCAATACCTACACGCCGTTTCATTCCTCCCGATAATTGAGCAATCTTTTTGCGCTTTACATCTGAAAGAGTAAGAATGTCCAGCAGATAATTGATTTTTCTGCTGGTTTCCCTTGTAGGGACATCCTTTAACGCAGCCACATATTCGAGATAATCCTTAACAGTAAAATCACGGCTATACCCAAAATCTTGCGGTAAAAAGCCAAACAGATCCCGGTAGTCTTTCCCCATTTTGCGAATATCCGTACCATCATAGTAAATGGCCCCGCTGGTCGGTGCCATGATGTCGGCAATCATCCTCATAAGAGTCGTTTTGCCTGCTCCATTCGCCCCTAAAAGCCCCCAAACACCTGGGGTCAATGTCAGGCTGACATCGTTTACTGCGGTTTTGTCTTTGAACTGCTTACTTAAATGTTCTATTTTCAGTTCCATACCTACACTCCTTCCTTTTGCTTCAGCTGAACAAGGAAAAGCCCTTGTTCGATAATCATTGTACCGAACAAAGGCTTTTCAATCTCAAAAATCACACGCTTAAATTCCTAAGTAATTCCTAAGATCACATTCTTATTTTCCTAAGCGGAAAGGGGTAATGTAATCACAAAGTCTATAGTTTCGTTTTGACTGGATGCAGTAATCTTTCCACCATGTAAATGTATAATTTCTTCAGCAATAGACAGGCCAAGTCCCGCACCACCTGTATTAGAAAGCCGAGCATCATCCAAGCGATTGAATTTTTCAAATATACTGTTAAGCTGTTCCTGTGGAATTGTTTTTCCACGATTTTCAAAAGTGATCTGAATATCATGCTCTAACCGTTTGGCGGATATAGTGATTTCTGTCTGTGGGTAGCTATATGACGCTGCATTTCGTAAAAGGTTACTGAAAACTCTCGCCAGCTTTTCGGGATCAGCATTCACAGATAAGTTGTCCTCCGCAGTAAATACCGCCGTGTTGCCATTTGCAGAGAGTGTCGGGTATATTTCATCTATTACCTGCGCAATCAAACAATGTAAATCTACATTTTCTTTTTTGATAATGACCGTATGTGCATTGTACTTGGTAATTTCAAAAAGTTCATTGATGAGCTTTTCAAGGCGTTCTGCCTTATTCAACGCAACTTTTACATACTTTTCCTTTTGCTGTTCAGGCATGTCAGGGGCTTCATGGAGCAGGCTCAAATAGCCGATCACCGTTGTTAAAGGTGTGCGTATATCATGTGCCAGGTACATGACAATTTCATTTTTCTTTTCTTCTGCCTGCTTTGCAGCCTGTTTGCTCAACAGAACAGACATTTTGATTTGATTGAGTTGTTCCTCCAATTCTTTCAGTGGGTCAGACAATGATACGGTATGATTGTTCTGCTCATAGACCGTTTGGGTTGCGTCAATTACTTCATCCAGATAGCCCCACGGCTTTTTCCAATAGTAATTGAAGATACATACAAAGCCGATCATCAGATACAAAATAAAAAGCAGATCAAGCCGCCAGTAGAGCCATGCAAAAATACCGTTGTTAAATTTTGAAAAGATGTAGTCCAAGATAAGGGTCAAACCATATCCAACAACGGTATAAACCAGCAATGATAGGTATAAGCGCACTTTAAGGCGCTTTTCTGTTGTCATTTCTTTCTTCGACATGAGAATACACCTCCTACCGATTAGCAAACAGAAGAAAGCCAAGCAGGCCAATCACGACAACACTTACTATGCCTGCCAGAATGGAAAACAGTCTGTTTGCTTTTATTCTATTTCCGATTAACCGGGCTGCTATCGAATATACAGCAAGCCCCAAAAGACCGCCTGCCGCATTTGTGAGCACATCGGTAATATCAGACCGTCCGACTGCTAAGATATACTGCATAGTTTCCAATAAAAAACTTGTTCCAGCAATCAGCATGAATTTCACATATAATTTTGTTCTTGGCAGAAGCATTTGAAGATAAATACCCATAGGCACAAAAATCAAGAAATTATCGAGCACCTCTGTTAAGTGAAATGCTGCGCCAACCTCTTTGTCATAGTGAAAAGGAATAAGGTTTATACTCCTTTCTTTATCCAGATCACTGATTGAAAATTGTAGTTTGAAAAGTATGATCCAAACCAAGAGTGCCAGATAAATTAAGAATAAAATGGTTACGAAGCAATTTGATTTTCTTTTCATAGCGTACTCCTTTCGCTTAAATTTTGTAGCCAACACCCCAAATCGTTTTAATATACTGCGGAGTATCGGAAGTGTCTTTCAGTTTCTCACGCAGATGCCGGATATGCACAGTAATTGTGCTGCTGTTTTTAGAGTAGTATTCATCTTTCCAAACTGCATGAAACAGTTCTTCAATACTTACAACATTCCCAGCATTTGACAAAAGGACGTGGAGAATAGAAAACTCTGTCGGTGTCAGAGAAACCGGCTCACCGTCTAACAGACATTCATGGGTCTGCACATTCAAGCACAATTTGTTATAGGAAAGTTCCGATGGAACTTTCTCTGTGATGATACCGGGCGAATATTTCTTGTAACGTCTTAACTGCGCTTTCACTCTGGCAACTACTTCAAGTGGGCGAAAAGGTTTTGTCACATAATCGTCCGCGCCCAATGTCAGCCCCGTTATTTTATCCGTTTCCTCAATTTTAGCCGTTAGCATTATGATTGGATAAGTGTATTTCTTTCGGATAAGCTGGCAAAGTGAAAAGCCGTTCATATCCGGGAGCATAATATCCAGAATGGCAAGATCAATGTCGCCGCTTTCAATACACGACATGGCATCCGTTGCGCAGTAAAATTTATAAACGACGTAATTTTCGTTTTTCAAGTAGACCTCCAACAGATCCGCTATATCTTGCTCGTCATCTATAATCAATATCTTTTCAGACATATTTCCAACTCCTTTTTGCTCATATCCGATTAAGTATAACAAATATAGCCACTATATTCACAATGGATTGCATGAGAAATTATTAAGATTTTCCTAACTTTCGAATTTAGGCAACTCAAAATGCTAACGTAAATTACATATCAGTTTTTTATGCGTCATACATATTCTCCAATATACTTCCATATAATGCACAGATTGACTTCACAATTGCATGCCATGAAATATCAGCAGCATAAGAATAATTTTTTTGATATGTTTTCCATAAGGTCTCCATAACCGGACTTGATTCAATTTCATCAAATATTTCTCTTATATCCTCAGCTTCTATCAGGTCTAATGTTCCCCTTTTTTTGGCTGTAGCCACAAGTGCAGTCCATAAAACTTGTTTTTGGAGTTGTTCTCCATACAACTTTTGTAAAATATAAATATCATAAAAATCTTTTGCTCTAGTGGTAGAAATATTTTTACTCTTTTGTTACTTTTTTAATTATTTTTTTAATAATTTAATTTCAAAAGTAACAGTTAGTAATAGTAATGGTATCTTTTATTAGACAGTAAGGTGTATGGGAGTCTAATAAATGAAACTTTTTACTTAAATTATCAGAAAGTGTACTAATGCTTTTTTAATTTCATTTATTTTACACTTAAATTTAATTCTTGTAGTGGAAATCTTATCTTTTTCTAATTCAAGGTTATGCAATAATTTATTAATACAAAAATTCTACATTCCATCCTCAATAGTGTTTTCTCTTTTTAAATATTCAAATATTTGATATTTATTTCTATCTCTATAATTTTTAATGGAATCTTACTTATATTTTCCATATTTTTTGTCCTTTCTTTTAAGTTTATTTTTACAAAAAATTCACAAAAAAAGAAGAGGATAGTACTCTTTTGTTTACCCTAGTTTCTTTTTCTTTTCTAATTCTTTAGCATCATCTACTTGTTTTAGTCCTAGATTAATGAAGTATATAATTACTAACCAAGCAAGTAATGTTAAAGTAAGTGGGAGTATGTAATAAGGTAAGTTAATTGGCATATCCCATATACCGTGAAGTACAATTGGTATTAAGCATATTAGTAAGAATCTTTTGTCGTTAATGTGTCTTTTATCAAGTTTGTCAAATCCTTTAACGTACATTAAAGCAGCTCCTTCAATTGCAGCCCAAGCGACGTGTCCACCTGGTGCTAAAATACCTCTTACTTTTATAACTTCTAGCATACTTTGTAGTCCACCTTTTAAGCCATAGTTTAGTATATAGCCAGCTGTTTCAAATGCAGCGAATCCAGCACCCACTGCTGCACCTATTAGAAGGCCGTTTAATATATAATTACTTCTTTTTTCTTTAAATAAGAAGAATGCTACTATAGCTGCCTTAGCAATTTCTTCTATAACACCAACCATAAGTGCTCCATCAAATGTCGAAATATCTGTGTTAAAGTCTAGTGAGAAGAATAATATTGCAACTATTAAACTAAGTGCACCACCTAATATAAAGTATTTCATTACTTTATAGAAGGGTATGTTTCTAAATATATTAATTTCATAGAAGAATATTAGTACTGTTACTGGAACTGCGAAAGCAGAAAGCATTATCATTGCTGGTAAGAAGTTAGAATTACCATAGGTAATAAATCCTATTCTTACTGGAATATACGCTATGATAAAGAATACTAAGATTTTAAAGTATACCCAAGCAGTTGCTTTAGTTGGGTCAACATCTTTAAGTGCTGGTGTTGTTTTTTCTCCACCACAGATAAATACTTCATCTAATTCTTCTTCTGTATGTTTAGAAAAAGTATTTTTAAATAAGTCTTTGAATGTTACATAGTTTTTACTTCTTGCTCCTGTTATTTTATCTAAGTTATCATTTATAATACTCTGCGCACTTTTCTTTTGAAGTGGATATCCACATTCAGGACATACTGTATCAGTAGTTTTTACTATTTTTCCACATTCAGGACAAGTTTTTATATTATTTTTATATCCACAATTAGGACATACTTTTGCATTACTTGATATTTCTTTTTTACATTCTGGACATTTTATTAAAGCCATTTAGTTTACCTCCTTTAAAGACTCAATTATGAGCTGTGCTACATTATTTATTTCACTAGTATTTACATTTTCTTCTTTAGTTGTTACAAGATACATACTTTTATTATTTACTAAGAATGCATATCTATTATCTACTACTACGTGACCATTTGAAGTATAAGTGTATTGAATACCATAAGTTACTTTGTCATTTAGTTGTCCACTTACTAAGTCAATTGTTATTCTAGCATCAGAATATTCTTTTCCTATTTCTGTAGTTAGTTCTTTTAAAAGTGTAACTGGGTCAGTATAATTTTTGTATTTGTCTATCATTATGTAAGGTATTAATGCACCTTCATTATCAATGTTTTTACCTACATATATACTACCATCTTTACTTATATATACTTTATAGTTAGTTGGAAATTCAAAGTATTTACCATTTTGATTAAATTCATAATTACCATTTGAATTAGGCTTATATGTTCCACCGTTATTATTTTGACTAGAATTATTAAAGAATATAAAGTATATACCTACAATTAGTAATAATAGTATTATTAAATATTTGTTATCCCATTTTCCTTTTAAGTTATCTAATACATTTTCAGTATTAATTCTATTAGATTTTTGTTTTAGATTATACCCACAATGAGGGCAAGCTTCTGCTTTATCACTTATATTTTTATTACATTCTGGACATTTTATTAATGCCATAACATCACTCCTTCTTTTATATTATATCATAGTTAGTATTAAGTTAGAAAAAAAATAAGCCATTATTGACTTATTTTTCTACTTTTTTAATTGATGTTCTAGTTGCACCTGTTCTAGTCCATCCTTCTAGTTTTTCTTTTGTACTCCATTTGTATTGATATGCAGTACTAGTTTTAGTTATTACTGTTGCAGTATATTCGCTAACTAGAGATGTAACTGTACAAGTTTTAGAACTTGAATTTAATGTTCCACCATTTAAGCAAGCATAACTTACACTTCCTTCTACTTTTGATGGATTATATGAACTAGTTACAGTTCTATAGCACATTCCATTTTTAGGACTTCCGTCTTTTGAATCACAGAATGTTTTAGTTGTTCCTTTTACTAATGTTGCATTTTTAGTATCAGTACTAGTAACTTTCTTAGTACATTTACCATTATTTAATGTATACCCAGACTCACAAGTTTTTGTAGCTGTTGCATTTTTAGTATCTGTACTTGATGAAGTCTTAGTACAACTTGAACCATTTTTAGTATATCCGCTTGGACAAGTATAATATCCTGGAATAGTTTTATAACAACTTGTATATACTTTAGTTATTCCTGGACAGAAACTACTTGATGAACATACATATTGTGTTGAAGTTGAGCAAGTATATCCACTTGGTTTACTTCCATAATAAGTTCCACCTAAATATTCTCTACCACTTTCAATCCAAGTAGCGTCTATTGTCTTTGAACTAGTAGTTCTAGCAGTACATTTAGTACCATTTAGTGTATATCCACTTGGACAACTATATTTAATAGTTACATCTTTAGTGTCAGTACTTGTAACACTCTTAGTACATTTAGTACCATTTAGTGTATATCCACTTGGACAAGTATAAGTATCTTTAGTAGTTGTTGTGTAAGCTTTATAAGAATCTTCTTTTGTAATTACACACTTACCATTTTTTAATGTTCCACCATTTGGACAATATTCTTTTCCATCAGTTTTAATTTCTGCTGCTTGATAAGTTTTACTTGCATATACATAACACTTACCTGATTTATATTCTCCACCATTTGGACAAGTATTAACATTTGATGTTTTAGTCACAGGTTTTTTAAATTGATATTCAGTAACTTCTACTGTTTTATCATCTTCTTTACAGTCTTCACAATAATTATAGCATCCTAGAGTTTTAATAACTGTATTTTTTTCTTTAGGACATACTAAGTTAGTTTTTAGAGTATAATCATTCTCGTTTTTTGTAACTTGTACATATGACTTATCAAGGTCACATCCATTACCATCTTCGTCTACGAATTCAAGAATAAGATTCTTCTCTATCATTTCTCTTAGTGTAATTTCTGCTGAGTCACCAACTACTTTAGGTAGTCTTTCATTTGTGTAATAACTTTCAGCAGCATCTTGCATATATTTAATGTTTTCTCTAAATTGATTACTATAGAATGGTTTCATATTTGGTGTATTTATTTTGAATAACCATATTAATAGTAATATAAAGATAATTACAAATACTAATTTTAATAATAAGTCTTTCCAGTTAAATCCTGGATTGTTTTCATTACTATACATATATAACCCTCCCAACTATTTTGTTAATGTTAAACTATTTGCATTTTGTTTATTTATTGCAGCTTCGCTTACCATTCCAATCATATCTGATGTTAATTTGTTAACGTATGTTGTGAATACTTCTCCATTGTCAGCAGTAACTTCTGCAGGACAAGTAGCTTTGTTAGCATCTTCTATAACTTTATCAAGTTCGAATTCTGCTCCATTAACTACTACTCTAACTGGAACATTTATGTAAGCATAAGTATTTACAAAGTAAGTATCTATTAAGAATTTCATACCACTAGTTTCTAGTACGTATGCACTTGTTTCATTATTTGTACCATTAAGTGCCCAGCTGTTTACTAATAATTTTGTAAATTCATCAGCATTCTTTTGGAAAGCCTCTTCATTACCTTTAGTTTCCATTAAAGCACTTTTACTGTCATAAATCTTTTTAGCAAGTTCTTGACCTTCAGTACCATCTAAGAAGAATTTACTTACATCAAATGGCTTTTCAACTTCTTCTTGATTTTCTTTATTCATTAAATATTCAACTCTACCACTTGCAAATAAAGCTTCTTCGTTTTTAACTTCTTCAACAACTCCACCATTGAACCATCTAAGCATATTTTCAATTTCTTCAATTGAGTAATCATTATTTGGAACTTGTTTATCTATTTCCATTTTGATATCATATGCTCTTTTGGCAACTTGTTCTTCATCATTAATATCAGTAAACTCAAGATTTTCTACTTTAGTGTTATCTACTTCTTCAATTTTAGTAGGTGTATCATAATCTTTTACTTTTTTGTTTCCTGATTTACCAATTACTATACCAGTTACTATACCAAGTGCAGCACATAATGCAGCGATTGAAATTAATGCTTTCTTAGAAGTTTTCTTATTAGAATTATTTAACTCTTCTTGTTCTGCATTTTCTTCTTGTTCTGGTCTTTCTGATGCAGGTGCTTCTAATGTTCTTAACTCTTTAGCCCATTTTTCTTCGAGTTTTCTTTCAAGTTCGGCTTCTTCAGCTAAAGCAGCTTCTTTCCATTCTTCAGCATATCTACGAGTTGCTTCTTCATTTTTTTGAATAACTGCTGTTAAGTCTGCGATTTTTTGATTTACTTCTTTAAGATCGATAACGTCTTGTTTCATCTCTTTGTTATCAGCAGCTAAAGTACCTACTTCTTTTCTGATCTCTTTAATTCTAGCTAAATCTTTTTTAGTTTGTACGTGACCTAAATCAGTAAGTTCAGCATATTCTTCTTGATATTCCTTTAGCTTTGTTTCATTTCTTTCTATTAATGTTTCTAATTTTACTATTAATTCACTATTCATAATTATTACCCCCTTCGTGAATATAGTTCTATATTATACATTATCTTTCCTATCTAGTCAAGACGTATATAATAAGAAAAATCTTCCAATAAGGAAGATGTAAAAACTTGCTACGTAAATTAACCATTCCCCCATTGATGTATAAATTATACCATATTAAATACAAAAAGTCAACCCTTTCGTATTTCTTTAAGTACTTTTTTTGTTTTGATTAATTCTCCACTGTTTATCAAATATTCTATATCATAGTTTCTAATTCTAAATTCTTCATATATCTTATCTCTTAACTCTTCAGCAAAAATGCATTCTAAATTTTTATAGTTACTTACATCTATATCAAATCTAAAATCTTTATATTTAGACAAAAACCAAATTGTTGTGTCAGCTTTTGATTTAATTACTGAACATAAGAAACTATAAAAGTTAGAATGGTCTTTAAAAAGTTTAGAATCTTCTAAGTCTTCAAAGACAAAAGTTATGTTCTGATTTTTAATATTAGTAAATTTAAATTTTTCTACATTACTTGGTATTGTTATATTTTTTGAAACTATATAAGTATAATCATAACCTAAAGTTATTTCTTTTAATTTTTTATGACTAAAATTAAATGGTATTAAATCAAGTGTTTCTTTATCTTTAATAGGAGTTGGATCGGGATCGTATATATAAGCTTCTCCTATTTTAAACTCAGCAAAGTTTTTGCCTAGACGAACATGTTTATGATTAATAAGCTTTAATAAATATTTTAAAACATATATAGAAAATTGACTTTTCACTTCAAAATCATTAATACCTATTAAACTTTTAAATAAGTATTCATTATTATATTCTAATTTTGTTTTTTTCATTTGCATAGGATGATATGCATTATAAAGAAGATACAATTTACCACATAACGATTTATCAATACCTTTATCTTTTAAAATTATTTCTACAGCATTATTTTGAGGTTCATTAAAATCTTGACTTTTATATAAAACATAATAATTGATAAGTCTAATATAATCTATTAAAAATATATTTTCTGGCCAGGTTAACAAGTCTAGACATAATAAATCTTTATCACATTCTTCCCTACTTATTTCACTATCAGTAATAATTCTTAATAAATTTCCACATATATTACCATCTTTATAATTATTTAATACTTTCATTTTAATATTATTTCTTAATATTTCTTTTGGATTTAAGACGCCTTCCTCAAAAAAGAAGTCTTTTAATAAATTTAATATTCTACTTTCTTCTTTTTTGTTAATATGATAATCTTGTGATATATGTCTAATAAAATCTCCATTTAGAATATGCGCTATATCAGCAGATACAAAAGCTTCGAAGTATATTTCATCTAAGTCTGTCATATAGTCAATATAATTTGAAATATTTCTATCAAATAAATAATCATACTTTTCTTTAAATAATTTATTTAAATCTTGTTCTAAAGTTTTAGTTCCCATATATGTTACTAAAGCAGAATATTTATATATTAAAGAGTCAATTGTTTCTAGCTTTTTTAGATAGTTATTCTTTCCGTCACTTATACTTTTTAAAATTTCATTTTTATTTGTAAATAAATATTCTTCTAAAGTTAACTCATTTGCTATTAAACCTGAGATAGACGTGTCACTTTTATAGTTTAGTCCATAAGCATTCATATATCTTTCTAATTTTTTACTTCTCTTACTTAAATACTCTTCTTCATCTACTTCTTTTAATTCACTA
>OIZT01000969.1_pt1 | contig 14763 bp, 13 predicted proteins | sample 1588611 | NCBI WGS metagenome assembly OIZT01 (sample SAMN03283278) | human gut metagenome | biome: human-associated habitat; material: feces | host: Homo sapiens | place: Peru | collected 2012
GAACTTTTATATAGCGGAACCGGTCACCCGGCTTCCATTATTTAACTTTTTAGTATGGTAAATTTTTACCGAAGTATTGAATATTCAGAAAGTAATACTTATCATAACAGCGTACATTCATGCCAAAACCTATCAGTTTATGAATCACATTATGAAATGCTTTAAATTGAGAATCATTTAGATATGTTTTGAGTCTCTCTCCGACTTGAAATGAAAAATAAAGATATGAGTTTAAAATAGAGCGTTTCCCTAAAATATTGTCGCAAGGCTTTGAATAGAAATCATCAATAATATCTTCAGCCTTGTTTGGCATAAACCTATTATTCTTATATTTTTCCAAGGTGGATACGAATACCTTTCCGGGTTCGGAGAACATAAGAGACATATCGCATAATGCCAATAGGTTCTCTTCATTGCGAGAAAACTCAGGATATATTTTGTCGGACACGATTTTTTGCCGCATTATAAGGGAAATCAGGTGCAGAAGGACTTTTAATGGTGATTTTCTTTTCTATTATATACGCCATACTTTCCATTAGCGCAAGTCGCCCAAATTCCAATGGCTCATTTCCTTTGGGTATTGTTTCTATTATAACTTTAGTATGATGCTTTAGATAAGGATTAGCAAACGGTATCTTAATCCGTTTCTTCACAATTTGATTTATTATCACTGTTTCTCTATTCGTACAGTTCCCAAATGATTCTTTGTTAATGTATTTATTCAATTGAATGTTATGACAGTTAGCAGGTAGCCGGTATGGAACTATCACCTCATTTTGCTTCTTGTCATATATGTCAGTAACTACTCCATGTATGTATTCGCTATATACATATCCATTGTTGAGTCCAGAATAGGTAGTAATATCCTGAAGGAAATGAATATATTCGTGTATGTATATCGACAAAAATCGCTCATCTAATCTTTCCATCGGATGTATCCCTGAGGGAAAAGGGAAAGATAGATTCATATGAAAAAAGAATGGTAGATAACTACCAAGAGTGGAGTTTACTTTATTCATTATAAATTATTTAACTATGGCTATTTGATGAATTAAACCCATATTCTGCTAATAGCACTTGCCGTTTCAAGTAAACTTTATCAGATTAGATTTCCTATCCCCATAAGTTTCTGCCGTATGGTTAACTATTTCTTCGTAAAATTCGAGTAGTTCTCGTATATTATTGTCATAGGTCTTCTTTAAGGAATCAACCTTGACTTCAACATTTGATTTCTTCCCATCAAGTATAAAACCATTGCCAGAGTTAATGGTATAGTAATTTGTAATGGCATATCTGTCATGTGTTCGGTAAGATAGCACTATCGTTACCTTGCAGTTGCCCCTTGATAACCCAGACACATTACACAACTTAGTCTTAATGTGCTTGATTTCTTCTTGTAGATTGACCGAATCTGGCACTTGCCCATTTTTTGCTATTATAACAACGTTTAACATTGTTCCAGCATTAGAAGCCAAAGCTAACAGAATATCATATTCGTCACCGTAAGTGTTTTTATTTGAGAAATAATACCCATCGTCCAAGATGATATCTGTAATAGGAAGCTTAGGACAATATTCTTTCCAAGAGGAAAGGTTATGCTTAAGTTTCCCTGGATAATCTAATAGATTTTCCAAACAATCTATAAACTTATTTTCTTCGCCTATGTTGAATAATAGAACGGAACGTTTTTGTTGAATATGTTCTGCTTTTTCGGGTGGAATATTCAAAAGATAAACAGATGTCAACTGTTCTTTGTTTGCGGTATTGAATGCATTCCCTTTGATTGGTCTCGTGGGAAATACAATACTGTCTGGACAGAAATAATTCTGAGTCTGAACACCATCAGAGCCAATCGCCAAGAACCATTCTTTAACGTTCTCTTCATTCTTGAATTCTTCCTTGGAAAAATTATACTGTATGTCCAAATAGCGTTTGGCATATCTAACAAAAGAGTAAAATTCTTCTGGATTACAGGATTTGCTTCGGATAATCGCTTTTACATTATCAATGTCAAAGTATGCTTTCATGGCTATAGAATTTCAAACAACAGATTTGTTGATTCATCGAAGAACCCAGGCCCGAACTGATTAGTAAACTTTCCATCTACACGATAGACCATCTCATAACAAGGCTTGTTCTTACCTTGATTATCAAAATAATATACGGAAAAAGGATTCTTCAATAGCAGCTCATTTTCATTTGCAAAATTCATCTTATTAACCATAACTTGTGATTTCCTAAGCATATATTCACTATGGGTTTCGATGATAAACTCTATCCCATAACTCTTGTATGCATCAAAGAAAATTTCCGCGAGTTTAGACTGCCATGATGGATGTAGACTGACTTCTGGCTCTTCAAAGCACAATGTACAACGTTCTTTGTCATTACCTCTAATAGCCTGTCTTATTATTTGAACTTCTATGTTCAGTAAGATAGATAGCAATTGAGTGATGCCATGCCCCATATCAGCTGAGGATATGGCTTTTTTTTGGGCTGATCTTATAAATAACCTGTAAGAAGTAGAATCATCACTAATTTTGATGAACGCAGAACTCCCTATGCCGAGGAGTTTGATCCACTTGTTCATAAAGTTTCCACACTTGTACGCCTCATAGCTCAATCTTAAGCGTTCGCTCTCTATAATATATTTAGTAAGAATACTACTTAATGTATTATTTGATTCGTATTTAGAATAACTTCTTTGGATTGGACATAGAAAACTTTCTATATGCTTAACGCAGCTAAATGAACTGTTTTTCAGTAATTTATCAACCGTTGACATCACATACGATTTGAATTCTATAAATACCACGGATTCGGGAATCTCTTGAATCATAGTATGATGTACCCATTTAATATCTCGAACTTCCTTGTAAAATTGTTCATTGGTATTGTTATCTTGTGTGGTCCTTGTATGTAAGTCTTTGCGCTGAATGTAGGTTAATACATTATAAATAATGGCAAAAGTTACTTCCCAGGATTTATAATTAGCCCTTTTGACTTTTCCCGATATTTGATAATATTCCAGCCGATACAGATTTGATGCCATGGACATTATGCTTTCAAGATTATTCACAAGTCCTTCGTTGTAATCTAATGATTGATTTGTATTCTTGTTCTTATCGCTGTCTGAGTGATTTCTCATCGATTGCATTACGATATTAGCAAGAAATACTTTCTCCTTCTCTTTGTAATAATCAATAAATGTGTGATGGTTAGAATGCTTGAAATCTTCTATCACCATTTGGACCATCATTGTGAACAGTTCCTTTCTGCGATGTTTATTTTCTACTCCTTCAATGAAAGAATCTCCTCTGTTTAGATACTTATCGTCAATACTAATATGCCTTAGGTAATCCTCTAATTCAGGTGACTTCATATTCCCTATGTCTTCGAGAATTGGTATAGATAGCAAAAGTCCATTTTGTTTATATTTCATTAAGCAATTATATGAAACGCCGATGATGTTTAAGTCCGGAAATTCTTTAATTTTGCGGTTTATGTTATGAAATCTATTAAATATTGTATTAATTGATAATCTATTAGGAGACAATTCTATTCCTCTGTTGAGTGGGTTGGACACAATCGTTTCTTCAAGTGAATTCAACTGTTGCTCGATATGCAGTATTTCTTCTTTGCTTAAAGAAAAAAACTGTCTGGCTTGATGTGGCGAAAAGTAGCGTGCATATGATACTAACTCAAGATCTCTTATAAAAGACATGTAGATATTACCAGATAAATTAAGTGTCTCGATACTCATTTTGCCATCGTCATCATAGCTAACATCAAGAAACAGTTCTTTGCTGTCTTCAATACTGCAAAAGCAGCTCAATCTTTTTAGCCAACCGTCATTCAAAATGTCCGATTGTCTAGATGAAAACGTATACTCAATAGAGAAGTGTACATTACTCGGTTCATGTGGCATAGTGACGCTGAACACGATATCGTGATTATCTCCGGCATTCCAGTTGAGAACAGAGTTGATCCCATTAATATTGACATCTTTGTCGGAAAACGAAAGGCGATACTTTTCAGGGTCAAGATTTGGCTGATCAATACAACTGTCCAAGTATTTCTTGAATAGCAGGATCGATTTCACTAATGAACTTTTGCCAGACGAGTTCGCTCCTGTCAAAATAGTGATAGGCTTCAGGTTAAATGTCGAGCCTTTCGTATCGAAAACTCGAAAGTTCTTAATTCCATATGTTAGTTGCATATTCTCAATGTTGTTTGTGGTGGAGAGATACTCTCACTCATTGTGTTTTTACTCATTTACAAAGAACACCGCGTTCTATAGTACTCATTGTTGTAAATATAGCCATATTTTTTGAATTTGTATTGCCCATTAATGACTATGTCTTGAATCTGTAGATGATAGGGCGTTATACGAAAGTCATAGGAATAGTATGTATGATAAGGTATGACAGTTTGTTGTATGTCTCCAATTATAAATAAGGAAGCCGACAGATACCTGCTGTCGGCTTCTGTAGAGCTTTATTTTAGCGTGACAGGATTCAGCCACGATTCGTCAGGTTTTGCGATGAGCCTTGCATCTTGGTAACCGCTTTCAAGGTCAAGAATCGTTCTAGCAATGTATAGATGATGCTCTCTGTCGGTTTGGAGAACGAGGGCGAAATCTGGTGATGCAGAGTAGGCTCCATCTAAGAATATCGGCATAAGGAAAGAGATGCTGTCGAATCTTGGGTAGTAGATTGGTACGATGTACTTGTAGTTGCGTTGTGCAATGGCCATAGCGAAACCAATAGCGTCGTATAGTTTACGTGCCAATAAGTCTGGACTCTTATCTTGCATTTGGATTGGGAATCGATCAATCCGCTTCTCAATGATATGCGACAAAGAGTTAAAGTCTTTGTCAATCTTCCAGTTATCTGAAGTGTTGAATATCACTTCGCTTAGGTCATCGAAAAATGTTGGTGCTTCAGGGTGCTTGCCTTCGAATCCGTATTTTCTAAGTGTTGAGTAGCTTTCTTCGGCTGTGCGGATAGGGTTTAGGTACACTTCGAGAGAGTCTGCCTGCTTCACCTCGGCGATGATGTAGAGTGCATGAAAAAATTTGTCTAGCAGGTTGGTATTGAACATTATGTATTTTCCATCGTCACTTTTCAACACTTTCCCCTCTTTCTTTAGCTTGATGAAGATGTTCTCTATGTATGACTTGAGTATTGGCCGCTTGATCACAGATTGTTTGTTGCTGAACTTCCAGTTTTCAGGGATTGTGCTTTCTGCAATGTCTTCAAGGAATGCTTGGCATTCATCAATGTTGTTAAAGTAGAAATCTCCCATCTTGAAACTTCTTGCCATCATTTTGCGGATACTTCCATAGGCTCTTATCTCGTTAATAGTTCCCCAATTTACACCTCGGAAAGAGTCTGAGTCAGAGTCTTTTTCAAACCATCCATAGATGTCTTCGCCTGAGGCATTCTTGTAGCCAGAATTGAAGGCTTTGAACTGAGCCTTGCTCTCTTCTACTTTTCGGCCTTTGCTGTCTCGCTCGTAGCCATTGTAGTTGAGTGAGATGATCTCACTTGCATTCACGCGGTTACGAATTTCTTGTGCGTTAGGTTCTTCATCGGTGCCCGTTAGTGCATCTTGAAGTTCTTTGAGGTAGGTTCCACCGCGAAGGTTTGAAACGTACCCGATCTTTAAAAGGCCGTCGTGTGCCTTTGAGGAGTTTAATGTTTGCTCCATATCTTTCGTTCCTCTCTCATCGTAAAGAAACCTGGTCTCAAGTCAGACTCCGATGAGAAAGGGAGTGTAAAAGTCTGCGAGACCTTAATATGTTGTAAGGCAATTGGCCTACAACGTTCTAATTACAATAGACGCCGCTGTTTATATATCATCTTTAAATTTAAGTAACGCCCTGTGTTATCAGATTTTTCAGAATCCAAACATATCATAGTCGATATTCCCTCCGGGGTATGGTCCATACTGACCATCAGTCATAGCGTCCCAAGTCATTTCTTCGAGTTCTTCGGCTGTGTAGCCGTAGTCTTGATCCTCGTAATCTTCGTAAAAATCTTCGTTTTGCATATTTATTAATTTTTTAACTGATGCAAATATAGGGTGACCATACGAACCCAATGTTCGTTTTGCTGTAACGGTGGTTAATTTATGGCATAGGTAGTGCGAAAACACTTTCATCAATATGTCCGTTCCAGATCATAGGGTCTGAAACGTTGTAAAGGTAGTGATATTTTCGGACTTTCAGCACTTTTTTTCGAGGATTGTTTCCGTGGATATATTCATTAATGCCGTCTCCCTGTCGTTGAGGATGGCTTTTCTTCTCTTGTGTGCGGCACTTCGAGAGGAGGTGTCGGTGTTCTGTTAGGCGGCTGTCTGACGTTTTCATTTTTACTATACCATCAAATACTGGATGCGATATTACAAGTATATTCCCGCCGAATCAAGTTCATATCGGTTCATTTTCAGGGCGGTAGGTGAATTAATAATTAAACGCTCCGCCTCTCGTCCTTGATGCTTTGAACGGAGGGACGGTCTGGCGGTGTTCCGCTTTGCGGGTTATACTCATATTCATTCCCATTGTCTTGTGCTTTTACCGTTAATGTCGCATTTCCTGAAAGGTAAACCGGAAATTTGAGGAAAGATGATATGGCAAAACTGACAGAATACGCAAAATGCGCTGTCTGGCAATTTTGTCCATTCTCTTTAATTGTGAGATATTCTTTTTCGGCTCTATGCACTTTAGGCTTGCTCCGAATCCCTTCGGTAACACTTTCGGCCTCTTTTGTTCCTCAAGAGTGCAGCCTGCACTCTTGGGAAACGTTTCCCCAACTTTATGTCTCCCGAGGGGTGCGTCCGGACAATCAAGGGCGGCCTTATTAACCATTTTCGCATCCGAGAGGCTTTCCGGCATGCGCACGAATACTTCTTCCGCGCTTTTGGGATGCATATACGCCTCTTTTCGTTCCCCGAGAGTGTCGGATGGCGCTTTTGAGTAACGTTTGTCCTCATTTTTGTCTCTGAAAAGCTTGACAGTGAAAGGCTGTGGCATTCATTAATGTCAGCGATTTGTCATCATAGATTGAAATTTTGACGGCAAATACTTGATTTGATGTAATAAATATATTACATTTGCGTTATGAGAACATTGATGAGAAGTGCTGAGTTTGATGAGTTTTACAACTCTTTGCCAGAGAATGTTCAGAATAAGGTGAAATATGCCCTGAACATAATCGCTGAGGTTAAGGTTGTAAATACTAAATTGGTGAAGAAACTTGTGGAGACGGATTTTTATGAATTGCGCATTTCGGTAGGCAATGAGTATCGTGTGATTCTTTTTACGATTGATCAGGAGAGTTTTGTGGAAGCTGAACAGATACTTTTGTTGAATGGCTTTATGAAAAAGTCAACCAAGGATTATAAGAAAGAGCTTCAAAAAGCTCAACGGATATTAAACAGTTTACAGTAATGAGACCAAAGATTGATATGGATAAGATCAAACATCTTCCAACAGCGGAGGATATGTTTGCAAATGAATATGGGGCTAAAGGGACAGTCGCACGTGACGAGTTTGATGCGAAATCACGTGCTTGGTACTATGCGGAAGTGTTGAAGAATGCGCGTAAGTCGGCAGGCATCACGCAGCAGCAGCTTGCGGACAAGATCGGTAAGAAGCGTGAGTATGTCGCGATGTTGGAGAAAGGCGAGACCGATATGCAGCTATCGACTTTCATTATGATTTCCGAGGCTGTCGGGTTGAAGTTTGCATTGACTTATTAGATCACGCACTGATTATCAATGACTGTGTACCGCTTAACTGCGATAGCATTCTGTGTATTCCTGATGCTGCTGTCCGCCGTCATATTGGCGGGGCAGGAGCGGCGTGCGTTGTTGATCGGGATCGGGGAGTACCCAGCGGAGTCGGAGTGGACGCTTGTCCACGGGGACAATGATGTGAGGATCATCCGTGAGTTCTTGCTGGGGCAGGGGCTGAGAGGGGAGTGCATCGAGACTATCACAAATGAGAAGGCGACGAAGAAGGGGATTCTGTCGGCATTGGAGAGGCTGACCAAGACCGCCGGCAAGGGCGATGCTGTGTATATTCATTTCTCGGGGCACGGGCAGCAGGTGACGGACCTTGACGGCGACGAAGAGGACGGTTTTGACGAGGCTTGGGTGCCTTACGATGCTCGGAAGAAATATGTCTCCAGAGTCTATGAGGGTGAGAATCACATCATTGACGATGAACTCAACGCCTACCTTAAGAAACTGCGGGCGAAGGTCGGACCGAAAGGCAGGATCACGGTGGTTTCGGACGCTTGCCACAGCGGAAGCGGCTCAAGAGGGCTTGGGGATGATGAATATTTCCGTGGAACGGACGAGAAGTTCATCCTGCCGGCGGGGGCGGCGCGCTGGTCCGGCAGGAGCAATACGGTCGAATGGCTGTTCATCGGGGCGTGCAAGTCATACCAGACAAACTATGAGTGCAAGGCATCGGACGGACAGTTTTACGGCTGCCTGTCCTACGTGATAGCGGGCAGCGATGTTGACCTCTCCACGGCTCATTACTCGGATGTACTGGCAAAGTGGGCGGAAGCGGTGGATAAAATAGTCCGCTATCCGCAAGAAATTGATGTTGAGGGACATCCCTGTGGGATTCCTGCTACGAAACCCTCTCGCTCGGTCCCTGAGCCTGCCGAAGGACACCGAGTCTCCTCAGCAGACGGAAATAAAACCGACACGATTTTCTGAATATGACCGATGCAGACTACATAAGAGGTTTCCGGGACAACGACGATCGTGTGATCGGGCTGTTCTACAAGAAGCACAGGCAAGCTTTCTTCGCTTTCTTCAAGCGTACATATTCAAAAGATGACGCTTACATCGCGGAGTTGTTTCAGGACTCGTGCATCAAACTTTGGCGAAATGTGCAGGACGGCAAACTCACTGAGCAGATGCTTGAAAGCACATTGGCAACCTACCTTTTCTCCATCGGCAAATATACGATGATGTCAAAAGATAGAAAGGCTGGCAAGCACTATGAATATCAGGATACTACAGGTGGGGCCGATCTGCCGGAGGAAGACTTGGAGGGAACCTCGCGACGTAGGGAGCTCCTTGATTTTGTCTGCCGTATGGTCAGCACCCTGAAGGCTCCGTGCGACGAACTGCTCATAGCGCAGTATTGGTACAGGCTTTCCGGAACCGAGATCGCCAAGAGACTCGGCTACAACAGCGCTGACTCGGTCAAGTCCCAGAAATTCAAGTGCATCCGGAAACTCAGGACAATGATTGCCAAGTTCAAGAACTTATAGTCGAAGCGATGATGGAAATGAACCAGAATATTCAAGACAGGATAGATGAATATCTCCGTGGCACCTTGCCGGAAGCTGACAAGGCGGCTTTCGAGGAGGAGTTGCTTGAGAATGACGAGCTTATGGAAGAGGTTGAGGCGCAGCGTACGATCGCCGAGGCTGTTCAGACTGTTCATCTGAGGAATATGCTTTCCAGTGTTGAGGCTGACATTCGTCGCAAACACATCCTGCGCCGGATTGTCACGTGGGCGTCTTCCGCCGCCGCTGCTGTCGCCATCGTCCTGTCGGGCTATTCCATCCGCCAGTCCAGCCTCATCAGAGCCATTGGCACCGAGTGTTTCGCCGAACTTACACCTCCAATCTCCCGCGACGGCAACGCCATAGACAGTCTTCTCACTCGGGCATATTCACAAATCGCGGTCAATGAATATACCGCGGCGGCTTCCGCTTTGACCGAGGCCAGACTCTTGATTGACAAAGGCTTGGATGCTCCGGCGGCGGATGAAGAATCCCGCTACCGCCACGCCCTCCTTCAACAACACCGCTACGATGTCGATTGGCTTGAAGCCGTCACCCTGATGAAGCAGGGCCGACACCGAAAGGCCCGCCGTCTGCTCGAATCCATCGCCGCTTCTTCAAGCCCGTACTCCGTCAAGGCCCGGAATATCCTGGACCGCTGACAATTCTCTAAAATGGGGGATGTGTTGCGCATCGCTCTGTAAATAAGTGATTTAACTTGCTGCCTTTGGCTCGATTCGACTAAAGGGAAAGTCCTTGTATATTCATTGATAATTAGTTGGCGTTCACGGGGTGGAACGACGGCTGTGGAAAACGCTTCTTTTTTCGGCTTCTTTTTCCGCAAGAAGCATTTGGTGTATGACGTGAAAAAATGTATTTTTGTAGAGTTAAGGATTCGGTCCTGCAAATTATGCATAATACACTTTGACTATGGCGATTGACAATGCTTTACCTTGGTTCCCGCTGACTCCGGACTATATTGACAAATACTACAGCGATGTCTTGAAGTATCTCCGTGACTCTTTTGAAATGGAGGAGAGTGAAATCCGTTCGGACAAGTCATTCTGTACCACGGCCTCTCTTCTGATGCAGAGGGCGGAGGAGGTTCGGACGAAGTACGTCTCGCGGTCGCTGATTGAGGTGCGGTCCGCGCCTCGGAGCGGCATTGAGAAGGATGCGAAGATCGTGGCGGCAGCTGTGCTGTACGCAAGTATGTTCCATAAGGAAGAAACTATCCGTTTGATGTCGTTGCTGTGCTTCATCATTGCCGTGCTGTTCCCGGAAGAAGTCGGGGCGGTTTCCTCCATAGCCCTTAGGTGTGTAAAGGCTTCTGCGATCACAGGAGTCGGGTACAATATGGATGATGTCATCAGGTTCAATGTCCCGGATCTCGTCAAGAAGATGGAAAACTCCACGATGGAGAAGTCGGCGGATGTGCGCTGGTTCCAGAACCACGGAACGGTCAAAGTCGATCCGGAAGGTGTCTCGTTATATTCGACAAGTCGTCTTTTTGTGAATATTAAGGAAATCACGCTTCGTCCGGTGGTGTCCATTGAAGGCGGACAGGTGCGTGTTATGCAGGGGAAAACGCCGGGGAAGGCCTATGCGTTTGACAAAGACCGGTTTCTGGATGATTGCGCTGATGTGAAGGATGATGAGGAAAAGGTGTTCCTTAAGTCCTATGCCGATGGAGATATCCTCTCAGTGCGCGTGAAGAGTGTGACCTATGACACGATTTTGGCGGAAAGTATCGATCCGTCCTATGAGAAGGTTCGGTGGCCTATAAGGATCACCGGCGGCGCCACGAATGTCAGAGGCCTGTACATAACTGATTTCGCGAGGAATATGAAGATCGGTGATGTCATAAATGTGGAATATATGGAGAGGCAGAAATGCTTCAGCATTGACGGCACCATCATAGAATTCATCTACAATCACTATTGGGCGGAGCAGGAGGACGGCTTTACGTTCGACAGTACCATCGGAGTGCTGTTGTTCCAGCACAGCGGCGAGGTCCCGAACACTTGGCTCACGAGGGAAGGTTTCCTTGTCCGGACGATGGAGAACGAGACTTATCCGCGTTACACGCAGAAGTGTCTTGATGTCGTGGACTATGACGACAAGTACGATTTCCTGATCGCCGAGGTGGCGGAGGACGCTCCCGAAGACCAAAGGGTCAACGAGATCGCCGCAAGGGACAGTTTCATCCATTCGCTTCTTTATTTGAACAAGCCGATCATAACTCCGGCTTCTAAAAAGCCTGAGGTCAAGAGGGTCCCTTCCGATCTTTTGACGGAGCTCCACAGGATAGAGGCGTTGAGGTCTGAATATGCCGTGAGTGGATCCGCGAACCGTCAGGAGATGCTGAAGGCTTGTATGATGATGTCCTTCATTCTTGGTGACGATGCTGACTTTGGCTACTATGTGGCCAGTCTTGACTATCTCGATTGCCTGATCGCTTTCGCGGAAAAGGACTTTGTTTCGGTCACCCCTCTTGACAAGAGGAACATTTCCGGCGAAAGGATTATGACAATGGGCGTTATGACAGCCATCCTCGCCCAGTACGGGAAAACCGAAGAGTCGGCTGTCATTGACGACACGATCAAGAAATTGCCGGGAACTTCTATGGCGACCGTGGCCAAATTGGTCCAGGCGGCCAATCGGTTGATGGGAACTCCGTCATTGGAGCGGCTCCGGGTTGATCTCCATAGGGAGATCTGCACGGTTCTCGGAGTTTCCGACTCGATCGCGTCTGAGCCTGATGACGAGGAGCGCTTCCCGTTTAATCCTGAGGGTGAGAACATTGAACATAAGATGTCTTGGGTTTTCGACAACGAGACAGGACTTTTCAACGAGACGTCGCAGAGTTTCAAATGTATGAAGACCATCTGTGCGTTTATGAACCGTTATGCGGAACAGGGAGAAAGCCATCTGTACATCGGAACGGATGAGAAACGGCGTTTTGTGAACGGCTTCAGGCAGGATGTGGATGAACTCATAATGAAAGGCGAGATAAAGGCCGCCGGGGATGTCGAGGATGAATATATGCGGGTCATCGTGATGGGAAAGATCCGGGACCGCTTCCCGGACACATACCAGAATGTCACTCCTACGATATGCTGCGGCGGAAAAGTCCTGGATCTTTGTGTCCAGCCGGCCAAGGAGGGGGTGGTGTACCTTAACGAAGTCGCCTATTACAGGTCCGGATCCGAGAGCAAGGTGATGAACCCTACCATTGAGGACGAGATTAGAAACAGGAAGTATCTTTTGAGGAACGGGATGGCCGACAAGATAGACGCTGTCAGGCGGGCTGTCAACTCTGGGCACACAGTGTGCCTTGTCGGATATGATTCGTCAAGCAGCAACACTCCTGAAAAGGACCGGAAGGTCGAGGCGTTCGCCTTTACGGACAGCAAACGATGTGACGCCGTTTGGGCGTTCGACCCTAAGGACAGGAAAAACAAGGTGTTCCTGCTGAAGCGAGCCGATGCCGTCACGGTTCTTGATGAGTGCTGGAAGTACGAGAAGTCGCACAAGACTTTTGACCTTGACATCTTCGGATTCTCCGGGAACGAGAGCATTCCTTTTGACATCGTGCTGAAGACCACAAGGTCCAAGAACCAGTTCGTCGAGCAGTATCCATCAGTGGCCGCCAACATCCAACGAATGGAAAATGGCGGCTGGCGGGTTAGGACGACACTCTTCAACAGCCTTTCCTTGGAAGCCGCGTGCAGTTTCTATCTTGGCATTTCTGATGAGCTGGACATCAGCGCGTCGCCGGAACTGAAGACGAAGGTCAACGAGCGTCTGGAGAGAATTGTGGCAAGTATGTAGCCAACCCGTCCAAGATTGATGTTGAATATGAAAACTGCCAGCCCGTCCAAAGCTGGCAGTTTTATGCTTAGATTATACCCCTTAGTCCAGATATTCGATCTTGAAGTCGTAGTCCCACTGCGTGAAGTAGAGGTTGCCTTTGTCCCATTCGACCTCACCACGCTGGAAATCAACAGTGTCGCTGCGCGGGTACTTCTTCTCGGGATCGAGATTGCCGCCGAAATCGGAGTTGATGACCATCCTGTAAGGCTCGATGCCACCGAGGAAGAAATCGCCGCCGTAGGAGGTGATTCCGAAACTTTGGTCAACCGGAACCCAGCCATAGCCTTCGAAATAGACCTCACCCCAGTCGTGGAGGTTGCCGGCGCCCGGGTGCATCATCAGACCGCTCTGCCATCTGGCTGGAATCCCTTTGTAGCGGCACATCGTGATGAACAGCAGTGTCACCTGGCCGCAGTCGCCGTGGTGGTTCGTCAGGACATATTCGGGAATATTCTCAATTGTGGAATAGTCTCTGGCCGATGCCCACGGGAATGTCTTGTCGATCCAGGTGTAGATCGCCTTGGCCTGAAGGTAAGGGTTCTCGATGCCGGCGGTGACTGAATCTGCGGCGGCCTTGAGCTTGTCGGTGAAGATCACGTGCTGCTCCCGTTCGGCGGTATATTCCTTATATTCAGGATCAGTAATATTGTAGGCCAGCACTTTGGACGGCTCTATCGGATGCCATTCGCCGCTGGAGGTATATTCAAAGACCTCGTGGAAGACTGTCGGTTTGTTCTTGACGGTCTTGGCCTCCATATAGACGCTGCTGTGCGGATGCGATGGCTCGGAGAATGTGAGCCGCTCCACAGGGTATGCCACGCCGTTGGCTCCGGCCTCGATGAATTTGAAATCGGTCTGGCGTGTCACATCCTGGCGAGGAAGCGGCAGCCAGCAGCGGATAGTCTGTCCCGGGCGCAAAGTGTTGGCGTGGACGGTCAGTGTGAACGTCACTTTTATCCTCTTAGGCAGGGCGAAGTAAGGTTTTTCCTTTCCGGCTGCGAGGTTCTCCAGAACCTGTCTCTTGATCTGAGGAATCGTCACAGCGTCAATGGCTTCGTGGCCGGTCAGTGAGGTTCCGCTCTTGGACAGATCTTCTTCCTTCGAGTCAGCCGCAGCCTTTATGGCCGCCAATTCCGGGTTGATCCTGAACAGGTTGCGTGCCGCCGCCGTGAAGTACATCGTGCGCTTCCCGATCTGCATCGCCTCCAACTCTCCGGAAGCGGTCCACTTGTCGATCTGCTCGTCAGTGACATCAGGAATGTATTTCTGAATATATTCCTTCACATCCTCCCGCGTGGCGCAGAACTCCGTCGCAAGCCTTTGCGCCAAGTCCTTGTCCCACGAATATTTGTACCTCATCTGCCTCGGCAGCCAGATGTTCGCCGCCAACGCGACCGCCACCAGCGTCCACAGGACGATCTCTTTTCTTTTCATTGCCATCTTTTACAGCAGTTTGAGCCCGAGTCCAGGGCGGTCGGGAAGGGTGATCTTACCGTTTACTACGGTCATTCCCTTGAAGCGGTCGTTGGCAATCAGGAGGTTGCCGTCGAGGTCGGCGAAATCCACGGCA
>OIZT01000971.1_pt1 | contig 14744 bp, 13 predicted proteins | sample 1588611 | NCBI WGS metagenome assembly OIZT01 (sample SAMN03283278) | human gut metagenome | biome: human-associated habitat; material: feces | host: Homo sapiens | place: Peru | collected 2012
TGTTTCAGTAGGTGCTGTGCTTCTATTAAAGAGATCTTTCCCTTGTAGTGATATACGCAATTTCTTTTTGAGGAGCATTGTGGATATTCCGATATTTGCCGCAAGTTGATAGCCGTAGTTATAGCCTGCATTCATTCGCTTTGATTGGTAGAATATATTGCTGTATAATCGCCAATTCTTTATAAACGACCAACTGAAATTAGCTGAACTAAAGAAAGAACCATGTCGGTTATTTGTTTTCTTATTATTCGCAGTAAACGATGATGTTACATAGTCGGTTCCTACAAAGAATGATGATGAATATTTGCCATCTCCACTGTTGATTGAATAACTTATATTCAAATTGAACATAGAATGACTGTCTGAATTAATAGGCATATATTTTATAATGTTTGTTTTCTCGTCCAATATACTTGCTTTAATTGGCGCCTTATTTCCCCAAGAATAACTTGTGCTTAAAGCAAAACTTTTAATACTGGTGCTAAACAATTAGTAGTACAACTAGCAGCACTAATTACTTCTTCACTTCCATCTAATATCTCATCATTTACATTATATACTACTGTTTTCATTTCACCTTTACCAGGAGCAGATATAATAACTTTTTTTGCACCTGCAGTAATATGTTTTCTTGCACCTTCTAAGTCAACAAATTTTCCAGTGCATTCTAATACTGCATCAATTTCCATATCCTTCCATGGTAAGTTAATTGGATCCATTTCGCTAAATACTCTTATTTTTCTTCCATCAACTATAATGTTTTCTTCATCATAACTAATTTCTTTGTTATATAATCTATGATTTGTATCATATCTTAATAAGTATGCTAATTGTTTAGAATCAGTTAAATCATTAATAGCAACAACTTCTAAATCTTTATCTTCTTCAATTATTCTAAAAACAAGTCTTCCTATTCTACCAAATCCATTAATAGCAACTTTTTTCATTTTATCCTCTCCTATCTTACATATATATATTGTAACAAATTTATTTTTTTATGACAAGTATGTTACATAAATTTTACACTAAAATCAAAAAGGAAGACACTATTCAAAGTATCCTCCACCAATAAATTCTCTTAATATAGATATCTTAGGAATATCATCTGTTGGCACAGGCAATACAAATCTAAGAAGTTCTAATAATCTAATCGCAGTTTGGTATTCTGGATCAGTTTCCTTAACAGAAAACAATAATGGTTCAACATATGTTTTTAATGCTCCAAGTTCATAACTAAGTGAAGAATTAAATAATACGTCTGCTTCATCTTGATAAGGAAATACCCATTTTTCTTCTCCCCTTCTTACACTATGCCAATTTTTTAAAGTAACTTCTGGTTTATATCCTCTTGTTCTATTATCTCTAACCATTCTTCTAAGAAGTCTAATATCAGTCATACTAATTCTATTATCATTATCAATGTTTAAATAAGTAAGTGGACTAACATATATTTTAAACTTATTCTTTCTAGGAATATTATCTAATACTCTATCATTTAAAGCATGTAATCCTTCAATTACTAATATATCATTCTTACCTAATTTCATTGTTTTATTAAATACTTTAACTCCTGATACAAAATCAAATGTTGGAGTAACAACTTCACTACCTTTTAATAATTTAGCTATTTGACTATCAAATAATTTTAAATCAACTGCTCCTAAACACTCAAAATCATAATTACCATTTTCATCTAATGGAGTATCTTCTCTATTAACAAAATAATCATCAATAGATACTGCAATTGGATTTAATCCTAAAGTTTTTAAATATAAAGATAGTTTTCTAGCAGTAGTAGTTTTACCAGAACTTGAAGGACCAGATAATAATACAATCTTAATATTTTCTTTATCTAAAACTATTCTCTCTGCAATAGAAAGTAATTTATAATCTTGCATAATTTCAGATAAATTAACTATTTCTCCAGCATTATTATTAATTATTTTTTCATTTAATTCTCCTAAATTATTTATACCTAAAATATTTCCCCAAGAAGTATAATCAATTAAAGAATTAAAATAATTATTATGATGAGTATATTTAATAATTTTTTTATCATCATATACTGATGGAAATCTAACTACAACACCTTTATTTTCAATTAAAGATAAATCAAAATATTTAAGTATTGAACTATCTACTGGTAAATCCCCAAGTATATATTCATAATAATCTTCAAATCTATATAACTTAACATAACTTGAAGTATCAAAACTTAAAGTTTTTACCTTATCCATTCTTTTTAATCTTTTAAAATATTCAATTGCTTCAATTCTTGTAGTTTCTAATTTTTCAAATGGAATTTTACTTGCAACTTTTTCTTTCATTTTTCTTTTAATTAAACTTAATTCATCTTTAGATATAGGTCTATCTACTTCACAAAATACACCTTTATCAATAGAAAATCTAACTATAACATTTACATCTTTTCCAAGTATTTCTTTTGTACAAACTTCAAAAAGTAATAGTAATCCTTTTTCATATATTTTATTACCTTGTTTAGTATTAACATCATATAAGTAAAGTTTAGTATTTTTATTAAAGCAATCATTATAATTAACTATTCTACCTTCTGAAATTCCACATATAATGTCATCATTACCTATTTCCTTAATTATTTCTCCTAAAGTAATACCTTTCTTAAATTCCATTTTTTTATCATTATTTAAAGTTATAATAATATTTGCCATTGCACACCTCTATCCTAAATAAATTATATCAACTTTTTTAAAAAAAGTAAAGTTTGTCGATTTATTTATTACATAAATATATAAAATATAACTATTATAATTATAGGTGATAATATGAATTTAATTCCAGTTGTAATAGAAAAAACTTCATTAGGAGAAAGAAGTTATGATATTTATTCAAGATTATTAAAAGATAGAATTATTATTTTAAATGGAGAAATAGATGATAATCTATCTAATAGTATTGTTGCACAATTGCTTTATTTAGATAGTATTAACAATGATGATATATCACTTTATATTAATTCTCCTGGTGGAAGTATAACATCAGGTATGGCAATATATGATACAATGAATTATATAAAAAGTGATGTATCTACAATATGTATAGGATTAGCAGCTTCAATGGCAGCATTCTTACTTTCTTCAGGAAAAAAAGGAAAAAGATATGCCCTTGAAAATGCCGAAGTTATGATTCATCAACCTTTAGGAGGTGCTCAAGGACAGGCAACAGAAATAAAAATTGCTGCAGAACATATTTTAAAAGCAAAGAAAAAACTAAATACTATTTTATCTAAAAACACCAAAAAACCTTTAAAACAAATAGAAAAAGACACCGAAAGAGATTACTTTATGGATAGTTTTGAAGCCAAAGAATATGGATTAATTGATAAAGTAAAAAAATAATTATTAAAAGATATTGTAAAAATTCACAATATCTTATTTTATTATAAATATCTTATTAAATAAATCGTAATAATTACTTGACCTATTTTCTTTATCATCTTTTATAATTAAGTTTTTCATTTTAATATTTAAATTAATTAAATCATCCTTAGATATAAGATTAAGTATTTTATTTAAATCTCTTTCACTCTTTTTATAATTATCTATATTAAAATGCTTTTTTATATATGTATTATAATTATTAGTAATTAGTTTATTTTCTTTACATAAAATTAGTAACATCTCAAAATCAGGATTTATGTAATATATATCTTTTTTATTTATTTTTATACCATTATCAAGATAAGAATTAATTATAGTATCTAATGTATCAACATTATCTAAATCATACATTACAAAAACTTTACTATAATTATTTCTTTTCTTAACTTTTAAATATTCCTTACTTATTCTAGGCTTTCCTTTAGCATTAATTAATATTAAATTATATTTACAATCAAAATGTTCTTTTAATTTATTAATAAACTTTATCTCAGTAGGTCCCTCACAAATAATATATAAATCTTCCTTAAAACTATTCATCAAATAAATCGTTATCTATATTAGGATGTGGAAGCGAACCAAACATTCCTTTTAAATAACTTTCCATAGTATTGTTTCGTATCTGATTATCTACATTAGATTTAAATTTATCTAATGAATAAACATATACTTTTTTATCATCCTTGTAAGTGAACCACACCTGATCTTTCCTAAATAAATATAAGCAGTCCAATAATAATAAATCATGAGAAGTAGCAATTAACTGCATATTTTTATTATCACTATTATTAAATATAGAAACAATATTTTTAGTCAATAATGTATGTAGACTTCTGTCTATTTCATCGATTACAATAATTCCCCCACTTTTCATTAATTTCATGATTTTCAAAATATAGTACATAAAAACTCTTGTACCATCTGAATCGCTTAAATATGATGGAATTGAAGCTTTACAATTATTCATATAATATTCAGAAAACATTCTTAATTCTTTTAATTCATCATTTAAATTATTATTTATAACTATATTATTAATACTAATATCCGCAGATTTTAATATCTTATTAAATTTATTAAATTCTTTTTTATTTAAATCTAAAGTATCATTAATTACTTCATTAAAATCAAAATATTTATTTAAAACAATTAGTTTTTCAAAAAAACTATTAAAATTATCTGTATGTTTTTTATATGTGCCTGGTAAAGCAGTAACAATTAACATATTTTTATATGATTTAAATAAAGAAATAGCATTATTTAGTTCTTTATTATCATTGACTTTATTTCTATCAAAAAGAACTTTATCTTCAATAAATAATACTTCATTAGTTATTTCAAGTTCTTTATTAAAAGATATTTGATATTTATATTTAATGTCACATTCAATAAATTCTATTTCAAAATCAATACAATTACTTTTAGAAAAGAAATTAAAATCAAGAAACGAAATAAATTCATTAATTATTTTACCTGACTTAATAATTTTTTTTAATAGTCTTAACGATTCAATTAAAGTAGATTTACCAGTATTATTTGCACCATATATAACAATTGATTTTAATACTTCATTATTATTAATATTAAATACATAATTTTTATTTTTTATTTTTTTATTACCTTTAAAACTTATTTCTACTTCTTCATTAAATACTTTATAACCACAAACTTTATAATTTATTAACATAATATTGCTCCTTTCATATTAATTATATCACAAAAATAAAATATTATGCAATATTTTTGCACAATATTTAAATTTATTCATATTTATATAAACTATCTACTGCCTTAGCATTTAAAGTTAAGTCTGCAACTATACCTTTTTTATAAGCATAATATGCTGCTGCCCCAATCATCGCAGCATTATCTGTACAATACTTAACCGGAGGATAAACAAAACTAAAATTATTTTGTTCACATGCCTTTGTAAGTTCTTCCCTTAAATAACTATTCGCCGCAACTCCACCTGCTAAAACTAAATTTTTAACATTATATTCTTTCATTGCACGAATAACTTTCTTTACTAAAATTGTAACTACTCTATTTTGAAAACTACAACACATATCATTAACTCTTATTTCATTTCCTCTTTGATTTTCATTATGAATTAAATTAATAACAGCACTTTTAATACCAGAGAAACTAAAATTATAACTATCATCATTCATAGGTATTGGCAAATCATAAGTATCATTACCAAGTTTAGCAAGTTTATCTATTTTAGGACCACCAGGATATTCTAATCCTAATACCTTAGCAACTTTATCATAAGCTTCTCCTACCGCATCATCCATTGTAGAGCCTATTCTAACAAAAGAATAATCTTCTTTCATATAAACAATATCTGTATGCCCTCCACTTACTACTAAACTAATTAAAGGAAATTCTAATCTCTTAGTAAGATTTGATGCGTAGATATGCCCTGCTATATGATGAACAGGAATAAGAGGTTTACCAGTTACTAAACTAATTGTTTTAGCACACATTAATCCTATCATTAAACTACCTATTAATCCAGGACCATAAGTAACTCCAATTATATCAATATCATCCATTGTTAAATCTAATCCATTAAATAATTCTTCTAAAACAATTGTAATATTTTCAATATGACTACGACTAGCAATTTCAGGTACTACTCCACCATATTTTTTATGTATATCTATTTGTGTATTAACAATAGTTTTTATTTCTTCGCAACCATTTTTTATAATACTCATGCTTGTTTCATCACAAGATGATTCGATTGCTAAACAATATATATCTTTCATTTACATCACCTGTTTTTCCATTAAAATTGCATCTTCATCACCATAATAAAATTTTCTTAATGCTACTTCCCTAAAGCCAAATTTTTTATACATATTTCTTGCAATTTCATTAGAAATTCTAACTTCTAAAGTTATATTAATTACTCTTTCTTGAATAGCTTTACTAACTAAATAACTCATTAACTTATTCCCTATTTTATTACCACGAAATTCTTCTTTTACTATAATATTATCTAATTCCATTTTATCATACATTATAGAGTATTCCATCATACCTTTTATAGTATTGTCTTCAACATACTCAACATATTTTCTAAAAGGATTATCATCTAATTTAACTAATTCTCTAAACATTTTTCTCTAATACCTGTGGTAATTTTAAATAATTAGGTAATACCATATGAGGATTAACTTTAACTTTATCTTTATAATAATCATATATGCTTTCAATATCTAATTCATTTATAACTTTAACATTATCATTATCACTATTATTAGATACTACTAATACATCATCATATTTATTAATAATATCATTAACTTCTTCGATATTACCAAAATGTTCATTTATAACATCATTATAATTATTATCATAAAATCCTATATAATAATTATCATTTCTAGCATTAATTAAAGATAATATATATTTATTTTTATTATTACCTATTGCAAGACATTTTAATGAGGAAATTAGTGTAACTTTAATATCATTTAGTAAAGCATAAACTTTTGCAATAGTAAGTCCAATTCTTACACCAGTAAAACTACCTGGACCATTTACTACCATAATACTTTGTACTTCTTTGGGAGTAATTTCACTTTTCTTTAATACTTCATCAATATAACTAACTGCATATTTTGAATGTTCATTAGGAATAGATTTTGTTATTTTATTTATTATCTTACCATCTTTAAGTAAGGCAATAGATACATCTTGATTTGATGTATCTATAAATAAAGTTATCATATAACAGCCTCACAAACACTATTATATTCTTCACCATGTGGAGTAAGTATAACAAGTCTTGTATTTTCACCGGTTACTTTAATTTTAATATCTAATCTTTCCTTAGGTAAATATTCTTTTATCATATCAGCCCATTCAATTATTGTAACGCCACCTTTAGTAAAATATTCTTCAATACCTAAGTTTTCTACATTATTTTCTACTCTATAAACATCCATGTGATAAAATGGTAACTCTCCAACATACTCTTTAATTATACTAAATGTTGGACTAGATACTTCATCTATACCCATTGCACTGGCAAAAGCTTTAGCAAATACAGTTTTACCACTACCTAATTCTCCATTTAAACATATTACCATATTTGGAAATTTCTCTGACTCAATATTTTGAGCAAGTTCAATTAAATCTTCTTCATCTCTTATAGTTATTTTATATTCTTCCATGTTTTCACCCTTTCAACAAATTTAATTATATCAAATACTATAAATTATTTAAAGTACTTTTTTATCTTTTTACAAAATATTCATCATACCAAGTTAAGAATGAGTATATAGTCCATATTTTTCTACTGTTATCTTTCTTAGATTCATAATGTTCATTTAATAGCTTAGTAATTTCTTCAACATTAAAAAATTCACTTGATTTACTAAATCTATCTTTAATTTTTAAATAAATATCTCTATCCTTCATCCATTCTCTTAAAGGAACAGGAAATCCTAATTTTTTCTTATTAGCCCATTTTTTATCTAATACATGATTAGCTACTTGTCTAAAAGCATATTTAGTTTGATTATCTTTGATTTTATATTTAGTAGGCATAGTTTTAGCATAATCAATAACAATTCTGTCTAAAAATGGTACTCTAACCTCCAAAGAATTAGCCATAGACATTTTATCTGCTTTAAGTAAAATATCTCCCACTAACCAAAAATTAAAATCAATATATTGCATCTTTTGTACCATATCATATCCCTTTGTTTTATTATAATATGGTTTAGTTAAATCTTTATATGTTGTTTTATCAGTTTTATAAGATAAAATCTTCTTTATTTCAGGAGTATCAAATATAAAAGCATTACCAACATATCTATCTTCCAATCTTTTACCCCTTCTTACTAAGAAATTAAAACCTCTTTTATCTTTAAATGGAGTAGCAAGTATACCAATAAATCTTCTTATAAAATAAGGAATTTTATAATACCAACCTAATGAATAAGGTTCATGATATATATTATATCCCCCAAATATTTCATCTGCACCTTCTCCAGATAAAGCAACCTTAACATGTTTACTTGCTATATTAGCAACAAAATATAAAGCAATTGCCGAAGGATCTGCTAATGGTTCATCCATAAAATATTCTATATCTGCAAACTTATCAAAATATTCATTCTTACTAATTTTTTTATTAATATTTTCAACTTTTAAAATATCTGATAATTCTTTTGCATAATCAATTTCACTATATTTTTTATTATCATAACCCACAGTAAAAGTTTTATCAACATCAGCCAAAGTAGCAATTAATGATGAATCAACACCACTAGATAAAAAGCTACCTACTTCAACATCACTTATCTTATGAGCTTTAACAGAATCTCTAATTAATTCATCTATTCCTTTTACATAATCTTCTAAAGATTTAGATTTATCACTAGATAATTCTATTTCATAATATTTTTTAATAAACATTTTACCATCTTTATATTTAAAATAATGACCTGGTAATAATTTATATACATTTTTAAAGAAAGAATCACTACCTACACTATATTGAAAAGTTAAATATTTTTCTAACATATCTCTATTTAATTCTTTTTCAAAATTAGGATTACCTAAAAAAGATTTAATTTCAGAAGAATACATAAAACATTTACCTTTTAAGTAATAATACATTGGTTTAATACCATAAAAATCTCTTGCACCAAATAATTCTTTCTTATTTATATCATATATAACAAAAGAAAACATACCACGAAGCATATGTAATATTTCTTCGCCATATTCTTCATATCCATGCAATATAACTTCAGTATCAGTACTTGTATTAAATACATGACCTTTAACTATTAAATCTTCTTTTAAATATTGATAATTATATATTTCTCCATTAAAAGTAATTACCTTTGTTTTATCTTCATTAAATATAGGTTGACTTCCACCTTCTAAATCAATAATAGAAAGTCTTCTAAAACCCATAGCAATATCATCATCAACATAATATCCATCTGAATCGGGTCCTCTATGTTTAATTAAATCAGCCATATCTTTAATAACCATATCTTTATTTTTAATTCTTTTATCTATAAATCCTGTTATTCCACACATTTTATTACCTCACTTAATATAACTATTATTAGTATAACAAAAATACATAGTTTTTAAAATACTTTTTACAGAATTTTACAAAAAAAGATTAACTACTTTTTAGTAATTAATCATATAATTCATCTATTACTTCATAATTATTATTTATTTTATTAACAATATCATCAATATTAAATTTACTAAATAAATTAATAATATCATCTTTATTATCTAAAAATAAATCAGTTTTATATATTATTAAATCTTTAATATTAATAATACCTATACTTCTTAAATAATTAATTATTTCTAATACATTTTTCATATTACAATTTAAATTATATAAAATAGTATTATCTAACTTAACATTAATTTCATTTATACTTGTATTATCTAAATATTTATTTAAAAATTCTATCACAATTATACACTTCTTTCTTTTGTATCACTATATAATCTAGTAATTTCATCTTTTATTAAATTAAATTCTGCATAAGTATTAATACTATTTCTATTCATTACATAGGTTAAAATATTACTATCTATTTCAATATTGTTCTTTCTTAAAGTATTTAAATATCTTAATACTTTATATCTTGATACATTAACACCATTAACATTGTATAATCTAGTATTAGGTATTCTATCGATACCATTATCTTCATATACTAAATATTTTTTATCCAATAAATCAATTAATTTGCTTTCTAATTTAAATATTATATTAACATCATTATTATTATCTTTAATTAATAATTCTTCACATTTTTCATAAATACTACCTTTCATAATAGGCATAGTATAAGTTCTAGTTAATGTTCTAGCACTTTCTTTATCTTTTATAGCATTAGTTCCTAATCTAAATTCTTTATTATCATAAGTAATACTACTAGATAAACCAGTACCATAAACATATTCATTAATATCAATACCATTTTGTTTAATAAATTTTAATTTATAAAACATTAATGAATCAACCGGAATACTTAATCTACTTACATTATTAACTGCATAATCAAAGCATCCTAACTCAATAAATTTATCCATATTATCTGCTTGATTATTCGTAGCAAAGCAACTTAAATTTCTTAAACCTTTTTTAATATCTACACTATATAATTCTAAATTTTTTATACCATTTTTAATAACTTCATTTGATATAGTAAAATACATAAAACTTTTAATCATTAATTTATTAATATCGCATTTATAACTATCAAATAATTTAATGTTTTTTATAAAGTCTTCATTTCCATAAAAAACAGAAATATTTTTATCTCTATATAGTTTTCTTAATGCTTCTTTATCATAAAAGACATTTGGATAAGTGAATAACTTATTAGTTAAAACCATACTATTAGTATCATTTAAAATATTAAATACATTATCTATAACTTTACTATTACTATATATTAATATTTCACTTATTTGATATCCATAATATTTTGCATAAGCATCACAAATATTATAACCATTATTTTTAAATGCTATTAAATTAGATTCAATATTACTTAAACTACCATATGTTAAGAAATTAGTTTTAGATCTATCATCAAACAAATTATAATCTACTCCATATTTATTAAACAGCATAACTAATTCATCATTATTAATTTTATTTTTTATAACTTCTTCAGTGTTATTTTCTAATTTTTCTTCATTATTACTTTTTAACTCTTCTTTATTATTAAATCTATTAACACTATTTATAGCAATAAACTTCATAATTTCAATAGCATATTCTTTATCATCAAGTCTAGATAATAATTCATATATTTCTTGCATATCTTTACCATTAAAATTAAATGTAGATAATTTTTCTTTTAATTCTTTATATTTATTAATTAACTCTATTAAAGTATTACGACCATTATTTATTGAAGATTCTTTTTCTACAATATAAGTATTAACTTTAGATAAAATATTTTTAATAATTCCTTTATCATAATCCCCTAAATCATAAGTACTCGAAGCAATTATTTTTTTATAACTATCTAAATATAATTTATCATTATCCTCTAATTTATAACCAATATTTTCTATTTCACTAATAGATATATTAAGTAAATTATTATAATTTTCCATAACTAATCTTATTTTATCTTTTAGTACTTTGTATTTACTATAAGAAGTATCAATAACATTTAATTTATTATTAAATTCATTAATTTTATCATCAAACAATTCATTAATAATTTCAAACATGATTATATACTCCTTTCTCTACCATTGTCACTATTCAAATAACTATGACATTTTTCCATACTATCATTAATAATTTCACTTAATAATTCAATATCAGTATTAGGGTCACTAAATATTGCATTTAAATAATCAATATAATGTTTATTATTATTTATATTACTATTAAGCATTGAATAATCATCATGGCCTGCATTACAAAAGATTACACCAGTAAACAATATAACATTTCCACCTTTTAATATATCAGGGTTACCATATAAATTAAATAATTTATTTCTATTTTCTTTGCATATATTAATTATAATATAACCTGTTCTACCTTGTTCAGTACCTCTAAATCTAAATGGTTTAGAATCATCCCTTACTTTTTTTCCTTTATCATCAAAATCATATAATTCACAAATTCTATTTCCCTTTTTATCTTTTGCACCACCATAAGTTGAAGCAATTCCAGGATAACCATCTGAATCAATATAAGGTATATCCCTAAATTTAGATAAAACATTTCTTATTTCTTGACTTACTACTTCTTTTTCATTAATATTAGTATAATGTTCAATGTCTTTATCTATACAATATTCTCCAGCATTATTTTTTAATAATAACATAATATTTTTACTATTTTTAAAGAAATCACTTAATTCAGTAGAATCTTCCTCAGAATATAATTTACTTACTACTTCATCATATTTTTTCTTTGATTCATCATATTTTTTAAGTGCTTCCACAATCATTATAGATAATTCTTTTGCTTCTCCACCTACAACTTTATCTTCTAATGTGTAGTTTAATAATCCTTGAAGTTCCACAAGTACTAAAGTTAATTGAAGTCTTTCTACAACAAAATCAGGATATGCTGCAAATCTAGCACCTTCTATATCATTTTGATTTAAATAATATATTATTGAGCCATATCTATTCATTTTCAAATCATCAGTTTTACCACTATGAAAATATTTTCTATATTCAATATATTCATTTAAATATTTACTATTATTAGAAATAATATCTTTAATTTTAGTAAGCAAATTACTTAATTTAATTTCTTCTTCAGTTTTTTCTATCTTTATTTCTTCTTGGATAGGTTCTACATTTTTAGAAATAATTTCTTTTTTTTCTACCTGTTCTTGTTTTTTATTATCAGGAATAGTTTCTAATTGTTTAACATCTTCAAGATTCAAATAATATTCTATACTGTTTTCACTAACCTTAGAAATAATTCTAAGTACATCTTCTCTTGGAATGTCTAAACTAGTTACAAAATCAATAAACTCTTCCATATTTTCTTTAAGAACATAAAAATTGTCATCACTAAACATATTAGAGTATTTATCTATTAATTCTAATTTTTTGTTTAAACTATCTCTTTTTTCTCCATAAACACTTTTTCTAATTTTATAGTAATTAACTATCAATCTACCAACAAAATTATAATCATCAATCATTTTCTTTTTTATACCATCATTAGGTATATTAGGATTAAAAACTAAATCATAACAAGAAATTACCATATTAATTTGACTAATATATGAATTAACCAAATCCCTGTTAATTTCTACATTAGATAAAATTCTATTTAATTCAATTGAATCAATACTTCTTACATCACTAGCATATTTATCTATAAATTGTTTTAAATCAAATAATAGCTTAGTATCATTTTCATTAATATTTAATTCATTTTTAATATTAGTTCTTTCTCTATCTAAATAATTAGTTAATAACATATATTCTTCCATATATTAATCATCCCTCTATCTTACTATAACAATTATAACATTTATATTATTTTTATACAAGAAAAAGAAGAACAAATTTTTGCTCTTCATTTTAATTTTTTGTAAATTTAGCATATAGTTCAATATTTTTTGATGCTTTAATATTTTCAAAATCAAATTCAGTTTTATATTCAGTATCTAAATACCATCCTACAAATGTATATCCTTCTTTTATTGGATCGCTTGGTTTAGTTAACTTATATCCTTCTAACTCATAATCTATTTTATATGTTTCGTCATCAACTATATATTCTATAATATATGTTTTACCAAACGATTCATTTGGTAAATTCTTATCTTTATAATAATCTGCTAAATATTTTTTTAATAATACATAATCTGCTTGTGTTACTCTTCCATCTCCATTCACATCTGCATTTCTAACATTTACATCATTTGGCATTACATATCCAGTTAAATATCTTCTAATATAAGTAACATCAGTTATATCAACTTGTCCATCACAATTAACATCACCATACTGTATTTTTGTAAACTTAGCATATAATACAATATTTTCAGTTGCTTTAGAATTTTCAAAATCAAACTTAGTTTTATATTCAGTATCCAAATACCAACCATCAAAATTATATCCATCTTTTGCTTTTTCTGGTGCATATGCTTCACCATATAAAATTCCAATTATAGGAGATGCCAAAAGTGAAAACAGAAGCGAGACGCTAACAGAGACATAGAAAACAATGGCATAGAGCTGCTTGTTCTTTCGCTCAAACAATTTTTTGTTTTCAAAAGCTTGAAGAATACCGGGATACAACGAATCAATGATTGCGGTCAGTAAAAAGACCCAAGTATTGCACAGCGAAACTGCTGTCGAATAGAACCCCACTTCTGATTCATCCAGCATCTGCTTCAGCATGAATTTATCAGTACTTCCATAAATTGAAACCATTAGCCCGGCTAAAATAAAATGATAACTGCTTAAAAGTAGTTCTTTTGCCTTACGCAACGAGTATTTAAATCTTGGCCCGCCGCGCCTTTGATACAATAACAGAAGAATGACCGCGACAACCATGTAGTCAATGGATGTAGAGATCGCAAACCATTCCACACTTTTTCCGGTTACCAAAAGCCAAACTTTATAAGCGGAAACGACCGTGTATGAAACAATTGTCGCGAAAGCGGAATACTTTGACTCAAGTTTCGATTGAAACCAGTAGTTCAGCGTGTCCATGACCTGGAAAACCACGCCAACGCCGCAAAGGAGCACCACAGCGTGCGTCGTCCGCTCTCCCTTATCGGCCACCAGCGTGATGCCAAGCATCATCAGCAC
>OIZT01000974.1_pt1 | contig 14697 bp, 10 predicted proteins | sample 1588611 | NCBI WGS metagenome assembly OIZT01 (sample SAMN03283278) | human gut metagenome | biome: human-associated habitat; material: feces | host: Homo sapiens | place: Peru | collected 2012
AGCAGCAATATAATTTCGACCTCGACTATGCCGACGTGAAAGGTCAAGAGAATGTAAAGCGTGCTCTTGAAGTGGCGGCGGCAGGTGGACACAATCTGATTATGATAGGTCCTCCTGGTAGTGGCAAGAGTATGATGGCTAAGCGTTTACCTTCTATTCTTCCTCCTTTGTCGCTTGCCGAAAGTCTTGAGACCACGCAGATACACAGCGTGGCTGGCAAACTATCAAAGAATTCTTCACTTATATCTCAACGCCCATTCCGAAGCCCTCACCACACTATATCTGAAGCTGCTCTGGTAGGTGGCGGCATCAATCCTATGCCTGGCGAAATTAGTCTTGCTCATAATGGAATTTTATTTGCAGACGAATTGCCAGAGTTCTCAAAGCACACTCTCGAAGTACTTCGTCAACCTCTCGAAGACAAAGTTATCACTATTAGCAGGGCTAAATATAGTGTGGAATATCCCTGCAACTTCCAGTTCATAGCCTCTATGAACCCTTGTCCTTGTGGATATTATGGCGACCCTACGCATCGCTGTGTATGCACTCCCGGACAAATACAGAAATACATGAATAAGATTAGCGGTCCGCTTCTTGACCGCATCGATATACAATGCGAGATTACTCCTGTGCCATTCAAGGATATTTCGCAGACTGCTCCAGGCGAACCAAGTGCAACGATAAGAGAAAGGGTTATTGCAGCCCGACAAATTCAGGAACAGAGATACAAGGATATAAAAGGCATACATTGTAATGCGCAGATGACGGAACGCATGATTCATCAATATGCCGAACCAGATACTGATTCGGTAGAAGTATTGCGCTCAGCTATGGAACGTCTATCTCTCTCCGCACGTGCCTACAGCCGTATTCTAAAGGTTGCCCGCACCATCGCCGACCTTGATGGTAGCGAAAAGGTACAGCTTCCTCATATAGCCGAAGCCATAGGCTATCGCCAACTCGACCGAGGCGACTGGGCTGAGAGAGGAATGTATTCTTAAAAGGTAAAAAAGTAAAAAAGTAAAAGAATAAAAGAGTAAAAGAGAGAAATGTGAGCTTAGATTTTGCGATTAATTTTTACCATATAAAAAAAGACAAGTATGAATAATCCAATAGAAATATATCGTTCACAAGATGGAAGCATACAACTTAATGTAAAGTTGGAAAATGAGACTGTTTGGCTAAGTGCAAATCAAATGGCAATACTTTTTGATCGTGATGCAAAGACGATACGTAAGCATATAAATAATGTTTTTGCAGATGGTGAATTAGTAAAGGAAAGTAACACGCATTTTTTGCGTGTTGCTAATTCAGACAAACCTGTACCATTCTATAATCTTGATGTCATAATTTCCGTGGGGTATAGAGTAAAGAGTCAGCAAGGTGTACAATTCCGCCGTTGGGCCACCACCATCCTCAAACAATACCTTATCAAAGGCTATGCCATCAACCAACAGATAAAGCTCGAGCGCTACAACGAACTTAAAGACGTTGTGCGCCTTATGTCTCGTGCCATTGGCTTACAGGAAAAGGTTAGTTCTGACGAATATGATGGATTATTCAACGTTATCTCAGACTACGTCTATGCTCTTGACACACTCGACCACTACGACTACCAGTCGCTCTCTATATCGAAAACAACAAAAGAAGAAGCATTCCGAGCGACATACGATAACGCCATGGAAGCTATTAACGCACTGAAAGAAAAATTTGGTGGTAGTCAATGGTTTGCAAACGAAAAGGATGATTCGTTCAAAAGTAGCATAGGCCAGATTTACCAAACCTTTGGTGGCGAAGAACTCTATCCTTCTGTTGAAGAAAAAGCAGCTATGCTTCTCTATCTTGTCGTAAAGAACCACTCGTTCAGCGATGGAAACAAACGCATAGCAGCCATGCTATTCCTTTGGTTTCTCAACAATAATAAGGTTCTTTATGCCGAAGATGGACATAAGCGTATTGCCGACAACACTCTTGTAGCTCTCACTTTGATGATTGCAGAAAGCCGGACTGAAGAAAAGGACGTTATGGTGAAGGTGGTGGTAAATCTTATCAATAAAGATAATCAATAAATACAACCAATAGATACACATAGAAAAACAACAAATATGAAATCTTCAATAGAAAATCTTTATTCTCTCGATGGCAGAGTGCCTGTAGGCAAAGCATTGCCATTCGGTCTTCAGCACATCCTTGCGATGTTTGTTAGCAACATCACCCCAATCATGATTCTATCGAGCGCCATTGGCCTCGATAGTGCTGTTAGCGCTATGCTGATACAAAACTGTATGATTATAGCAGGTATCGGCACATTGGTACAGCTATATCCAATATGGCGCATAGGCTCACGCTTGCCTATTGTAATGGGAATCTCGTTCACCTTCCTCTCACTATCCATAAGCATTGCCAGCGTATATGGCATGGGCACGCTGATAGGAGCCGTCATTATTGGTGGTTTGATAGAAGGAGTGCTCGGACTCTTTGCCAAATATTGGGTTAAGCTCATTCCACATGTTGTAGCAGCAACGGTGGTAACAGCCATCGGCTTTTCGCTTCTTCCTATTGGTGCAAACTCTTTTGCTGGTGGTCAGGGCGCACCCGACTTCGGTAGCCTCAACAACTGGATTGTAGGCACCACCACCCTATTGGCATGCCTCCTATGCCAAGTCTTTGCCAAAGGTTTCCTTCGCTCGCTCTCCGTTCTCGTTGGTCTTATCGTAGGCTACATCCTTGCTTGCGCCATGGGAATGGTAAACTTCAGCGGCATAGCAGAGCAACCAGCAATAGCATTGCCAACATTGTTGCCGTTCACTCCTGAGTTTAATATTGGTGCTATCCTTTCGGTTGCAGCCGTTTATCTTGTATCAGCAACAGAAACTATTGGCGACACATCAGCACTTTGCAATAGCGCTTTAGGCAGGAACCCTCATAAAACAGAAATGGGAAAAGCCATCAGCTGCGATGGTTTCGTGAGTAGCTTATCAGGAATCTTTGGCTGTACTCCTATCACCTCATTTAGTCAGAACGTAGGACTTGCAGCCATGTCGAAAGTTGTAAACCGTTTCACTATAGGCATAGGAGCAATAATAATGATTATTGGTGGCGTATTCCCTGTTATCGGCTATGCGCTAACGACGATTCCTCAGGCAGTACTTGGCGGATGCACCATCATGATGTTTGGCAGCATTCTGTATGCAGGCTTCGGCATGATGGCTCGTAGCGGATTCTCTCAGCGCAATATGATCATCGTGAGTCTTTCGCTCAGCGTAGGTCTTGGTTTCACCCAAGCCACAGGCATGTTCAACATCTTCCCCGAGATTGTTCGTACCGTCTTTGCCGACAACTGCGTAGCCGTAGTATTCCTCTTAGCAGTAGTGCTCAATCTACTCTTGCCAAAGAAAGATTTGGAGTAAACAGCAAATAACGACAAAACAAATCGTGTGTACACGCTGTCGACAATATGTTGCGACAGACGATGTACACACGATTTTTTATATTTACCGTTAGGCTCCACCTTATTATATATAAGTGGTGAGCCTAACGGACTATTTCCATTTAGGAATTATTCCCAAATATTAAACGACTTAGAGTAGCCGTCTGCCTCATGTCCAGGCTGTTCTGAGTCAGCAGATTCTCCCTTAGTGGTACCAAGAGTAGGAAGACCTTCACCTCCACTAAATGATGGCGATGCAGCAATCATGTTAGCAAGTTCAATTTTCTCAACTGTTATTGTTGGAACAATATATTTTTTCATTGTTATAATCTTTTTATTTGTTATTACTTCTTAATGATTTTCTTACCATTCTTGATTATCAATCCCTTATAGCTATTAGCTACACGCTGACCAGCGATATTGTAGGTTTCACCCTCGATGTTGCCATTTACGGTATTGAGCTTCAAGCCTGTGGTCTGACCATCGATAACGAGGTTCAACTGCTTGGCAGCTGTAGGTGTATTAGCCTTGATATAAGCACGGAAAGCCTTGATCTTGTATGTATCGCCAGTCTCTGTCTTCCACCACTTGTCTGCATAGAGCATATAGTCGTCGTTAACGAGGTTGTAAGGCTTGTAGCTACCTACGAAGCTATAGTTTGTACCATCAGCCTTAGGATTAGGATCAGCTACTACGATAGATACGCTATTGAATGTATAAGTATTCTTAGCATTAACAGCAGCTGGCATAATCAATACAGGCACATTAGCCTTAATGCCATTGGTAGAAGTTGTGAAATTGATATTTACATCCTCTGCATTGCTATATTCTACGACCTTTGCGTCATTACCAAATTTAGCCTTTACATCTTCTGCCGATACTGCGAATGGCAATACCAATGTGTTCCACTTGTTAGCAACAAATGTGCGCTTCAAAGTAACATCAGCAGCCTCCTTAGCCTCAATAGCATTGTCAGCAGCTTCATCAAGAGTTACAGCCTCAGAAAGGCGAACGAGGCGAACATCACCAAAGCCGAACCAGCCACCCTTATTGTTTACACCATCTGGTTTATAATTGCCGACTTCAATCTTCACTTTACCGTTTGCTCCAACAGTAAACTCAGCTGTATAATCGTTCCAACCACGATCAAAGACACCGCCAGTATTGCCAATTTCATTGATATCAGTAGCATTCTTGTCATTGTCATTGATTCTAAGATACATCCAGAAACCCTGCTGTGCACGTGCCTTCACTGTAACAATATATTTACCTGGAGTAAGATTTGCTACTTCTTGCGAAACACGTTGGTTGTTGGCTGAGCCATTATAATAATCATAATATTTGCCACCCTTTGTACCATCGGCATTTGTCCATGTTTCACCATCTTTGGCAGAACCATTTTTATCTTGCGACTGAGTCCAACCTTTGACACCATCAGTGAATTTTGAATTAGTAACCTTGCTTGTACAATCTTCAGCACCAACTACACCTTCAGCCATACCATTGCTCTCTACGTAAACACGGCGAGCTACAGCTATGTCATTAACCTTAACTAAAGCATCTGAAGCACTTGTAGGTATTGCATTCTTTGCTGCTGTAAGCGCAGTATACTTGCTTGCTGATGCATAAGGAAGTTTAGTTTCTACAATAGCCTTTGCGTCTTCCAATTTATTATAACTTGGTGCAGCAGCCTTAAATGTTTCTATTGCTGCAGTAAGCTTTTTAAATGCCTCTTCAAGAGCAATCTTTGTTTCTTCAGGGTTCAGTTCATTAATGGTGGTAGCAAGTTCTGTTTTCTCTTTACCTACCACATTCTTATACTCATCAGCATCCAATAGAGCCTTTGCTTCTGACTTCATAGAAGAAAAACTCTGCGACAATGCCGACAGATCAAAGCCTACGTAAGAAATAGAAAAATCATCTCCTGTCATCCAGGTATTTTTGAGATTTGGAGCATCAATACCAATCTCCAATTTTCCATTGCCTACATTTACAATAGGTGTAGATAAAACGGCATAATCCTTACCCATTGTAACTGTTTGTTTATCGGATCCACATCCACTTGTTGCATATAATACAGCACCCACTCCATTTGAGTCATGAACTTTTGCTTTCAATATATACTTACCAGAAGGGAGATTAGTAAGAGTTTGATAGTATTTCACATTCAAAGCACCACCACTCCAACCTTCAAGTTGGGTATCACCAATGTTTTCTGTTCTATGAGTATTTCCTGTTGCTTTTCTATCCTCAGACCAACCTTTTGGGAGTGTCAGGTTATTACTATTATAGATTTTAGGATTAGATATTACAGCTGTCAAATCCAATGGTTTTTCAGAACTTGCTTTAGCGAGTTCTTCATCGCTCAAATATTCCAATTTAAAATCATCAAGGAGCATACAATAATGTTGACCACCACCATCTGCATTTGGCTTCATATAAGCCTCTATATTCAAATCGGTAGATGCATCAGATTTATTGAATATTATCGTCCATTCGCCCCATTTCTTTTCATTATAAGAGAAATAGTTGGTTGCTGTATTTGTGCCATCACCCAAAGAAAGACGATAATTAGTAGCAGAAACATTACTGCTAAAATTTGCTACTTTACAAGTTAGCTTATAAGTTCCTACAGGAAGATTCTTGGTATTTGAAATTGTCTGAGAAACTTTAAATTCTGTAGTCTTTTGCCAATTACATCTCAAATAAAAGAATTTATCGCCTGCAGAAGGATTAAAAGTAGTGCCAATACCCTGAATTTTAGTCTTAGCATTTGCAATTCCCACTTGAGAACTGCTAGGAGCTGAAGAAGGTGTTATCGTCCAACCTTTAGTAGAGTTCCAGCCATTGATCAAATCCCCTTTTGCCGCATCTGCTTCAAACGAAGGATTAGTTATTTTGGAAGTGTAATCTTCCCAAGTTTGTGCAACAGCATTACCCCCCCCTATAGCCAATAACAGGGAAGCCATCATTAATTTGTAATGTTTCATAATTAATAATTTAGATATATTTGTTGTTAGTTAAATATTGTACTTTATTTACAATTGTTATTAGGTAGAAAATCTATGTGTATATTTACTCTAAAAGGGTATAATGAATAGTTTCTGGTGGCAAAGTTATACAAATAATTAATTAAGTGCAAACTTTTATTGGATTTTTTTAATTTTATTTGTGTATTTGGTACATTTATCGTAATCGTTTGGGTATTAAAAGGATAATTATACGCTTACATTTATTTCCAAAGAGATTTTATAATCGAAACTATAAACGCAAGCAGCAGAACAGAGTTTGGCGAAACTTGGAACATAATTGGCTACACCAACGCCCTCCTTACAAAAAGAGCTATCATATTGACATATTTATACCCACCACTGCAAAAATATTGTTATTTATTCTGATTATTTAATAATAATATGTAACTTTGCAGCATTACCAAGTAATTAACATAATTACCATATAACAACAACACTAAAATCAGAAAGCTTATGAAAAGACGTTTACTCTTTACATTTGCCACTCTTCTCGCCCTATTACCTTACGTAGGGCTGGCAGCCACAACAACTTGGTCGTTTGAGTGGAACACAAGCAAGAAAGATGGTGGACAGGGTTTCCACAACTTTGGCTCAAGCAAGGTTGAGAAAGATGTATACACCACAGAACTAAACGGAGTGCAATGGAACATTTCGTCGGAAGGCACCTATATCTATGCCTATACTTCAACTAAGGGACAGTATATCGGTAGCACGTCGGAAGCTCCAAGTAGCTCTACTCTTTGGACAACGGGCTTTGCAGGAAAGATTAAGGACGTGAAGGTTACTGCCCGCGTACAAGATGACGCAAAAGCTGGCAATGTGGCTGTTGCCGTGAATGGCAAAGACTATCTCTGCGATGGCAATGCCAAGGCTTCGCTAACAGGTACTCTCGCTGAATATGCATTCACCATCGATGATGCCGATATGCAAGAGGGAAAACTCGAGATAAAGCTCAACCAAACGAGCGAAAAGAAGGGACCTCTGTATATATATAAGGTGGTGGTAGACTACGAGGTTGCCACATCTGGCGTTCCTGCTCCTGTATTTACTCCTGAAGCAGGCACCTACGACAAAGCTCAGCAGGTGGCTATTGCTACTGAAGGTTTGGATGCAGGCACCTACACCATATATTATACTACCGATGGTAGTAACCCACGCCTTGCCGACGGCACTCGCAAGGCTTATACCGAACCTATCGACATTGCCGAGACCACAACCCTGAAGGCTATCGTTGCCAAAGGCGAAGAACAGAGCGAAGTGGCAGAGGCTAACTACGTGATACGCAAAAATCCACAGATTAAATTCAACGAAAAAGAGATTACTCTGCTTTCGGGCGACGAAGGATATTCCGACTTGCTGAATCCTAACAAGCTGTCGCCAATCACCTATAAGTCGTCTAACTGGATGGTATGCTCGGTAGACAAATATGGTGCTTTGTCTTCATCCTACGTTAAGGAAGATTCAAAGGCTATCATCACCGCTACCTTTGCTGGCGACGACACCTATTATCCTCTTACCGACACCCTTACAGTATACGTAAAGGCTCGCACTCCGCTAAAGACTCCTGAAGTGACACCTCTTGGTGGCACATTCTCAGAACCTGTAGAAGTGAAGATTACTACCGACGACGAGAACGCTGTAACCATCTGGTATTCAACCAACGCCAAGAGCGCTGAGGAGTTTGAAGAGAGCGACAACACACAGAGCGTGGTTGTTGAAGGTCATGAGACTACAGTCACCATCGACAAGTCGTGCACACTATATGTGATGACTCGTGGCTACAACGTAAATAGCGAAGTGATATCGGCAGAATATACCATCAACCTACCATTAAAAGCCGACTTCACTACCGACCGTGCTTCCGTGGCTTACTACGACCAGGAGTTTGACTCACAAGAAGAGGTGGAAGACTGGACAGTAGGCAAAGGTTGGAAATTAAGCGACAAGAAGTTCAAGTCTATCAATGCCAACGACAAATATTCAGCTTTCGTTAGCCATGAGGGCGGTAGCGGAACCACTCAGCTCGCAAGTCCTGAGCTTACCGTGAAAGAAGGAAGCAAGGTAGAGTTCTATGCTTACTTCGCGCCATACTTCTTGTATGATGGTAAATGGACTTTCAACATCACCGATGTAGAAACTAACCAGAGCGAGACTCTGCTCGATGCTTTCAGCTGGGCACAGGAAACAGCATACAATGCTACTAACTGGAACAAGTTCTCGTTCGACCTTGCAGCATACGCAGGCAAAAAGGTTACATTCTCGTTCGACTATCCTTTCGGAGGCGAAGACCTTGCCATAGATGGCTTCCGCCTTGTACAAGACGACCCTACAGCTAAGGACGCCATCCATATCTTCGAGGGCGAAGAAATTGCATTCAAGAACCTTTCAGAAGGCGAACCGAAGGCTTACGAATGGGCATTCCCAGGTGCTGATACCGAGACTTCGACTGAAGAAAATCCTGTAGTAAGATACAGCAAGGCTGGCACATACAACGTTTCGCTCACCATCAAGCGTGGCGAAGAGAGCAACAAGGTAGAGCGCACCAACTTTGTAGTGGTTACTAAGAAGGCTCCTACTGCCAAGATTGGATTGCCAGAAGAAGGCTATGAGTCGCCATACGTAGGCACCTTCATTCCACTCGACGTGCCTGTAACATTCCGCGACCTTTCAGAAGGCAACCCTACAGAATGGAAGTGGGTATTCCAGAATACCGATAAGACCGAGAGCAACGAGCAGAATCCTACCGTTACCTATACCAAGGCAGGAACCGTGAGCGTGGGTCTTACTGCAAAGAACGATGCTGGACAGACCAACGACATTCTGCAATGGGCAATCCAGGCTGGTGGTGCACAGAATGTTTGGAACATCAGTCTAGACGAAAATAAAGATCTAAAACAGGTGAACCTTGGCTACTATGGCTACTATGGAGGTTCCAACTGGCTTGGCATGGAGAAGTTTGCCGAACTCTACAAGGCTCCTCTCGCTGATGCTACAGTAGATAGCGTGAGCGTATTCTTTGCTTCTGTAGGCACAATCGACCCAGAGAAAGAAATCACCATGACAATGAATGCCGTGGCTGAGAATGGTGAACCAGGCGAGGTTATGGCAACAGCAACCAAGAAGGCTGGCGAATTGCAGTATAGCGATGACGACTATCTTGCCACAATCTTCCATTTCGACAAGACTGTGGAATTGAAGAAGGGAACTCCATTCTTCATTGTTATTGGTCCATTCCCTAACGGCACCATGGAGGAATCGCCATATACTGCCGACGATATCTCAATATTCTGCCACCGCAGAAACCCTGGTGAAAAGACCACCACATGGCACTATCTTGCAGAAGAGGATGCTAACTATCAGCCTACAGGCGAATATAAGTGGTACGAGAATTCCGACGACCCTCTGTCTATGGCTATAGCTCCTGTAATCTCTTACGCAACAATATCTACAGCCATCAACAACCGTGGCATCAACACCACCACATCGGCTCACGCTGTTGCCACCTACACCCTTGGTGGTGCTAAAGTGCAGGCTCCACAGCGTGGCGGCATTTACATCGTGAAGTATTCTGATGGCACAAGTCGCAAGATGGTAGTGAAATAACAACAGTGTCTACATGATATTGTAGACTGCAATAATCATAAAAAGCAAGTTAGCTTCTGACATCACTCACAGAAACTAACTTGCTTTTTTATTTCTGCACATACTTAATATCCATATAAATAGTAGATATCATCTATATTTTTGTTAATCATAACTAATAAAAAGTACTTTTCGTGTGGATTTATAAGTTATGATTAACAAAATCGCTATATTTGCAGAAAGTTTTAAGTATAACTTATAAAAAACCGCCTTATGATACAACTTATCAACCGTCCTAACTACATAGAACGTATATCTCCATTTATAAACAAAAACATCATAAAGGTGCTCACTGGTCAACGCCGAGTGGGCAAAAGCTGTATACTCAGACAAATTCAAGCACATATTGAAGCTACGGAGCCTAATAGTAATATCATTAGCATCAACAAAGAGTTAGAAGAATTTGCCTTGATTCGTAATCATGAAGACCTATCACAATATATATCTTCACGATTAAAAGATGGAGTTGCGAACTATCTATTTATAGATGAAGTGCAAGACATTACTGGTTTTGAGAACACTTTGCGTAGTTTGCAAGCTCAAGATGCCTGCGATATATTTATCACGGGCAGCAATGCCACAATGCTATCGAGCGAATTGTCTACATATCTATCTGGTAGATATATAGAATTTCATATCCACAGCCTTACATACAACGAATTCTTGGTTTTTCATAAGCAAAAAGCCTCAACACAGAGCTTACGAAATTATCTAACCTTTGGTGGGCTACCATATTTGTGTAATTTGCCATTAGAGCAAGAGATAATTTTTGAATATCTACGCAATGTGTATTCCACCATCATACTCAAAGATGTAGTAAAGCGCGAAGGCATCAGAAATGTTGATTTTCTTGAGACTTTAGCTATCTATACCGCAGATAATGTAGGTAATCTATTCTCTTCAAACAACATTAGCCGCTATCTGAAATCACAACATGTCAACATTTCTCCTATCCAGGTAATCAATTATCTAAAAGCCCTACAGAATGCTTACCTTATCAACAAAGTGAGAAGAATAGATGTTAATGGACTTAAAACTTTCGAGATTGGCGACAAATACTATTTCGAAGATTTAGGACTACGAAATTGCCATTTCGGCTTCACTATGCAAAAAGATATTCATAAACTGATGGAGAATGCTATTTTCTTACATCTCTCACAAAAACACTACGAAGTATTCACAGGCCAACAAACTGGAGGAAAGGAAATTGACTTCGTTGCTCGTAAGGGTGACGAGGTGGTATACATACAATCTTCGTATCTTATGGCTGATGAAAAAACAAGAGAACGAGAATTTGGTAACCTACAAGCTATACGCAATAACTATCCAAAGTATGTAGTTAGTCTTGACGAATGGACAAGCGGAAGTTCGATAGATGGCATTAAACATGTGCATCTTGGTGAATTCTTGCAAAACATATAAACAAGCGAAAGCCCTCGCTTTGAATTTCCTTAAAGAGGATACAAAGCGAGGGCTTAAAGTGTTTATACGTTTAATTTATTGTTTTGCTGTTCGGCAAAATTATATCAACTCTGCAGGCAGAGTTGGCATTGCACCATGCTGGGTGCAGACATAGGCGCTCACTTCTACTGCACGCTTATGAGCCTCAGCAATACTCATACCCTTGAGGATGCAAGCGCAGAAGGTTCCTGTGAACGAATCGCCAGCACCAACAGTATCGGCAACCTCAACCTTTGGAGTTTCTTGGAACGACTTGCTGCCTGGAGCAAATACATAGCTACCATTTACACCGCAGGTCAATACGAGCATGTCGAGATTGTATTTACCCAAGATGAGCCAACACTTGTTTTCGATATCCAAACCAGGATAACCAAAGAGGCGACCTATGGTAATGAGTTCCTCGTCGTTAATCTTCAGCACATTGCAACGCTTCAAGCTTTCGCAGATAATCTCCTTGGTATAGAAATTCTGACGTAGGTTGATGTCGAAGATCTTTAGGCAATCCTCTGGAGTATTGTCAAGGAAGTGATAGATGGTGTTGCGACTAACCTCGTTGCGCTGAGCCAACGAGCCCCAACATACAGCACCTGTATATGCTGCTATCTCCTTAACATCGGTAGTGAAAGGGATGTTGTCCCATGCCACATCAGTCTTGATATCGTATGTAGGCACACCCTCGCTGTCGAGTTTCACCTGAACGGTGCCTGTAGGAAAGTTAACCTTTGGCATAATGTGCTTCAATCCCTTCTCGTCGAGCTGGCGAAGAGCCTCTTCACCAAAAGCATCGTTGCCCACAGCACTAACAGCTACCGATAGCAATCCATGCTGACCAGCATGATAGGCGAAGTTGGCAGGAGCACCACCAAGTTGAGAACCTGTTGGGAATACATCAAACAATATTTCACCCAAGCCTACACAATATTTCTTTTTCAAGTCTGTATTCATAGTCATCTTTAATTATTAGTTATCGAATTGTTGATGGTTATAAATTACATTTTAATCTTTCCGATGTATGTAAACAAGTATACCACACCTACTGCCATTACCAATACTGCACCGATCTGACCGATAGCATCGCTGGCAAAGCCCATAAGCAAAGGGAAAACGGTTCCACCAAAAAGGCCCATTATCATGAGTCCGCTAACCTCGTTCTTCTTTTCAGGCAAAGCTAACAAGGCTTGCGAGAAGATTATTGAGAACACATTTGAATTGCCATATCCCACCAAGGCAATTGCTATATAGAGCATAAATGTGCTGTTGCCAAAGAACATTACAACCATACTCAAAGCCATCATCACAACACTTACAGTAAAGAATGTGCGCGACTTCATAATGCGAAGGAAGAAAGAACCAGTGAAACATCCGATGGTACGGAATATGAAGTAGAGCGAGGTTGCAAAGGCTGCCTCATTCAAACTCCATCCCAAACGCTCTATCAAGAGCTTTGGTGCTGTGGTGTTGGTACCAACATCTATACCCACGTGGCACATAATACCGATGAAGGAAAGCAACACGATAGGTTTGCCGAGCAACTTGAAACAATCGCTAAATCCAGAGGCGCTACCACCATCCTTCTCTTCTTCGATAGGTGTACTTGCCAAAAGTAAGGTGGCTACCACACCTATTATCATATATATAGGGAACAGCACGCGCCAACCAAGTCCGAAAGTTGGTATGCTTGCTACAGCTCCCCACATAGCGATATATGGAGCCATAAACGAGGCGATAGCCTTAACAAACTGTCCGAAGGTAAGGGTTGAAGCAAGGTGCTTGCCTGATGTAACCACCGAAACCAATGGATTCAGCGAAGTCTGCATCAAGGCGTTGCCGATACCCAAGAGCGAGAATGATGCGAGCATCACACCGAAACTCTCGTCAAAGATAGGCAAAAGTAGTGAAACTACGGTAACTACCAATGATAAAAGTACTGTTTTCTTTCTACCTATCTTATTCATCAATATACCCGTAGGCACAGAGAATATCAAGAACCAGAAGAATACTAAAGATGGAAACAGATTGGCTGTAGCATCGTTAAGGTTAAGATCTTCTTTAACGTAGTTAGAGGCGATACCTACCAAATCTACGAATCCCATGGCGAAGAAACAGAGCATCACCGGGATTAGCGATAATTTAGATGACTTATTCCAAGTAGGATGTGTTGGCTTAGTTAAAGCAATTGATAACTTTGATATGTCTTATAATGTCACTCTATCAACATACGCTTGCCCCCTTATTATCGGAGAAATGAAGCGTTACATTCGTGATAATATTTCACTAAGAGTATCTCGTAGTGTAAAAGATCTTGCTCATAAAATTATTCGCCTTAAAGAAGAACTAACAACAATAGATGGCCACACCCCTAAAGATGAAGAAATAGCTAAAATTCTAGGGGTTAGTGAGTATGATATCTCTAATGCACTATCTTCACTAAAAGAACCTGTTAGTATGTATGAACCTATTTATAATGATGGTGGAGACACCATATATCTTTGTGATCAATTATCTCTCCCTAAAGAAGAATATGATAAAGATCTAAGATTAGCTCTAGAAAAAGCCATGGAAAAACTAAAACCACGCGAATTACATATCTTAAAAGATCGTTTTCTAATAGGTAAAACTCAAATGGAGATAGCTAGCGAACTAGGTATCAGTCAAGCACAAATATCTAGAATTGAAAAAAGTGCTATTACTAATATCAAAAAATTAATTAAATAGAATATATTTAATTAGGTGATCATATGCGTTTATCAGATTTACAATTAAAAGAAATAGTAAATATTTATAATGGCAAAAGAGTAGGAGTAATTGTAGATGCCATAGTCGACGAGAAAGGATTTATAAAAACCCTAGTACTAGAAGAAAAAAGAGGCCGTCGTTTTTCTCATGAAGAATATAATATTTCTTGGAATCAAATAATAAAAATAGGAGATGATATCATTTTAGTAGACACACGAAATAAATAACTAGTTTTGTCGAATTTCCCAAATAAAGAAAAAAATATGTTATTATTTAATAAAGTAAAGGAGACGATTATGCCAGACTATATTTTATTAGATGATATGATAGATGAAATGTTTCCGTGGGATGAATTGTCAGATGATGATTATCCTTCAGATGTTATGGCACTGATTT
>OIZT01000976.1_pt1 | contig 14688 bp, 11 predicted proteins | sample 1588611 | NCBI WGS metagenome assembly OIZT01 (sample SAMN03283278) | human gut metagenome | biome: human-associated habitat; material: feces | host: Homo sapiens | place: Peru | collected 2012
GCAACAACTGAAGTTTTCATGAACAACGCTATTTGAGTTGTTCATGAAATACTTTAGCTAAAAGTTATCTATTTAAAAGTAGCGTCTTCCCCCGCGGACGTGCGTTTATAAATCTATATAATAGGAAGAAAACTGTTGTAAAACGAAGTTTTATTTTGCTATAATGCAATTATGTTTTCACGTTATTTTAAGTTTTATTTTGCGACCGTTGTTCTGGCCGTTGCTACTGTTTTTTTTGGGTGTGAGAATGATTTGATTCCGTCGCCGGAGATTGATAAGATTATTGATTCCGGCGGAACAAGCATTAATGAGGCCGTTAAGCCTCCTGCAGGTTTGACGGCCTCTCACGGCGGTTATAAAAGCGTTACTCTTTCCTGGAATGCCGCCGCCAATGCTGTGCGCTACAATATTTACGGTGCTGCTAATCCTTTTGAAACATTCGTAAAAGTCGGTGAAACAAAAGATGCTTCTTCTTCTATTGAACTAGATGAAGTGGCCGGCGCCGTGCGTTATTATTATGTAAAATCTATTGACTATAAGGGTGGCGAATCTTTTGCGAGTAGTACTGTAAAAGGTTCAACGATGGCTACTCCTTCAATTACAATGATTGAGTCCAGTTCTGACGGAACGCAGGCAACTGTAAGCTGGTGGATGTCCAACTGCGATTCAACAACATATTCAGATTCTGTAAAGTACAAGGTACGGTGTTTTCTTGAAGACGGAAAATCTGTAGATGAAACGACCTGCGACGGGACTGTGTCTTCTGTTGTGTTTAAAGGCCTTTCTCCCAAAACAAAATATTTGTATGACGTAGGCGCGTATATTCCGGTTAATGCTGCTGAGGAAAACAAGTATGAGTGGAGTGACAGAATTGACTCTGAAACCGCGCGCAAACTTATTCCGGATGCGGCAAAAGAATTTACTGCTACACAGGGAACTTTGTACACTAAGGTTGAACTTTCTTGGTTGCTTCCTGATTTTGTTGATGCAAAAGTTTCATCTTCTTTATTCAATCGCAATCCCGTTTACTTTACTATTGAACGCAAAGAAAAAGATTCTGTTTCGCAGGAATGGACTTGTATTGTTCCATATATTGGAAGCTGTTTAACAAGTGCAGAAAAAATTCCGGGTGGAATTGTTTTTGACTGCGCATCCCTTTCTTCTGAAAATACTGATGTTAAACTCGAAGCGGGTACTCTTGAAAATGCAGAAACGAGTGAAACCTACACGGGTTATATTCCGGGTACGAAAATTTATTATTGCGACACTTCGGCTGTGGCTGGCGTTAAGTATGAGTACAGGATTACTTCTTTTACTGATGATTCCAAAAATGCCGTTTCTTCTGAAAACTCGCGCTCTGTTTGTGAAGGCTGGTCTTTGAGTACGCCTTCTTTTGAAACAAGTGCCGTGTATGAAAAGGCAGATGATGGTTCAACTTTGCATTCTGCTGTTAAGGTTGAATATAAATTTGACTTTGACACACTTGGTCTAGATGAAACTTACGGATATGTCATTACATCACAGCGCACTCCTCTTTCTGCGGATGAAGCGGGCGAAGAAGTGTTTGAAGGTTATTGGACAGATGAGGCTTCTGTGAATAGCGCGGCCAAAACTTTTGCTTTTGATGCGACAGATGAAGCGGCCAATAGTTTGCTGGAAGGTTACTATAAGTTTAAGGCCTATGTTGTTCCGGCCGGAATGAATTCTGTTCCTGCAGGTGAAGATGAATATTTTGCCCGCGCCGAAGCGTTCGGTGTTGTAACTGTTGTTCATGATTCGGCAAACCTTCCTTCTGTTACAGGATTTTCTGTAGAAGACGGTTACAGTGACAAGTTTAAGATCAAGTGGGATTACAACTCAAATTACGATTATGTTCTTAAGTGGATTCCGTATGAAGGAGAGACAGCTCTTGCAGAAGAAAGTCTTGCTCTTTCAAAAGATGACCTTAATGCACTTGCAGAGAAATCTTCTGACGGTTCTGTTACTTATGAACATGCGGCTTTGAGCGGAGACAGGCGCAAATATATGCTTGAAGCTTCTGCCGGATTCAGCATTACAAAAAAAGCAGATTCTGTTTCTGAAACTCTGGGTACGGCAGTTCCTTACTGCACACAATATTTTTATGACAAGATTGTAGTTTCGTGGAAGACTGTTCAGCTTGCAAAGTCTGATGCTGCTGATTTTACCGTGAACGCTTACTACAAAGATGATGAAACAAAAACTCCTGTTGTTGATTTTGCTGGCGGTAACGGAGCGGTTGTTTTTGATGAGACAGCAGGCATTTATACCTGTACGCTTGAAAATCCTGCCGGTTATAACGATGTGCTCAGGTCTGGAAAGACAATTCTTTTTGCCGTGACTGCAGCGTCTTCAAAAACTTCTGACACGACAGAAGCGGTTTTTGCAACAGCAACACTTGGTCCGGCTCTTGTTAACGCAAGAGTTGCAGCTCCTTCTTCTGAAGAGATTGTGCTTGAGTGGAATGCCGTTAAGGGAGCCGCCGGTTATATAATAAGACGCGCGCTGTATTCTGACGGAACAGCCGCCGCAGTGGACAAGGCAGATACTTATTTTTATGACTGTGAAAAAGGTGCGCTTACAGTTGGCGGCGAGAGTGTAGATGAAGCGCGCGCGACAGTAAGCAAAACAGAAGCTGACGGCGGAACAGTTTATTCTCTTTGCGACAAATATGCGGCGGTCAGTGACAGTGACAATAAAAATCCTTACCAGAAGAATCAGGCACGCATTGCCTGGGGACTGCCGTTCGGTTATGCGGTTATTCCTGTTCGTGAAGAGAATGACTTTTCGTTTACAGAAGGTTTTGTTCTTGACGCAGGATCAAAAGTAGATTACTGCACAAAAACTGATGAAGCCGGCGAGGTTACATCAACTGCACTTGCCGACGTTAAGGGCGCATGTTTTGGATATGCACTTAACCTAAAGGCTCAGAAAGCAGAACAGGGAGATAGTCAGCGCGTAGACTGGGAACTTCCTTATTTGACTGCTTCCGGAATTGAACAAAAAGTCCCGAACCTTTACCGCCGCGAAGTTTTGGAAAACGCAAGCTTTGGTTCATGGGAAAGAATTGCGGCCGTTACGGTTCCTTTAAAGGCGGACTCTGTTTATGCAACATATCGTGTTCCTGAAGCCGACCGTGAAAAAGCATTTGAATATGCGGTAAATTACAATCCGGGAACAGCGGAATTCAAAAAAGAATTTGTAGATTACTGCGAAAACAAAAAAGAAGAAAACGGCGGTCGCTACACTTACCCAGACGGTGTTGAATGCGAAAGTGAATTTAAGGGTTATCTTTTGTACGATGACAATTATTCGGTTGCATATGCCGCAGAAACAGATTCTTCAAAGCCTGAATATTATGCAGAGCGTGTTACAATAGGCAACTGGAATAAAAATGCACGCGCACTTGGGCCGGACACTTATACAGTAAGCATACTGAACAACAATCTTGGCAGCGAATGGATTCCTGTTCTGACATTCAACGCAGCAGACTTTAGTGCAACAACAGCAGCCGACGACATAAGATTTTCTTTGACAGAAGGAATTCTTGAAGCACGTTTGTACCCGAAAGCAATCGCAGAGGGAACAGCGCAAACAACGGAAGGAGCACTAAAAGTCCTGAGAGACGCGCGCCACTATTACAGAATAACTCTGACCCGCGGAGAGCACAGCGCAGTAGTAGACAGCGGAGCATACGCGTACAGACAGATTACCGCGGAGGAACTGGTACGCGCTGCAACACTTGCGATGGCGGTGGGAATTCATAAAGCTGTAAATAATCAGGGTATTGCATGGACTGGTGGACAGTCTGGTTCCAGCACCGAAAGTGCACCAGGAAGTGGAAGCACTTCAATCTCAACTTCAGGAGGATTCTTAACAGAAGTTGTATCTAACGTTACTTATACAAATTATTTACCGGTAGTTAAAAACAATGAAACTTTCTTAACTGTATCTGGAAAAGTGAAAGGAAATACTGGAAGTAATTTTGCAACAAGTTGCCCTTATAAATGGATTTCTGATGGAGTTATAACAATAACAGGACCATCTTATTTAAAAGATGATATAGGACTTTATTCAGGTACTCTTACGTTTAATGGAGTTGAAATTACTTCTGTCGATAAAATTGTTGTAAATAATCAAAATGTTGACAAAACAGTTTCTGCTGTTGGAAACTGCGCTTTGCCTTTTGATAGTACATGGCGTGATGAAACTACCGACTGGCAGTAATCTAACCAATGTTGTTAATTACCAACTGATAGTATGTTAACGAACGATAGTTAGTGTAAAAAGATGCCCGCGAGGAAGGACACAGGAAACGGAAATGACTTGATTTTTTGCAGTCGCGAAGCGACAAACGATAGTTTCCTTGCAAAAATCACGTCAAGTAATTTCAATAAAGTATGAGTCCATACTTTATTGAAAAACCGTTTTCTGATTTCACCGGCCGACCAGGAGGGACAGTTTGTAAACAAATTGTCTTTTAACGAACGAAAGTTTGTAAACGAGATACTTGTTAACGACCGATAGTTAGTGTAAAAAGATGCCCGCGCGGGAGGACTTCGCAGACCGAAATGATTTGACTTTTAGCGCCGCGAAGCGGCATAGAATGGTTTCCATGCAAAAGTCACATCAAGATAATTACAATAAAGTATGAGCCCATACTTTATTGTAAAAACCGGTTTTGGGCTGCGAATGTACGACCAGGAGGGCCAGTTTTGTAAATCAACTGCTTCTTAACGAATGACAGTTTGTAAACGAAATATTTGTTAACGACCGTTAGTTATTTTAACTACCGCTCGTATGGAGAATATATGAAAAAAAGAAAATGTGTGGTTATGTTGGTTGCGGCTGTAGTAATGCTAACGACCGGTTGTTCAGACTTTTTCCAGGGAAAAATCTCGATGGACAACACAAAAAATACCGGCACGCTGGAAGACCTGCTTACACCCGCGCGCGAAGTAACTGAACTTGCTGCCCCGCAACAGATGTTTGTGTCAAAGTCCATGTACGCCGGAAAAATCGCCGTAAGCTGGAGCAAAGTAGAAAACGCCACATCGTACAGAATAGAGCGTGCGGTGGCAGTGCCCGACAGTGAAGGAAAAATAACTGTTCCAGAAGAAAGCGACTATGAGTCCCTGCAGAAATTTGTATATTCAACAACATATACAGATACAATAATACAGAACCCGTCATATTCAAATAAAGAATATTCAAACGTATACTTCTACCGCGTGTGTGCAGAAAACATCGCAAAAGGACTGGAATCTCCGTACCTTGCGTGCTCTGACACAGAAGGAGCAGACGGCGCCGGAAAGCTGTTCGGTGTTCCGAGTGGAGTAGAAGCAGACAAAGGAAAGTCAACAGAATCTATAAATGTAAAATGGAATGCAGTCGAAGGAGCTGTAAGTTACGTAATTTACCGCGGAACAAATGCAGACGGAACCGGCATGGAAAAAATCGGCGAAGTATTGGGAAGCGTACAGAAATTCAGCAACAGCATAAGTGAGAGCGATCAGGGAAGGGAATTTTTCTACAAAGTTTGCGCGCAGAATTATTACGGAAACGTATCTGCGTTCAGCTCAATAGGAATGGGATATTCTTTAAAAGAAGGTGCGCCTGCTGCTCTGTCTGGTGTTTGCATTGACAACGGTTTGGGAACAAGCGTTTCTTCTGTAACAATAAAATGGGAAGAAGTTGCAGGAACAGAAAAAACGACAATTTCATACAATTTGTACAGAACAAGTTCCGAAGATTCTTCTTATACTCTGGTTAAAAAAATTACAGATGCAGCGGCAACGACTTACACTGACAGGAGCATAAAACCCGGTCTTATTTACTGGTATTATGTTCAGGCTGTATCAACTCCCAGTGACGGAACAGAAGGTGAAGTTCTGAAAAGTCCGTTCAGTTCAAGCGGAGCAGATTCAGAGAGTCCGGCTAAGGCATATCTTTTGAGTGCGCCTGAAAACGTTGGTGTTGATGAAAGTGAAGATTCAACTTCGCTGATTCTTTCGTGGGATGCAGCTTTGGGCAGTGAAGACAATTCGTATGTTTACAATATATATGCGTCTGAACTGCTTAATAGTGAATATGCTTTGATTTTGTCTGGGGTAACTGGAACTTCATCTGTTGTTGAAAAGCATAATTTTTATAAAGTGTCTACGGTGAATGCACTTGGTGTTGATACCGAAAGTGCACTGAGTGAAGCAGCCGCTCCTGTTCCCCAGGCACCGGCTGCGGCTGAAGGTTCAAGAACGGCAAATCTTTCTGCAGAGGCGGCGGCAGTTTGGACGGCAAATGCAAACGGCGTTTACCCTGTTCGTGTGTCGTGGACTAAACCCGCCGCCGATTTTCCGGCTGGATATCTGGTGTACCGTTCTACTAAAAAAGATTCCGGTTTCAGAAAGCTTACTGAGTCGCCTGTTACCGGTTTGAGTTATATTGATTCAAATGAAACTGCGCGTGCCGGTTCTTACTATTACTACCGGGTTGTTTCTGTTAACGAACTGGGACAGGGAAAGAATTATGCAGACACGGACGGATACGGTGCTCTTACGGCAGACCAGTGGTTCCGCGAGTATAATAAAACCGTGCGCAATTCCCAGGGTAAACTTACATACATGCATAAACCGAATGATATGGATAAACTTGGTACGGAAACTGTTAACGGCGATATTAAAGGTACTCTTTATTATAACGCCAAGGTTGCGGGAATGGGTGCCTATATTACCATGAAGTATGAGAATTATGCAGATTTTTATATTATGGGAGAAAAAGATTTGGGTGAGTATTTTATCTGCACGGGAAATACCGATACAACTTCGAATATGAGCGCCAACGGTAATATGCTTGGTACTGTTGTGTGCACTGGTATGTATCCAGGTTCGGTTAAGTACGACGGGCTTTTGATTAAGGGAGGCGCTGCAGGAGGCGGTGCGTATGCGGTTACGACAAAGGATATGAGCGGCAATGTAATTATACCGGAAACAAATGTAGACTGGCAGGTAGGCGAGGAGAAATAAATTTTTGTGCGGGAAGATAATTCAGGTAGATAAGTGCCAGCGGAGGTAAAACTGCTCCCAGTCGCCTGGTAAATCACGAAACCGGCCAATAATGGCCTTGATGTGACTTTTGCGGTGAAACCATAGAATGTCGCTTCGCAGCGCTAAAAGTCAAATCATTTCGGCCTCCTGCGTGCTCCTTCGCGCATTTTAACTTTCCATAAAATTGTACGATTGAGCAAGTATCAACTTGCGATTGAGTACAATTAGTACGCGTGAGCGTATACGTTAATAAAGGCAGTTGTGCAACAACTGAAGTTTTCATGAACAACGCTATTTGAGTTGTTCATGAAATACTTTCGTTAAGGGGTATCTTTTTAGAAGCAGCGTCTTCCTGCGCAGGAGGGTCAGTTTTCTAAACCAACCCTCAGTTATTAAAAAATTACAGCGTCGGGCACTTGTTAAAGTATGCCTTTGTTTCCTTTGCGATAATTCCGCTCAGAACAAGAAGGGAAATACAGTTAGGAATAGCCATAAGACCGTTTGTAATATCGGCAATTGTCCATACAGCAGAAATTGTCATATAAGGTCCGATTGCAACGGCAATAATATAAAGCCATCTGTATACCTTGACAATTCCCATTTTTCCGCCTGAAAGATATTCAAGACACCTTTCTGAATAGTAGTCCCATCCAAGTATTGTAGTAAATGCAAAGAACACAAGACAAAGCATAAGAAGGAACTGAACGCTGTGCCGGTCTCCTCCAAGAACTTTAGAGAAAGATGCTGCCGTAAGAGCTGCACCCTTAAGCGGCTCGCCCGAAGCGCTTGTAAGGTTAGTCCAGATACCTTCATTCATTCCGGCTATAACAAGGGTAATACCTGTCATTGTACAAATAATAAGTGTATCAATAACTGTACCTGTCATGTTAACAAGTCCCTGTTCAACAGGTTCGTTTGTCTGAACAGCAGAAGCCGCGATTGGAGCTGAACCAAGTCCTGCTTCGTTACTGAAAATACCGCGCGCAATACCTTTCTGCATAGAATCGGTAACCTGTTTAAGAACATAACCTGCTGCACCACCGGCAACTGCAGTCCATCCGAATGCGCTCTTAAAGATAAGCCCGAATGCAGCCGGAATCTTTGTTGCGTTCATTATGATTACAGAAAGTCCAAGGAAGACATAAATAATTGCCATAACCGGAACAATTTTTTCTGCTACTTTTGAAATGCGCTTGAGTCCGCCAATAACAACCAAAGCTGTACAGATTGTAATAATTGCACCACCGATTACTATTGCCCATGAATAGTCGTGACCAAACAGGCTGAATGCAATGTGTGCATTTTCGGGGTCGAATGCATTCTGGACAGCACCGCAAATTCCGTTTACCTGGGTAAATGTTCCGATACCAAAAAGACCAACGAAAGTTCCAAAGATGGCAAAGAGAACTGCAAGCCACTTCCAGTTCTTTCCCATTCCCTTTTCTATAGTATAGAACGGTCCGCCAAGAACGTGTCCGTCCGGTTTTACTTCGCGGTATTTGATAGAAAGCATACATTCAGAAAACTTTGTTGCTGTTCCCAGAATAGCGGCAACCCACATCCAGAAGAGAGCGCCCGGTCCGCCGGCAACAACTGCTGTTGCAACACCAACGATATTTCCTGTTCCGATTGTAGCAGAAAGTGCTGTACAAAGAGCTGCAAATCCCGAAAGTTCACCATGACCTTCGTTCTGCTTGAAAATGCCCTTAAAAGCACGGCCTAATTTTGAAAACTGGATTCCCTTTGTTGCTATTGTAACAACAATACCAGTTACAAGGATGAGCGCGATTGTAGGAATTCCCCATACAATGTCATCAATTTTACCAAGGATTTCTTCAAACATAAAGTATTCCTTTGAGAAAAAAATAAGAGCCGGACTATAACCATATTTACAGGTTCATACCGGCTCTCTAAAGAGTGTGTGTTGAAAAAAGTTTTCTGTCCACTTTGCCTGAGATATCGGCTGGAATAACCTTAACCCTTCGGCGTCCCGCCAGGTTCGGCAGGAACTCTCCAGAGAATTACGCCCCGACCACAATCAAGAGCGTAACTTGTGTATTATATCACAGAAACAGAATGTTAGCAAGATGTTAAAAACCAGACTGTTAACGTAACGTCCGCGGGAGAAGACGCTACCTTTAAATAGATAAATCTTAGATAGAGTTAAAATGCGCGAAGGAGGACGCGGGAAGCGGAAATGATTTGATTTTTAGTTGTCGCGAAGCGACATACGATAGTTTCTACGCAAAAATCACATCAAGGGCCATATGGCCCGGTTTTCGATTTCCGCGGCTGACTGGGAGCATTTTAACCTATCGCTGCCCCTTATCTAAAGAAACTGCGTCTTACCACGCGGACCTTCCCGTAAATGAGCGTCTGTTAACGTAACGTCCGCGGGAGAAAAGTTTAAAACAATTTTAATAAAACAGACTTGATTTACACAAAGACTTGTAATACATTGTATATATCAATTATTTCTAAAGAGAAAGGTTTGTCGGAATCACAACCAAACCAATCTCTTAATTTACAGGAGATACGATATGAAACTTTCAACAAAGATTCTTATGGGTGGAATGGCTCTTTTGATGGCATCAACCATGTTTATTGGATGCCCGGAAGTAGTAGATGAAAATGAAATGATCAGCTTTAGCGGTTCAAAAGCCACTATTAACTACTTCAATGACAACTCAGGCGGATACAGCCGTGGATTCAAGACTTTCAAGACAAAACATGAAGGTGCTCTTTGCAAGATTACATTTGAAGATGCCAAGACAGTTGGAACAAAGAATGGCAACGGAGTAATGGGATTCTGCTTTGACATGACTAAAAACGATGACGGATCTTACAACTTCGGAGCTGCAGGAACTCGCGTTAACAAGGCAGGTGAATTAGAGGGATATGTTTCATATTTCAAAAAGGTTAACCCTGATACACTCAGTTCTGGACAGTCATTCCTTAATATGGAAGGCAAAAAGTGTGAAGATAGTATTTGGCCAACAGACGGTTCACTCTCTAATTTGAAATCTGGCATTATGGGTAGCGACGGAAACGCAGTTTGTGTAATTAATGTAGTAGCAAACGACGATGGTTCTTACAAAGTATCCTTCTATGACAGTTCAGTAATTGCTACAGACGGCAGCCTTAAGGATGGCTCAACCGCTCTTAAAGAAGTAACTGTATCTAATTCAATTACTGGACTTACAAAAAAAAGACAGGCAGATCTCGCAGTATATGCAAATGTTTATGACAATTGCACACTCAAAGGAAGCTGGGATTTCACTGATATTTACGGAAACGCAATTCCTGTAGAAGTTGCAGAGTAAGCACAAAACCTGTCAGGCATAAGCCTGGCATAAAAAAACCGGTCGCATGACCGGTTTTTTTTATTTGTACCCTTAAACTGCAAAAAACATGACCCAAAGTTGTGTCTTTTCAGCGCCTTTTTTTGCCTTGCGCCCCTGTGTAGGGAAGGCCTAAATGACTTGTTTTTTTTCAGTCACGAAGCGTCATACCACGTGGACCTTCCCGTACATGCGTAATTGTTAACGCAACGTCCGCACATAAAGATTGTATTTTCAAAGATAAAGATTCAGCTTTCAGAAAACTTCCCTAATGTCCTGTATACTCCGACACATCACTCCGTTCAACTGGACTTGTCCAAGGCTCATTTTTATATTCAAAAGATGCATTAACCGTTTCATACTGTTTGTATTCAGACAGATCAAAATCTGAAAGATCAGAAAAATTATCTTTGACTGTCAAATCATACCAGTCACGGCCTATAGTAAGATTTGATATTGTTCCACGAATCACATCAAGATAAAAATCGCCTATATAATTTATTTTTCCTTCTTCAATATAAAAAGAATAAACAGGCTTATACATTGAGTTTTTTCCAACTTCATAAATATAATAAGTGCCTTTTCTTGCCTTTAAAAAATACAACTGAACAGGCGCTTCATTATTCTTTAATTCAAAAGGACTGAAGCCATAATAACGGTTTTCAAATTTTATATCTGAATTCAATTCGTAATACTTATACACTTCCCCATCCGACTTAAAAAAAGGAACAGTTTTTCCTGCAGTCGGATTAATCACTCTTGCAATTACATATCCCCAGCCGCATTTAAGCGCTTCGCCTTTATTTACATTCATCGTCGCACAGGACGCAAAGACTAATGTTAAACACGTTAAGATAATTATAAAAATTTTTGCTTTCATTTTTTCCCTTCTACTCGCCAACAGGACCTGTTATATATTGAGATTTATCATCCGGAAAATAAATTCCAAGTGCAATTCCGCAGTCAAAGCCATAACGAAATTCTTTGTCGTTCCAACCAATAATATTTCTTACATAGGGATAAACTGTCAGACTGTTAAAAATAGTAAATGTATAACCAACATCCGCTGCCATTTTCCATTTCAAATATGGCTCATAATTTTCTGGTGAATAAATTGAAATCTGATAAACCGGGTACAGGTAAAATGTAAATCCCGTTAACAAAAACGACGGCTTATTGTGATAATAAAATCCTCCACCCAAAGAAAGATTCATTGAAGTAACCGACGAAGAATCTTTACCATAGTCAACATAAGGACCCAATGCAAAACTGCAACTTAATGTAAAATTTTTTATACTAACAGTAGAAAATCTGGTTTCAATAAAACCAGTATAACAGTCATCAAGTTCATCCTTATTTTCTCTTATTCCCAAATAAGCGTTATTACCCGCGACATGTCCAAAAAGACTTGGTGTATAAAATTTAAAATCACCATCAAATGCAATATGCTCATCTTTATTTGCTGTCTGCGAATATAAAGCACCACTCAAAGCAAAGAGGCTTATAAAACAAATTAATTTCTTGTACATAAGGCCTAACTCCGGTCAACAGGACACAAAGAGCACTGTTAAACACGTTAAGATAATTAGATTTAATTTTGTTTTCATATTCTTTCCCCACTATTCACAAACAAATCATGTAAAATAAGACCTGCTGTCCGTAATTACTTTGAATTGTAAACATAAAGATTATAATTATCAACCGCGTGCATCCGGTAAGTTTCAGAAGTTTACAGCAAATTCCGATTCTTATATTTAAATTATTTTATCACTCATCAAAAATTGTAGTAGTCCTACATAGATAATCCCATTGTTATCTGTATACATCTTCTTGAACCTGTTATTATCTTTATTTCGACATTATTTCTTCTATCTATCAATTTTTGAAGATAAATTGAACGTTCTACAATTGATTTCATTTTCTGACTATCCTTAAAATATAAATCGGAATTTAATGTAAATTTACAGTAAATTCCGATTGGTGTCTATGTGCTTTTTTCAGGAAGAATTAAAAAAAGCGGTTAAAAATTCAATTGAAGCTACTGCGATAATGAAACACTTTTGATTTGTCAAATAGTTACTATTATCATATACAAAAGGTAAATATTTTGTCATATTTGGGTAGACAATTTTTGGCTTAAAAAAATCCTCCCTTTTTTTGCAGACAGAAAAATAATTTGTTTTCCGGCCGTATTATTTTCAATAACAAAAGATGTAAACAAATTATTTGCATTTTCAAATTTTATATCTGAATTCAATTTAACATATTCATCAACTTCACCATTCAGCGTATAATACGGAATAGTTTTTCCTGTAGTCGGATTAATTACTCTTGCTATTACATATCCCCAGCCGCCTTTAAGAGCTTCTCCTTTATTTACATTATTCACATTCATCGTCGTACAGGACACAAAAAACAATGTTAAACACGTTACTGTAATTATAAAAATATTTGATTTCATTTTTTCCCTTCTACTCGCCAACGGAACCTGTTATATATTGAGATTTATCATCCGGAAAATAAATTCCAAGTGCGATTCCGCAGTCAAAGCCATAACAAAATTTTTTGTCGTTCCAACCAATAAAATATTATTTTTATATGATTCTTCATTTTCATATAAATTGAATAATTTATGGTCACAATCATCACAAATACTGAAAAAAAACGCCAGCATCAGCTACACCTTTGTTTTTCCTTTCTGAATCTAATTCTATTATTGAATTAAGGAAACCAATCTTTCCATTATTAGCTATATTCTTAAGACAAAAGCGTGGCACTGAATGTGATTTACAAAAGCTGGTTATCCTTTTACCGCAAGCAAGACATTTTTTATTTTCGTTTTTTCTAGCTTGTTTTTTAATTTTGATAATTCCAGATTAAATTCCAAATTCGCTGATGGTGAATATGGATAATCATTGTTTTCTAAAGAGAAAATCATTTATCCTCAGTCAACTCCCAATGCTTTAAACACTGCATCCTCTGCTGAACTATAGAAGATCAACTGGAACTTACTAATAAGTTCAGGCGGTACAGTCGGTAAATCAGAAGCAGAAATCATAGGAATTAATACTTTCTTTGCACCGGCACTTACAGCAACTTGTAACGAATCAGCGAGACTCTCAACTTTAATCATTGTACCACCAATACTCAAATCGCCAAGAATAACACAACTTGAAATTACTGGTTTATTCAAAGCAGCAGAACACATTGCAATAAGAGTTTGAATAGTTAGCTGAGTAGTCATTCCAATTCCATTTAAATCCTGAATATCAACTAAATAGTCAGTTTCTGTAATACCAATAGACGCGCTGATATTTTTATAGTTTGCCTGTAAATACTTAAAAGCAGTATCCATTGCTTCTTTAGCTTCGCGATTTGTCCCTATGCCGGTTTTAGTAAACTTTCCAGAACCAGAATTTACTTGAGTTTCAAGTTTATAAGTTCCAAGCATTCCTGTTGTACCTTTTCCAACTGTATAAAGGTGTCCTGGTTTTCCAAGACCTTCAGGAATTAAAGTGCCACCGCCCTGCTCTGGAACAGAAACAAACTCTTCGCGGAACGTTTCATTATCAATGTAAGAAAAGTTTACATCAAAGAATTCCATACCGCCAATTTTCTTAAGCTGTTCTTTTACTCGGCGGCGCATTTCAAGTGCAAACCGCAAGATTTGTTCAATTTGCTCTTTGTTATAATTTCCATCAGGATAAAGTAGTTTTGCCAGCCCAGAAACAGTTTTCTTTACAGCAATTACATCGCGCTGATTTAAGTTATTTCCAAGCCTAAAGTATTTATCAATAGCATCTGCAAAAGATACTTTTCGTAGTTCACGTAATACTTCAGCAAAGTAATCTGTAATAAATCCATAATCATTTGTAAAAAATTCCGGTCTATATTTTGGAATCTCCCAACCAGGAACATAACAATGCATTCGATCAAAGAAAGCAGAATCATTTGCCATAACAGATGGGAATGGTTCAAACAAATGAGATGTTTTTAAAATTGTTTCAACACTCTAATTAATATTTCCAACAAAAACCATAGAAGCTGAAGCATTCTTTTCTTCTTTACCACGAGCAAAAGAACCAGATGCCATATAGTCCTTCATTATCTGAACACCATCCTGGTCCTTAAACTTAATTCCTGCTACTTCATCAAATGCAACACAATCCCAGAGTCCGACAAGGCCTATTGTTCTGGCGCCCATGTTGTAAAAAAGATTTGCAACAGTAGTTGAGTTATTGTCAATTGTTGTGGATTGAAAAAAGTGTCTTTTTCATCAGGCAGCC
>OIZT01000985.1_pt1 | contig 14533 bp, 11 predicted proteins | sample 1588611 | NCBI WGS metagenome assembly OIZT01 (sample SAMN03283278) | human gut metagenome | biome: human-associated habitat; material: feces | host: Homo sapiens | place: Peru | collected 2012
TATACTTTATTATCTTTCATTTTTATCACCTCAAATTAATTTTCTTTTTTACAATTCAAAATTGTACTAAACTTTAGTACTTTTGTCAAGCATATTTTTACTTTTAATATTATATTCATTTTCTTTTAAATATTTCTTATTTTTTCACTATAAGCTTTGTTTCAAGTCTTATTAGTGTTTATTTGAGCCAATAATATTGCCCTAAAATAAATATATCAATTATATATAAGCCATTACTAATTACCTATATACTTTTTAATAATTAGTCTATTTTTATTCTTATCATATCATCTTTATATACTTTTTTATCTAGTTTAAATCTTAGTATCTCTTCAGGATGTCTTCCTACATTTACTTTATTACCATCATTATCGTATATATCAGGAACAATAAAACTAAATGTTTCTATATTAGGTCCAAATACCTCTACTACATCTCCTGTTTTAAAATAGTTTCTCTCAGTAATAGTAACTATTTTATTTTCTTCGTCATATTCTGTTACTATGCCTAAGAAATCTTGATTGGATACTTCATTTCTTCCTAAATAGTATTGTTCATTAACACTAGGTAATTTATCCCAGAACTGAACTGTAGCCTCTCTATTAGCCACTCTATTTAATATTCTAATATAATGTTCTAGTCTTTCGTCAGATAGTTTATTGTTATAGTAGTCATCTATAATACCTCTATAAGTATTAATAACTGTAGCTACATAATAATTACTACGCATTCTACCTTCAACTTTAAGTGAAGTTATACCTATATCTATCATATCTGGTAAATATTCAATCATAGATAAATCTTTACAACTCATAGTAAATTTAGTATCACTTTCTATTAATTTATCTTCATTATATAAATCAAAATCCCATCTACAAATTTGAGCACATCCTCCACGATTAGCATCTCTATTAGTAAAATAATTTGATAAGATACATCTTCCTGAATATGATGAACACATTGCACCATGTAAAAACACTTCAATATCAATGTTACATTTATCTATTATTTCTTTTATTTCATTTTTAGATAATTCTCTAGATAATACTACTCTTTCACATCCTAAAGATTTAAAGAAACTTACTACTTCAGTATTAGAACTAGAATATTGTGTAGATATATGAATATTTAAATTAATATTATTATCTTTTACTATTTCTATTACACTAGGATCTGATACAATAATTGCATCTACTTTAGCATCTTCTAAAGATTTTAAATATTCTACTAAACCAGTAAAATCATCATTTTGAAATACTATATTAACTGTAACATATAATTTTTTATTCATTTTATGAGCAATATTACAAGCTTCTTTAATTTCTTCAATACTAAAATTTGTAGCATTTGCTCTTAGACTAAAATCTCTTCCTCCAATATAACAAGCATCTGCACCATAAAGATAAGCAAACTTCAGTCTTTCTATATCTCCTGCCGGAGCTAATAATTCTACTTTTTTCATACTATCACTTAACTAACCTTTTTACATTTTCATTAGATTTAAATGTATCATTTAATTCGTTTAAATAGAATAATTCATCTTTAGATAAAAGTTTTTCTAATTTAGTACTCATAAATGCAAAACACTCTTTTTTCTTTTTGTTAGTTAATTCATCATTATTACTAATAAATTCTACTAAATTATCTAATATATCATATACAATAGTATAATTTTCACTTTCTAATTTATTTATTTTATCTTCTAATTCATGTAATTTAATATTTCTTTTTCTTAAAGTCTCTCCATATACTAAATTAAAATAATATCTTTCTTCAGAAAATTTATATCTATATAACTTCATTAACTTTAAATAATTATCATGATATTTATCAATTAATTCTAAAAATGAATCATATTTATCATCTGGTATTAATTCAGATAAATTATTAAATTTTGGATCAAAATAAGATTTAGCAAGTATATCAGAATCAGCTTTATTTATTACACTAGCAACAAAACTTTCAAAAGGAAAGAAACTTTTATCTCTAGTAATTTTTTTATTATAAAAATCTGTTATACCATAATTTAATCCATATCCAATGTTTTCTTTAATTACACCAGACTTTTTAGAAAATCTATCAGTACTTGCAACATTAAGTAATGCAAATATATCTGCTCTAGAATTACTTGAATATACAGTATTATATTCACTATCATAACTATATAAACATTTCTTATTTGGCTCATTTAATACTTTTAAATTAAATATATTATCATAATAATTATCAGTTAAATATTTATATTTAAAACTAGAATAAATAAATTCATTTACTAAATAAAATGGATTAGGATTAAATACACTTCCTTTTTTTTCTATTAAACTAATTCTATTTTTTCTATCATAATATTTTTTTAAATTACTTTCCATTATTTCACCTTAAATATTGTTTTAGTATCATAAAATCCTAAATAATATTCCTTTCCCTGATTTTTTTTATTAATAAAATTATTTAATATATCATAATTATCTATATTATTAAAATCAAATACCTTATAATCAATTAAACTAGTATCTTTATCAATTAAATTAACAATATCACTATATATAATCGTAGCATTATCTTCTTCAGATATATATAATTTATCATCTTTATTCTTAATATAATAATTACCCTCATCATATTCTTTATCTATATATTTAAAATAATTACTTAGTAAATACCTCCTAGAACAAAACAAAGGCATTCTTCCATAAACTAAATAAAAAATAAACATATTAGTATTTTTCTTAATATCCTTAATCTCTTCATAAGTAATATCACTAGATATATAACTATAATTAATACCTAATTTATTATAGAAATTATTAGAATTAATACTACGATTTAAATGTTCTTGATATATAACTAATTCCTTATTAATATTTAATTTCTTACATAAAGTATAAACACTAAGATCATAAAACATTATTTTAGATATATTACTAGTTTTAATTTTATTTAAAACATTAGATAATTCTTCTAGATCATTATTATGCATAATTTTATTAATTAATACTATTTTCTCTTTATCAGTTTTAATATTTATTACTTCTTCAATAGACATAAAAAATGAACTTTCTACAGATAAATTCTTAATAGGTAATATAATACCATCAATATCATACTTTAATAAAGACTTAATATCACTAACCTTATTAGGTTTAACAACTATCTTACTCATCTTCTACCCTCTTTGAAATAGATATTTTATCTCCAACAGGAACATATATAGTATTAAATTCCTTATTATTAGATAAAAAATCTAGATATAATTTAATCTTCTTAACTATACCTCTTTGATTCTTAGTTTTAATTTTATTTTCATCTTCCACTAAACCATGAAAAGATAAATTATCAGTTACAATAACACCAGACTTATTTAAATTAGATTTATATTTATTAAAAAAATTAATATTATTTCCCTTACTAGCATCAATAAATATCAAATCAAAAGTACCATTAATATTACTTTCCAAAGCATCTTCATTTAAAATAGTAATTCTAGAACTTAAATTAAACTTATTAATATTATCTATAGCCATATTATATCTATTAGCATCTTTTTCTATCGTAGTTATTTTAATATCATTATCCACCAATGCCATCATAATACTAGAATACCCAATAGCACTACCTATTTCTAATATAGATTTAATATTATTATCTTTAATATAATTACATAAATAAGTAATACCATCTTTTAACATTATAGGTATATTATTATTTCTAGCATATTCTTCAATTTCACTAATCATATCTCCTCCGTATGTATTATTATACAATAAATATCAATTATTTACAATATATAAAACAATTAAAGTAATCCCACGAAGGATAATCCTTCATGGGATATATTACATAGATAACTTATACGGATCACCAAATGTTCCTGATCCTCCATTTACATTGACATTAGATTTTAGATAGAAGGTTGGACGGACACTACGGCCGTGGCTCGCGCGGCTGCTGTACACATAACCACTGTTGTAGACACTGACGGCATGACTGGCGCTATCTGCTCTTGGTGTTATTGTCCATTCATATCCTTTATATAACCAATTTTTGTTCCCATAGTAACTTGATGATGCAGTGGTAGTTGATGTATCTGCAAAGTAACTACTTGCATATAAATAGTCTGATGCATACATTAATCCTATTTTACTTGTTGTGCTTGCATCATATGTTCCTGAATTAGCACTCATACAATTTGTAGTATTTGTACTTAATCCTCTTTCACATAAGTAGAAATTTTGTTTACTATAACTATAACTTTTATATCCTTTTAAATACCAAGTTACTTCTTCAATAAAATCTCTTAAATTACTATCAATTCCGTGCCCTACTATATCAGAACAAGAAAATGTTTTAAAATCATTGTTACTATTATAATATGTCCAACTACTACATGCTCCATATGTTGAAGAAGTATTTGTTTTATTATAAAAGAATTCATTTAATATAACATTAGCATTTGCTTTTACTCCGGTAGTATTTCCTGTCCAATCATTTTTATAGTTTGAATAAGTTCCTGATGTATTAGTAGTATTATATACTCCCCAAGAACCTGCATATAATTTATCTGCCATAATTAATTTAATTAAGTACTTATCTTTTACTCCATGAGAATTTTCATCAAACACTCCGATTATTCTATACAAATCATTATTAAATAATACATAGTTATTGGGATCTGCTCCTCTAAATCGATAGTCATGATATTTAGTTGTTCCATCTGTATCAGTATAACTATTAGTAGCACATACTCCTGTTCCTCCAGCATTACATGCATCAGTAGATGCTAAACTAATTATTTCTTTATTTGCAGTCATTGGTCTAACTAATTCTTTTTTACTCTTAGTAGATAATTCTATTTTTATATTACCTGATAATGTTTTATTCATTAATGGTGTTGTATTTGTTTCTTCACCACAACTTGTAATTTCTCCAGTACATTGTTCACTTATCCAAATATAAAATGTATATGAATCAGCATTAGATGAATAACTAGGTAAATCTTGTTGTATACTAGTTAATACCATTCTTTTACTTATTTGTGCATCAAAATCATATGAAAAACTACCTTCTGATATTTGTGTATTATTTTTATATAATCTCCATTTTAATAATTCACTATGTAATTCTTCGTCTAAGTTTAAATCAGTTAAACTTACATCATATATTATAGGTATATCACTAGGATTAGATTGTGCTCCTTTTACTGTAAATGTAACTTTCATTACTTTTGTACTATTACTTGAACTAGTTAATTCACTATCAAATATTGGTGTTAATTTACTACTTGGTAATGTTGCAGTACCACTATAAACTACTTGATAATTACCTGTAGCAATATTTACATTAGTAAGTTTTGGTGCTGCTAAGGTATAACCTACTACTCCTATTCCTATTATTACTAATAAAATTATTATTAATTTAATATTTTTACTTAAAAAGTTTTTTATATTATTCACAAATATCATCTACTTTCTATCTATAATAATTATATAATAAAATATTATTTTAGTAAAGCAAAAAAATACAAAAAAATATGAATCTTAATTAATCCATATATTATTTTTTTAAAACTAATTTTTTTACATGAACATTACTATCATTTTTTATATTACTATAATCTTTTGTTACTACTTCTTTATATTCTATATTCTTTTCTAAAGTTTTTACTTCTTCTTTTAATAAATCTATTTCATGTGGTACTTCTATACTTTTTTCTTTTAAAAATTTAGTATATTCTTTCATTTTTTTATAAGTCATACCACTTGTAATACAAATAACTGCTCCTCCTAATGAAGTAACTCCTAAATATAAAATAATTTCATTAATAAGAGTTAAATCACTTGGTCTAAGGAATACTATACTACAAACTAAAGGTAATGCTATTAATGAAATAGTTTTTGTTTTAAAAATACTTTTGATATATTTTAAAGTTTTATAATTACTTTCTTGTAAATTCATTAAATGTTCTATTTCATTTTTTTTAGTTAAATATTCTTCTGGATCAGTATTTGAATTAATTACTGTTATATTACCTTCTTCATTAGTTACACCATATAAATTATTTTTAATATTAAAATATTCTTTATTCATTATTATTCTCCTTTCTTTAATGTTTTTATCTTTTTATATTCTTTTTTATTTGTATTAGTATTTATTATTTCTCTTTCATATAAATTACTATTAATATATTCTTTATCTATTTCTTTTTCTTTTGTTTTTTCTAATTCTAATAATTCATTATTTATTCTTTCTTTTATATTTTTTTCTTTTATATTATAACTATCTAATATATTATCAATATGACTAATACTTGAAATAGATAAATATTCCATTACACAAGATGCAAATAAATAACTTTTATTAGTAATAGTACTATTATTTATATTTTTAATAAATAAAAATAATGCTAACAAAGATATTATAATTGTAGATAATTTATTTATTTTTAATAATCTTTTATATTTTGTAATTTCTTTATTTAAATTAGTAAGTTCATTTTCTAATTCTTTTATATTTTCTTCGTTCATAAATTCATCACAATTTAATTTTAACACATATTTTAAGGTTTAACAATATGATTATTTATTTCTAATAATAATTTATTTAATATATCTTTATCTATTATTTTATTAATAGCAAAACATTTATTACCTAAATCTTTAAAACTTGCTCCTGAATGATATAATATTTCATTATCTATAATTATAAATCTATCATGAAATATATCACTTTTTATTATATTAATGTTATTATATTGTTTCTTATATTTTTTTATTAATACTTCATCTATATTTTTAGTTATTATTGTTATATTTTTATTAATATCTTTAATAATATCAAATAATTCTTTACTCGCATAATTATCTATAATTATTATTTTTTTCTTACTTTGATTTAAAATATTAATCAATAATGAATAGGCATCATATATTTGTCCTTCATAAAATATATGATTATTTACTTCTTTAGTACTTAATTTATCTGGTATTAAATTTATTTTATTATCATGTTCAATTGTTTTAGTTTCTAAATTAGAAATTCTATTACTAAAATTATTTGTAGCAATATATTTTTTCATTTCTACAAAAGCACGCATTATTTTTACACTTACTTGTGAAGCAACATTAGTTTTTAAAACCGCTGATAACATTGCTACACCTTGTTCAGTAAAGACGTATGGTAATGTTCTAGCCATGTTGCTAACATTTGCGGTTCCATTTTGGAACCGCAAATTTCTAATTTCATCTTCGTTAAGCTGAAAATAAAAGTCCTCTGGAAATCTTTCTTCATTTCTTTTTACTGCTTTATTTATATCTTTTGTACCATTTATACATTGATAAAGTTTAGCTAAATCTGCATCTAGCATTACTAATTTACCTCTAACATTATAAATTAATTCATTGATGCTAACCTCTTTATTTATAATGGTTTGTAAGGTATTATTGTTAATAATTAGACTACTCTCTTCATTAAAATTATTAACTATTTCATTAGTTATTTCTTTTACATTTTCTTTTCTTAAAATATTACTTAATATTTGTATTCCTTCTTTTGTAAATACATAAGGTAACTTTCTTTTTTCTCCATAAGTATCCAAACTTGAAGTTTCAAATTGAAACTTCAAGTTAGAAAACTCTTCACTAGTAAGTTGAAAATACATGTCTAGCATTACTTGTTTATTTCTTATAACGTATATCTTATCTTTTGCTATTAAATTATTCATTTTTATATATCTTTTCTAATAATTAATTGTGACTGATAACATTGCTATACCTTGTTCTATAAAAGCGTATGGTAAATATCTTTGACCACAATATTCTCTCAAACTTGAGGTCACAATTTGTGACCTCAAGTTGTTAAATTAATCTTTGTCAATTTATAAATGCTTCTACTAAAGCGTGCTATTTTTTGTTATTTTACTAATATTTGCGGTTTCAAAATGAAACCGCAATTTTCTGGCATTGTCTTTGATAAGTTAGAATAGAAGTTTTCTCAGATCTCTTCATCACTTCTTTTAACTACTTTATTTATAGCAATTCATAATGTATTACAATTTATTTTTGTGTGTTCACCCTGACCACTTTTTAAGGTGACATTTTGTCACCTTAAACTTTTATACTCGTCTTCTTCTAATTTAAAAAGTTTATTTATATTTCTTTTATTTCTTCCACAAATCCTCCCTTCAATCATCACAGTACTAGTTAATTATATATGAATAATTATATTTAGTAAATATAAATACTTATGAAATTAATAAATTTTTTTAATTACTATTTAATTAAAAAAGATAACTACCTTAGTTTGGCAGTTATCTTCTGATTCCTCCAGTATGTGTTTGATCAATTTCTCTAGTTTTTAAATATTCTTGCAATGCTTGAACCATTTTTTTGTATCCTGATTCACTCATGTTATTAGTAACAAAATTATCATGTGGATAAGTTCCTTTTCTTGCTGCTAAATGATTATCTCCGAAATCCCATATTTGATAAGTAGAACTAAACTCTTTGAATGTTTTACCTTCGGCTGCTTCGACAAAACTTTGTGCAGCATCAATAAATGAACCTCCATTTTGTAAAATCCAATTTTCTACTCCTACTCCTCCTAAACCTCCTTGCGGTACTTCTCCACGATTTGGTTTATATGCTTCTGCTTGTTTTAAAACTTGTTTTGCAAGTAAGATATTAGCAACTACATATTTATATTTTTCAGGATCATTTTTTGCAATGGTTGTAAGTCTATCTCGTAATGACATATCAGTTGAATAAGAAATCTTATCAGTTTTTCGTACGAATGATATATCGATATCAACATTAGTTTCATTATCAAGTTGAACACTTTTTAATCTAAAATCTCCAGTAATTGTAAGTTCATTTGAAGTACTTTTTTCTGATTTTCCTAGATTCTTAAGTATAGTATTTTTTAGTTCTTGTGTTTTAGCATGGTTTGATAATAAACTTTTATCTAGTCTCATCATAAAGTCAAAGTCTCCATCGCCTGGTTTATTTGTTCCTCTTCCTGTTGAACCTGTATCAATTAATTCTACAACTCCTTCGGTTAAATCACCATCAATATCTGTTTTTAAATGTAGACCTAATTCTTCAACTGATTTTCTAATGATGTTATTTATTTTATTTCTTTTTTCTTCAACTTCAAGGTTGCTTTGTTCTATTTGTTCAGCTAAGTATTCTGTATCTTCGGTAATCAGATTTTTAGAAAAAGTAAAATTTTGTTCTCCAAAATAAGATAAACCGCTCATCTTTTTCCTTATTTCATCATAATCTTTTGGAGTAAATATTATCTTTCCTTCTTTACTAGCAATAGGTATATAAAATCCATTCATAGCTATTTCTAATCCAACTCTTGGATCATATTCTTCCATAACAATATAATTTATTTCACTTGAGGCAAAGCCTGTTCTAATTCCATAATGGTCTTTTGATATAGCTCCTGTATAAAACGCTTCCATTTTAGACATATCTATTTTTGCTTCTAGATTCTCTTGATTTGTTCTAGTAGTTATAAATCTATCATCATTTTTTAATACAAACCATATAGGGCCATAAGCTTTTGCTACTGTTGCAGACATTTTTTCACTTATTGTTCCTTCTTTATTTATTATAATTGAAACATCTGTATCAAGTGGTGTAAGGTCTTCACCAGCATTTGATCCTAAATATTCTTTCGAAATACTTCCATTTTGTAAAATATTTCTTAAATAAGTAACATCTCCAATTCCTTTGATAAAGTCTCCTTGTTCTAATGTCATATCTGAATTAGCAGCATTTCTATTTCTTGCATCTGCAGTTCTTATTTTTTTATTTATATACTCTTTTGCTTGTTCTAATGTATCAATTCCTGCAAAGCCACAAAACATTCTTACTACTCTATTTGCTAAATTATAATCTAATGAGCCATCAGGAGATAATTTTTTTGATAACTCTAATATATCATTTAAAACATTACCAGTAGAAGTAAATTTCTCTTGTTCTCCTTTTCCTTTCATAGTATTATTATACATAGTAGCTAAATGTTTACTGAAAGTTGTTAATTCATTTAATTCTTGTTCTTTTAGTGAATTAAAATCTAATTGACCAGTTTTAATTTTATCATATAAGTTTGAACCGATTTCTATATTTTGTAAGTAAGAATTGACTGATCTATTATTAGATCCAAAGGATGCTTTAATTAAGTCAGAAAATATTACCATCTTTTTTCCTGTTGTAGATGTTTTCTTTAATACTGGAGAAATCATTGGACTTTTAGCACAATATTCTCCAAGATCTGGATGTAATATTTCAAAACAAGAATATATTTTTCCAACTGTTGGTATATTGTTTTTTATAAATACATCTTCTATTTTATTTAAACTTTCTAATGGATTTGAAGATTTTAATAATTGATTTGCAAAAGCATTTCTAAAAGTAAGAATTTCACTTGAATTAGATGAATTTATTCTTGATAGTACACTAGATACATATTCTATTTTATCTACATCAATATTTTTTCCGAATTCTGTAATATATTCTCTGAAAGCTTTTTGTAATTCAGAATCATTAATTTTAGAATATGCTGAAATTACTTTTAATCTTTTTAAATTTGCTATTTTAGCATCATTTGTTTCGTTAAATATTGGAATTATCCATGACATATTTTCTGAAAGTCCATAGACAACATTAGTATTACCAAACATTTCTAATAATTCTAAATTAGAATTAAAATCTTCTAATGTAAATTTTCTATTGTAAAATTTATTTTTTATATCTTGTGGTACATTTTTATCTAAAAATAATGTTGGATTATTATTTTTAAAATGAGTTGGCATTTTTTCATCATATTTCATTTTTCCTTCGTTAATAGTTTGTAAAATAGTAGAGTCTATTTCATCTAATAAACCATCTTTTGAAAAATTAGGATTATATTTAAATCCATTAAATTGTGTTTTACTATAAGCTGATTCAATATACTTACCATATAATAACATTACATCAAAGCCATCTGATGTGCCAAAAGTTTTTTCTATAATATTAATTAAATTAACACTATTAACTTCATTATTTTCAATAGCAATAGGCATATATTTATATAAAACTTCCATATTTACTTTATCTAAATATTTTCTATAATTTGGATTTGACAAAGCAGAATTTAAATCAATAGTTCTATCATAAAAAGCTTCTTGTAATTCTTTTGGTGCATCACTACTTAGAAATAGTGATGGATAACTTGCTATTAAATTTTGTGGAATATTTTTTGGATAAGGTTTCTTTTGAATAATTATAAGTTTTTTAAAAGATTCATTAGTTTTTCTTTGTATATCATTAATAGTATCTTCTTGTGAGAATTTTACTGTATCAGAAATAGCATCAAATATATCACGATATTCTATAATAAAATCAATAGCACTTTCAAAATTTGTTTTACTATTAAGAAAACTATAAAGATTTTCAAAACCATTAAAAGTAGTACTTCCCTCAACTTTAACTTGTTTTGGTATAAAACAAACTCCTAAATCTTTTTCCTTTAAAAATTGTATATATTCAGGATGTTCTAAAAGTATTTGAGGTGTAACTTTCTTTGAATAAAATAAATTTTGCAATTCTAATGGTGCTTGTTCAGAAATAAATAAATCTTCATTTATTCTCCTAAATTCTCCAGTTATTTCTCTGTAGTAATCTGGAGCATTACTAACATAATTAAAATTACTTGGACCATTTACTATCATTCTTTTCATTGCTTCATAAAATTCATCTTTAGTATATGGTCTATCGCTTGTATCTTTTTTAGTATAGACTGTTTTATCTGGATCACTACTAGAAAAATGCATATATAAATTATACATTGATTTTAATTTTTGGCAATCGTTTTTAGAAAAGAAATTATCGCATTCATTATCAAAATCAATAATATTTTTTAATCCATAAGTTCCTACAAAACTTAGAACTTCATCATTAAGAAATGTTGAAAATGGAATATGTGTATTAAATATATAACCCTCAGGTAATTCTTTTAATTCTTTAATTAGTTTTTCTGTACTTACACTATTAAATGACTTTAGATAGTTTTCTAGTGATGAATATTTAAATATTTCTTTATATTCTTCATTTGTTATTTCCTTAGTATTTCCATATTTATCATTAGTTTTAATAGGATTACTTAATATTTTATCTGTAACATTTTTAATTTGTTCTTTTATTTCTTCTTCAGAGGTTAAAGTAGTAATTTTATTAATGAATTCATAAATATTAGTATTTTCTATCATTAAAGGTGCTATAGAGCCATAATTAGACATAAATTCTTTTAATGTATTATCTGTTATATTAGTAGTATTTTCTCTATCTTTAAGTAAACAATAACTTAAATCTTTATTTTTATATAATTCCCAATTATTAATTATATCTTTAAGTGAAACTTCACCATTATTAAATCTTTTCATTCTATAATCTACTTCAAGATCGCCTTCAGGTAAATCAAATAATCTATCAGAATATACTTTTTTCATTCCTGAAGTATAATCACTTGGTTTAATTTTATCTTTAATTAATTCATATAATTTAGAATTTATATCTTCAGTCTGAGGTTCAATACTCATTACTATATCTCTAACATTTAAAGAAATATTGATATTATCTATTAATTCCCAATCTATTTGTTTTGCTTTCTCTAAGCCAAATTTATCTACTATTTGCTTATCAATTTTTGTAATACATGAAGTTGGTATTTTATCTTCTAAGTTATATTTAATAAAATCTTTAAAAGATAGATTTTTATTATAGATTTCATTTAAAACAAGTTTTGGAACCTCTAATTTTTTTCCAAATATTTGACTCCTTTTATATTTATAATTCATTTACTATCACCTATAATAACATTTTATCATATTTTAACTTAAATTCAATACTTTTATTATAAATTAAATTTAAAATAAAAAATAACTACATATAAGTAGTTAACTTTTATAAATATCTCTTATTTTATCTATTGGTATATATTCGTTATCCATAGTAATTAAATTATTGTTATTTTTGCCTACAATTCTTTTATTTAACACTTCATTATCTGTTAAAATTGTTACATCTGCTTTATAGATATAATCTTTAGCATTAAAAATATTAAATATTTTTTGTTCGATAGTAAATCTATCATTTTTAGGATTATTTCTAATTATATTTTTTTTAGAATTTCTATCTAAGGTTGAAAATACTTCTTCATTATTTTTTATTTCTTTATTAAAATTAACTGCATACATTTTAGGTAAATCTTTACTCATAAAACACCTCTAATATAATATATGAAAAATATATTTATTAAATTAAGGAAAATTAATTAATGAAAAATTTAAAAATAATATCATGGAATGTAAACGGAATAAGAGCGGCTTATAAAAAAGGACTCGTTGATTTTATAAAAAAAGAAAATCCCGATATTATATGTTTGCAGGAAACGAAAGCTTTTGAAGAACAGCTTCCCGAAGACTTAAAAAATATAGAAGGTTATAAATTATTTCTTAATCCTGCAGACCCAGAAATTAAAAAGGATATAGCGGAGTAGCGATTTATTCAAAATTAAAACCTAATAAAGAAATTAAAAATAAAATCGGAAATAAATTCACGGACAGAGAAGGAAGAATATTATCTTTGGAATTTGACGATTTTATTATATTCAATGTTTATTTTCCAAATGGCGGAAAGTCGGAAAAGCATTTTGAATATAAATTAACTTTTTACAAAGAGATTATTAAATATTTAAGCAAATTGAAAAACGAAACCAATATTATTTTATGCGGAGATATGAATATCGCTCATGAGGCTATTGATTTAGCTCGCCCAAAAGAAAATGAAAAGAGCATAGGTTTTTTGCCCGAAGAGAGAGCGCTTATAACAAAATTTTTAAGCAAAGGATTTACCGACACATTTAGAATGTTTGTTAAAGAAAACGGACATTATAGTTGGTGGGACATGAAAACTAGGTCGAGAGAGACAAATGTAGGTTGGAGAATAGATTATTTTTTTGTTAATAACGAGATTGCAAAAGATATTAAAAGAGCGGATATATTAAGCGAAGTTATGGGAAGCGACCATTGTCCGATTTTAATAGAATGGAAAAAATAAATCGCATAATAAATACTTGATTTTTTTATTATATATAATATATTGCAATTTATCCGTTATTTTAATTAAAGGAGATTTCAATTGGTAAGAACTATAATTGAAGACAAAACGGCTATTATACATATAGAAAAAAATATTATATCGGAAAATGTCGATATACTTGAAGATAAATTATCTTATATAAAAAATTTAGGAGTTTCAAATTTTATTTTTGACTTTCATAAAACGGAATATATGTGTTCTTCAGCTTTGGGTTTAATTGCCTCAATTTTAAGAATCTCTTCAGAGAAAGGAGGAAAAGTTTATTTTTGTTCTTTGACGAGTCAGTTAAAAAAATTATTTGAAGCTATGAAATTTTTGAATATAGTAAATACCGTATTGGAATATTCTTTTTTATTTAACAATCCCTTTATTTTGTTTACATATTC
>OIZT01000986.1_pt1 | contig 14532 bp, 15 predicted proteins | sample 1588611 | NCBI WGS metagenome assembly OIZT01 (sample SAMN03283278) | human gut metagenome | biome: human-associated habitat; material: feces | host: Homo sapiens | place: Peru | collected 2012
AAGAATAATGAAGTAAAAGATTTATTAGCAAATGAATAAATCTTTTTTAATATTCAAATAACAAACAAATTTTCGTATTAAATTTATTGACATTTTTGGATCAAAATATTATATTGTTTATAGAGGTAATATTATGAAGAGATTATATATAGATTTCGATGGGGTAGTTATGGATACGATACCGCCATTATATGAGGCTTTACAAAAGAGTGGAGCTGATGTAACAAATGAGAGTGAGATAAGAGTATTTTTTGCAAGTTATGATTTTTCTAAAATAATTAATGATGAAAACGTTCTTAATGATTCTATCAATTGTATTAATAAATTAATTGATAGTAAGATGTTTGAAATATCATTTTTAACTCATGTAAATTCTTTAACTGAAGGTTGTGTAAAAGTTGATTATTTAAGAAAGCATTTTAAAGATATAACTATTATTATGGTTCCTAAGGAGATATCTAAAACTAAGGTAGTTCATAGTGAAGGAGCAATACTTGTAGATGATTATTCAGGCAATTTAAAAGAATGGGAAGAAAATGGTGGAATAGCTGTAAGATTTTCAAAAGAACTTGAATCACATGGATATAAAGTTTTGAATCATTTGGATGAATTAATAGATATGTTTAAAAAAGAAGAGGAGGAAACATGTTAGAAGTTGTTAGAGTAGTAACTGGATTCTTAAAAGAAAATTGTTATATTCTTCATAATGGGATAGATTGTTTAGTAGTAGATCCAGGTGATGATCAAAAGAAAATATTGACTGAAATAAATAGTAGAGGATTACATGTTAAGGGAATATTAATAACACATTATCATTTTGATCATATTGGGTGTTTAGAAACATTTAAAGAAATATATCCTACTGCTAGAATAGTTGATTATAAAACTAAAGGAGACGTTAAAATAGATACTTTTGAATTTAAAGTGATTGAGACATATGGTCATACTATGGATAGTGTTTCATTTTATTTCGATAAAAATGATATATTATTTACTGGAGATTTCTTGTTTAAAGAAACAATTGGTAATTTTGAAGAAGATAATGAACAAGCTATGATTAATAGTCTTAAAGTGTTTAAATATATGTCCACTAATGTTAAAGTGTATCCTGGTCATGATGAAGAAACTACTGTTGAACATGAACTTAAGTATAATCCATTCTTAAGGGGAATTTAATGCTTGCTAGTGTAATAATAGAATATTCAGTAAAATCATTAAATAAAGTATTTGATTATATAATACCAGAAGATATAAAAGATACTATAAAAGTTGGACATAAAGTAATAGTACCTTTTGGTAAAGTAGAAGTAGAAGGTTTTGTACTTAAGATTCACAATAATAAAGATGAAAACTTAGAATATAGAAGTATTATTAGAATACAAGAAAGTGATTTTTATTTAAATGAAGAATTACTCAAATTGGGAAAATATATGAGTGATTTTTTGTTATGCAATTTAATATCTTGTTATCAGGTAATGTTACCTAAGGCTTTAAAAGCATCATTAAAAACTAATATAAATAGAAAATATATTACTAAAGTATCATTAAATAAAGATGTTGATATAGATAAATATATTCTTGAACATAAAAGAAATAAAGTAGAAATAAGTATAATAGAATGTTTAAGAAGTGGAGAAAAAGAAAGAAAAGAATTTAGTAGTTCGATAAAGAAATTAATAGAAAAGGGAATAGTAATTGAAAATAAGTATGAAGTTAATAGAGAAGTAGAAGTAGATGAAGAAAAGAAAATTATTAATTTAACAGATGGACAGTTAAAAGCAGTAGATGAGATATTAAATTCTAATGATGACAAGTTTTTATTATATGGTGTTACTGGTAGTGGTAAGACTGAAGTATATATAGAGCTTTTAAGACGCATTTTAAAGAAAAATAAGACTGGTATAGTATTAGTGCCAGAGATATCTTTAACTCCTCAAATTGTAGCTCGTTTTAAGGGTGTATTTGGTGATAATGTAGCTGTGTTTCATAGTTCTTTAAGTGAAGGGGAAAAGTATGATGAGTATAGAAGAATTATGAATGGTGAAGTTTCTTTGGTAGTGGGCGCTAGAAGTGCTGTATTTGCACCACTTAAAAATGTAGGATTAATAATTATAGATGAATGTCAAAGTCAAACATATAAGCAAGATAATACTCCTAAATATAATGCAATAGATATAGCTTTTAAAAGAGGAGAATATAATAATGCTAAAGTAATTATGGGAAGTGCAACACCTTCTTTAGAACAATATGCTAGAGGTAAAAAAGGAGTTTTTCATTTAATAAGTCTTTCTTCTAGAATAAGTGGTAGACTTCCATCATTTGAAATAGTTGATATGGATAAGGAAGCTAAGAAACATAATTACATCATTAGTGATAAACTTGATAAAGAAATAAAGAATGCACTTGAAAGAAAAGAACAAGTAATATTATTATTAAATAGACGTGGCTATTCTACATTTTTAAGCTGTACTAATTGTGGTTTTGTATATAAGTGTCCTAACTGTGATATATCGTTAATTTATCATAAGAGCAGTAATAGTTATAGCTGTCATTATTGTGGATATAGATGTCAGAAGAGTGAAGTGTGCCCTAGTTGTCATGAAGAAGCTATTAAAGATCTAGGGCTTGGTACTGAAAAGTTGGAAAGTATGATAGCTAAAAAATATAATGTAGAAGTACTTAGAATGGATGCTGATACTACTAGTACTAAAAATGCTCATCAAAAACTAATCAAAGAGTTTTCAAGTGGTAAATATAGCATACTTGTTGGAACTCAAATGATATCTAAAGGACTTAATTTTGAAAATGTTAGTTTAGTTGGAACTATAAATAGCGATGCTAGTTTATCTATACCAGACTTTAGAAGTGCTGAGAGAACATATGAATTATTAAGTCAAACGGCTGGAAGAGTAGGAAGATTCAATTTGCCTGGTAAAGTTATAATACAAACATATAATCCAACTAATTATGTATATAAAAGTGTAGTTAAAAATGATTTTGATGCATTCTTTAATTATGAAATGAATATTCGTAAGAAATTAATGTATCCACCTTATTATTACATTTGCAATATTTTAATAACAAGTACAACATTTAATGAAGCAGGGGATGCTGCGAATAAAGTTAAAAAATTTATAGATAGTAAGCTTAATGAAAATGAATTTATAGTACTAGGTCCTTCTGTGTCAAGTATAGTAAGACTTAATAATAAATATAGATTTAATATAATGATAAAATATAAAAAGATAGATAATTTATTACCGGTAATGAGAGAAGTAAATAATATTAATATAAAGAATGTGTCTATTGATATAAATATAAATATTTAATATAATTTATGTGAAGGTGAAAAGATGAAAGATAAAAGAGTAGTATTTATGGGAACTCCAGAGTTTAGTGTACCAGTTTTAGAAATGTTAATAGAGAATACCAATGTGGTTTTAGTCGTAACACAACCTGATAAAGAAGTAGGAAGGCATCATGAACTTAAAGCACCACCAATTAAAGAGTGTGCATTAAAACATAATATAGAAGTATATCAACCAAATAAAATAAGAAATGAATATGAGTATATTTTAGAGAAAAATCCTGACATAATAATAACTTGTGCTTATGGACAAATAATACCTAGTGTGTTGCTTGATACTCCAAAGTATAAAGCTATAAATGTTCATGCGTCATTACTTCCTAAACTTAGAGGTGGCAGTCCGCTTCATAAGTGTATAATTGATGGTTATAAGGAGACTGGTATAACTATTATGTATATGGCTCCTGGTATGGATGATGGAGACATTATTACTCAAAGAAGTATAGAAATAAAAGATACTGATAATGTTGGAATAATACATGATGAACTTAGTATTATGGGACGTGATCTATTATTAGAAACACTTCCTAATATATTTAGTGGTAATATTACTAGAACAAAACAAAATCCCGATGAAGTAACATATGCATATAATATAAAACGTGAAGAAGAAAAAATAGATTTTAATAAAACTGCTCGTGAAGTATTTAACCAAATAAGAGGGATGTATCCTTTTCCAATAGCATATACTACACTTAATGGAGAAGTTATCAAGATATGTGAATCTGTTATAGGAAATAGTTTCAAAGGAAAACCTGGTGAAATAATAGAAACTTCTAAAGAGGGTATAAGTGTAATGTGTAAAGATAAAAATATAATAATAACAAGACTTAAACCAAGTGGTAAAAAAGAAATGTCTGCTAAAGATTATCTGAATGGAAAAAATAAAACATTAGTTGGAGAAATATTATGTTAAAAGATTTATTTGAAGAAAAAAAACCTAAAGAAGAGGAAAATGATGAAGTTAGAAGAAAAGCTTTAATTTATTTGTGTATTATTATTGTGGGCTTTGCATTATTATTTGTAGGTGGTAAAGTTGGTAAAACAAATAACACAAAAAAAGATGATATTAAAGTAGATGAAATAACTATAAAAAAAGAAGAATTAATTAGTAGATTAGATTTAATAAAAGATAATTATGAAATACTAATATATAAAGTCACTAATGAAGATGAAAAAAAATTAGAAATAAAAAGAGATAAAGATTTAACAATATATTATGGAACTGCGCTTAATATAGAGGGATATATAGAGTACAAGAATAATATTTATATACCAGGTAGTGAAACATTTAAACTTGCTAAAAAGGGAGAAGTAATAAATGATATACCAAATTATATTTATAATTTTGATTTAATAAAAAAAGTAACAAATTATTGTACATTTAAAGATAATAATACTTGCGAAATAAATGTTAGTGAATATTTAAATGAATATAATAATATTTATAAGACATCATATAAAATAGATGAAGATAAAAAAATGTCTATAGTATTTGAATATGGTACTAATATTAATAGCATAAAATTTAGTACTAATGATTTTGAAAAAATAATAAAAAATTCTAATGAAAACACTGAATATTCAATTTATATAAATAATATAAATTCTAATAATTTTGAAAGTGAAATTAAGTATTTTGAGGATTTGACTAAAAAAAATAACTAATTTTGTCGAATTTAATGAAATTTTTCTTTAAAAAATGTAATATAAACTTATGAAAAATATTAATGAGTATTTTAAAGAGATGGATTTATTAGTTAATAGTTGTATTTTAGATTTTGTGAGCAAACTATAGTGTTTGCTCTTTTATATTGCAAAAGTTGTTTTTTTGAGGTAAAATTATTGTGGAAGAGAGGCTAAAAGGTATGTATGATGAAAAGAGATTTCTAACTGCTAAAGAAATACTTGATAAAGATTTTAAAATAGATGCTAGAGGATATAGACCTCAAGAAGTAGATCAATTTCTTGATTTAATTATTAAAGATTATGTAGATTTTGAGACTACTACTAAGAGATTAGTAACTGAAATCAAAGTTTTAGAGTCAGATAATGCTAAATTAAAAGCAGAAATTAGAAATATGAAGTCAGCACTTGAAATAGCTAACTCTAACAAAGGTGTTACTAATGTAGATTTATTAAAGAGAATTAGTGACCTTGAAAAAGTAGTTTATGGAGAAGAATAAGAAAAAATAATTTTTTAGGTAAACGCTGCATATTAATTTATGTAGAGGAAAGTCCATACTCACTCATTCTGAAATGAATGAAAGTGTTCGTGCCAAGGGAAAAAATAACCTTGGGTAGTGCATAAGTACTAACGGCGATGAAGTAATCAAGAACTGATTATGGTAGTCATAAAGTGCCATAGAGACGAAGATAGTTAGGAATAACTATTGTGGAACGAGGTAAACCCCACGAGTGAGAAACCCAAAATTGGTAGGGGAGTCCTTACAAATGAATAACAAAGGAGTAAGGGAGAGAGAAATCTTTAGATAAATGTTTACCACCTATTTATAGGTACAGAAAATGGCTTATTAAAAATTATTTTTTTATTTTTTTAGGAGATTAAATAGTGAAAGAAATAGGAGAAAGCTTCAAAGAGGCTAGAGAAACTATTGGTATTTCTAAAGAAGAAGTTATAAAAGATCTTGGTATTACTGAAAGTCAACTTGATAACTTAGAGGATGGAAATGCTAATGCGTTTAAAGATGTGTTTTTCTTAAAAGAAACTATTAAGAAATATTCTAAATATCTTAATCTAGATGAAGATGAAATATTAGATAAATTTAATGATTTTATATTTGGTTATACCTCTAGAATTCCAGTTAGTGATATATTAGAACAAACTAGAGAAATAAATATATTAGAAAAGCAAAAAGAAGAAAACAAAATAGCTTCACCTTATACTATACAAAGGAAAAGTAATAATGTTAAATATTTAATTCTTTATATAATTGCTGTTGTTATTTTGGCTATTCTAGTATTATTCATAGTTAAGTATGTTACTGATACGCAACTTCAAAATGTTAATATAGATTTTTATAATATTGAAAGGAGAGGTTAGAAATGAATGTTCCAAATAAGATTACTATATGTAGGATAATGTTATCTGTATTACTATTAATAATAATGATTTTTCCAGTTGATAAAGTAGGTATTAGTTTTCCAGAGTTTCAACTAGCAGGTAAACTTGTTATTGATAGTAAGTATATTATATGTGGAATTATATTCTTAATTGCATCTCTTACAGATTTTCTTGATGGATATTTAGCAAGAAAGTATAATTTAGTGACTGATATTGGTAAAGTTATGGATGCTATTGCTGATAAAATATTAGTAAATGGTGTACTTATATTATTAGCTACTGAAGGTTATATTAGTCCGATTATACCTGTTGTTATTGTATCAAGAGATATTGTAGTAGATTCAATTAAAATGGTTGCTGGGCAAAAATCAGGAGCTGTTGGTGCTTCAATGGCTGGTAAAATTAAGACTGCATGTATGTTAGTTGGAATTACATTATTATTCTTCTATGATTTACCATTTTCATTAATAAATGTATATCCTGCTAAAGCAATTATTATGATAGCTACAGTGTTATCTGTAATAAGTGGAATACAATATTATGTAAAAAATAAAAAGTATTTATTTGATACTAAATAGAAGCAAAATATGCTTCTATTTTTTTATTTAAAAAAGTTAAAATTACATTTTATACTACAAAAAATATATAAAATTTATGTTTGTATATTGTTATTTTTGATATAATTTAATTATAGAAAAGCCATCAAATCGATAATTAAATTATTAACAAACAAGTGTTTGTAAAAAAGTGTTGACAAAGGTATTCTTTTAGTTTACAATTAAATTATCGAAGGAGAAAACTTATGAAAAAAGAGAAAGACAAAACATTAGAACAAGTATTAGCTGATATCGAAAAACAATTTGGTAAAGGCGCAATAATGAAATTAGGAGAAAAAGGTGTTAGAAATATAGATGTTGTATCAAGTGGTTCTTTAGCATTAGATCAAGCATTAGGTGTTGGTGGTTATCCAAAGGGAAGAATTATTGAAATATTTGGTCCTGAATCAAGTGGTAAAACTACTATTGCTTTGCATGCTATTGCTGAAGTTCAAAAGACTGGTGGAAGGGCTGCTTTTATAGATGCTGAGCATGCATTAGATCCTGTATATGCAAAGAAGTTAGGTGTAGATACTGATGAGCTTTTATTAAGTCAACCTGATACTGGAGAACAAGCTTTAGAAATAGTAGAAGCATTAGTTAGAAGTGAAGCTATGAGTATTATAGTAATTGATTCAGTTGCTGCACTTGTTCCTCAAGCTGAAATAGAAGGAGAAATGGGAGACTCTCATGTTGGACTTCAAGCTAGACTTATGTCACAAGCATTAAGAAAACTTGGTGGTATTGTTAATAAAACAAATACTATATGTATATTTATAAATCAATTAAGAGAAAAAGTTGGAGTTATGTTTGGTAATCCTGAAACTACACCAGGAGGAAGAGCTCTTAAATTCTATTCTACAGTTAGATTAGATGTTAGACGTGCTGAACAAATTAAAGTAGGTAGTGATGTACTTGGAAATAAAACAGTTATTAAAGTTGTTAAAAATAAAGTTGCTCCTCCATTTAAAACTGCTGAAGTAGAAATTATGTATGGTGAAGGTATTTCTAAAACTGGTGAAATTATTGATATAGCTTCTAATTTAGGTATCCTTGATAAGAGTGGTGCTTGGTATAGTTATAAAGGTGAGAAGATTGGTCAAGGAAAAGAAAATGCTAAATTAGTTCTTAAAAATAATCCAGCTCTTTATAAAGAAATAGAAGATAAAGTTAGAAACCATTTATTTAGTAATAATGAAGAAAAAGAACAAAAGAAATAAAAATTGAAATAAAGATTGAATATTCAATCTTTTTTCTTTTAATAATGCATAAAATGTGATAGAATTTATTTTAAAGAAAGAGGTGTAATAGCATATGTCATTAAAGATTTACAATACTTTAAGTCATAGTGAAGAGGAATTTATTCCTTGGAATAATGATGTTGTTAATATGTATACATGTGGACCAACAGTTTATCATTATGCACATATTGGCAACTTAAGAACTTATATAATGGAAGATATCTTAGAACGTACATTAAGATATTTAGGGTATAATGTTAAACGATGTATGAATATTACAGATGTAGGGCATTTATCAAGTGATTCAGATACTGGAAATGATAAAATGGTAACTGCTGCTCAAAAAGAACATAAAACGGTACTTGAAATAGCTAAATATTATACAAATATATTTTTTGAAGATTTCAAAAAACTTAATATAATTAAACCAGAAATAGTTAGTCCTGCTACTGAAAATATTGATGAATATATAAAGATTATTCAAAAATTATTAGATACAGGATATGCTTATGAAGCTGGAGGAAATGTATATTTTGATACAAGTAAATTAAAACAATATTATGTTTTAACTAATCATATAGAAGAAGAACTATTAGATGGAGTAAGAGATACAGTTGAAGTTGATGATAATAAGAAAAATAAGGCTGATTTTGTACTTTGGTTTACTAAATCTAAATTTGATAGTCAAGATTTAAAATGGGAAAGCCCATTTGGTCTTGGATATCCAGGCTGGCATATTGAATGTTCTGGTATTAGTATTAAATATTTAGGAGAACATTTAGATATACATTGTGGTGGTGTAGATAATATTTTTCCACATCATACTAATGAGATTGCTCAATCTGAGAGCTTTTTAGGACATCCTTGGTGTAAATATTGGTTCCATGTTGAACATTTAAATGACGAAAGCGGAAAGATGAGTAAAAGTAAGGGTAAAACTTTAACAGTAGATACATTAATCGAAAATGGTTATGATCCACTTAGTTATCGTTTCTTATGCTTACAAAGTCATTATAGAAAGCAATTAACATTTAGTTATAGTTCTTTAGACGGAGCTGAAAATGCTTATAAAAAACTTAAAAATAAAGTATTAAGCCTTTCTAAAGATGGAGAGGTTGATAATAAAGTATTCAATGAATACAAAGATAAATTTGTTTCTTATTTAGAAGATGATATTAATACTGCGAATGCTATATCTGTAATTTATGATGTATTAAAGGTTGAAACAAATGATTTAACAAAATATGAGTTGATTAAAGATTTTGATAAAGTTTTAGGACTTGAACTTACTGTTGAAGCTATTAATAATAGTGAGATAGATGAAGAATATATTAAGTCTAAAATAGAAGAAAGAAATGAAGCAAAAAAGAATAAGAATTATGAACTTGCTGATAGTATTCGTAATGAATTATTAGAAAATGGTATAGTTCTTAAAGATACTCGTGAAGGAACAACTTACGAAATTAAATAGCAAAAAAAGCAATCCGTTTGGAATGCTTTTTAATTATTTAATTATTGATTTGTAACCATCGCTTATTGGTGTTGCATCCGGTTTATCAATATTAACTATTGCTTGAGCAGTATTTGTTGGCTCTACAGGCGCAACTGGCGTAACTGGCTCATTAGGTGCTACAAAACTATTTTGAGTAGGTTCTACATGAGTATTTGATTCAATATTGTTAGTTATACCATTGTCAACGAAAGTATTACTTGTAGGTTGACTCATATTGTTATCAACGAATGTATTATTAGTTGGTTGAGTCATACTATTATCAGTGAAAGTATTATTTACTTGTGTTGAATTTTGATTACCATATATTGGTTGCCCAGTTTGTGGATCGTAGCCTATGATAGGTTGTCCAGTTTGTGGATCAAAGCCCATAGTTTGTTGATTGTTAGTAGGTTGATTATTATAATTATTGTTGTTATAGTTATTATTCATTGAAGGATTACTATTTCCTTCATATGTTGCATTTCCAAATGCTAACATTGGCATAAAAATGATGCTTAAAAATATCATACCAACACCAAATCCAGTTGATTTACCAAATTTATGAGCTATCTCAATATATATTTTAAATATAGCATATATATTTAAAATAGGTACGAAGAAGAATAATAAATACATCATTGATAATCCAGCTATTTGTATTAATACGATTGTATTGTAAACGGGAACTATAGCTGCCCATCCTGGCTTGCCTGCTTTGGTGAACATTTTCCACATACAAATAATCAGTATTAAGATCGTTATACTAGGAATAAGAAGTATACCTCCTAAACTTCCACTTCCACTATTATTACCAAAATCATAATTATAACTTACTTCATATGCAATATTAATTAAACTTGTAATTGTACTATTTAACATCTCTAACTCCTTTCTATTATATAAATTGATTTTATCACATTAATTTTAAAAAAAGAATATATAATGTAATATTTTGTCTATTTTTGGTTTCTGTCTATAAAAATATTATTAAATTTAGTATAATTATAATGGAGGATAAGATATGGTTGTTAGAAAATTTAATTATTATAGATTTATGGTTTTTCTTATTATATTAATAGGAATTATTTTTGGCATAGTTAAATTAGTTAGTGATCATAATTATAAACAAACTTATGAATATAAGCTAGGATTGATTGGGTATAAAAAAGATGAAATAAAAATTATTAAAGATAAGTTAAATAATAGTGACATAGATAAACTTATGGAACTCAAATATGATAAAAATATAGTTAAATTTATGAGCGAAAAATATTTTTTATATAAAAATTTATCTAAATATTTAGATTATAAAAAAGAAAATAAATTAGAAAGCTATAGTAATATTGTAACTATTATTAATACAGAAGCTAATATTGATTGGTTTGATAATACTAAAGAGACTGATACTTCTAAGAAAGAATTAATGCTTGTTAATAGACTTTATGGTTTAAGTGAAAATTATGAACCTGATGATATTATAGATGTACCTAGTCAGTATGCTTATACAGGAGTCAAAATAAGTAATAGTATAATGGATAATATTGTTGCATTAATAGATGCGGCAAGTGAAGAAGGATATACCTTTGTGCTTGCTGATGGATATAGATCATATAGTGAACAAGAAAGCATATTCGAAAGGTATAAAAATGCTTATGGATATAGTGAAGCTGATAGAATAGCTGCTAGGGCTGGACATTCTGAGTATCAAACTGGTATATCATTTACGATAGTACCATTATATAAAGAATATGATGAACCTAAAGAAAGTTCTGAATATAAATGGTTAAATGATAATGCATACAAATTTGGATTTATATTTAGATTTCCAGAAGATAAAACAGATATAACTGGATTTGAAGCTTCAACTTGGAGACTTAGATATGTTGGCAGTGAAGCTGCTAATATTATAAAATCTGAAAATATTTGTTTTGAAGAGTATTATGCGTATTTTGTGGATAAATAAAAAGGAGTAGAAAGGTGAACAAAGAATATTTGAGTGTTGACTTAGATAAAATGTATTTTTTTAGTGATGATCCATATAAACCAACATCTAAAATGAATAAAGTGTTTTTAAGTGATGGTACAGAGGTTAGGTTGTTTTTTGAACTTACTAGTAAAAAGTCAATAGGTTCTTATTTTCCAGAAACTCATGTAAAGGAAATATTAACTAAAAGAACTTATAATGTGAGTATGGGATATAACTCTAGGCCAGGGTTTCTTGTTGATAAAAAATATGGTACAATAACATATGAAGGCGATGGATATCAAGAATTTTTTTTAGGAACAATTAATAAAGAAAATGTATTATCATACCTTCAAGGTTTAAGAGAAAAAGGAATTTATAAAGAGTATACTAAAAAAATAAATGATTTTTATAAGTTAGCTCATAAGAATAAAAGAGAGGCAAGTGTAATAAAATAACAAGAGGTAATGATATGAATAAAAAATTAGTGGTTTTGGGTGGTGGAACAGGGCAATCTGTTCTAATTCAAGGACTTAAACAGTTTCCATTTGAGATAACTGCTGTTGTTAGTGTTTGCGATGATGGAAAAAGTACTGGAAAAATTAGAGAGGAGTTTAATATACCAGCTGTTGGAGATATTAGAAGAGTTCTTATATCTTTGTCAGAAACTGAAGATATAGTTGAGAAGCTTGTAAACTATAGATTTTGTTCCAATGGTGATTTTGATGGTCATACCGTTGGTAATTTAATACTTGCTGCTTTAACTGATATAGGTGGTAATTTATCTGGTGGTATAAAACTTATAAGTGATATTTTGAATCTCAAAGGTGAAGTTCTTCCTTTAACAGATGATTGTGTTACTTTAATGGGTAAAATGGATGATGGAGAGGTGATAGAGGGTGAACATCATATTACTTTATCTCCTAAAAAAATAAAAAAAGTATATTATAAAAAAGAACCAAAAGCTAATAAAGAAGTATTAGATAAAATTAAGGAAGCTGATGCTATAGTACTTAGTATGGGAAGCTTATATACTAGTATTATTCCTAATTTGCTTTGTAAAGATGTTATAAAAGCTATAGATTCTTCAAAAGCAAAAATAATATATATATGTAATGTTGTCACTCAGCCAGGTGAAACTGATAATTTTAAAGCAAGTGATCATGTTAAATTATTAAATAAATATTTAGGTAAGAGAAAGGTTGATACTTTAATTACCAATAGCGAAGAGATAGATCCGGAAATTGTTAAAATTTATGAAACACAGGAACAAAAAGATTTAGTTGTGGTTGATTCTAAAAATATTAAAATTGAACATGTAAATAAACCTTTAATTAAGATAGAAAATAATATAATAAGGCACGATAATGTTAAATTAGCACTAGAAATTATGAATATTTTAATAAAATAGTAAAATAATACTTGACTTATTCATGGTTTGTATGGTAGTATTAATATGCTTGATTGTTATCAAGTGCCTACCTAATGGGGAATTAGCTCAGTTGGCTAGAGCATCTGCCTTGCACGCAGGGGGTCGCGGGTTCGAGTCCCACATTCTCCACCATTAAGTATATTAAAGCCCTAAATATGGGTTTTTTTATTTGCATAATTTTATTTTGAACACACCATGAAACACACTTTTTTATTGATTAAAATATGTGACTTGTTCTTTACTTTAAAAGTTTTTTGTTATATTATTTATAATAGAGGTAGAACAAATATGGGACAGGTTAAAACAAAAAAAGAAATTGTTAAAATGTTACTTAAAAATAAAGAACTGGAAAATGAAGATGAATCTCAGTTAATGGAAATATTATTTAATGAACCAATAGCTATAGATGTTGATAAACAAGCTGAAGAAAACGAAACATGGAAAGATAAACTAGCTGATAGAATTACTGAAAAGGCTGGTAGTTGGGGATTTATTATAGGATTTGTGGTATTCCTATTATTATGGATGGGACTTAATTTGATAATTCTAAGTGAAGAAGATGCTTTTGATCCATACCCATTTATATTACTTAATTTATTCTTATCATGCGTTGCTGCTTTGCAAGCACCAATAATAATGATGAGTCAAAATAGAGCCGCTAAAAAGGATACTTTAAGAGGTAAAAATGACTATAAAACTGATTTAAAGAGTGAACTTATTCTTGAAGAGTTGCATGATCAAATGACTAAAATAATATCTAACCAAAATAAGATATTAAGAATAATAAATGATGATGAGAAAGATAAGTAGGTGTTAGAAAATGAAAAAGAATAAAAAGAGTATATTTAAATATTTTTTACAAATGTTAATTGTTTTTATATTAATAGATATCTTAATAACTATTCTTCCAGCAATTATATCTAGAAATATTACTTATAATAAATATGGCACTGATTTATTGCTTGAAATGTTATATGCTGCATTAGTGCTTATTGTTATGCTATTGTTTAAGAATTCTTACGTATTTACTGATAAAAAACAAAAATTTTTAAAGTCTATTGCTTTGGGATTTCCAATGCTTATAATAGCTACTATATCTTTCTTGCAAAATTTACCATCTTTAAATGGATTTAATGTTGGTAATTTTATAAATTTATTATTGTTAACAATATTTATTGGTATAGCTGAAGAATTTTTATGTAGAGGTTGGCTTCAAAATGAATTTATTGAAAGATATGGAGATACAAAAAAACATATAATACTTTCTATATTATTTTCTTCTTTAATATTTGGTTCAATACATTTTTCAAATATGTTAGGTGGTCAAGGTTTTATTGAAACTATTATGCAGGTAAT
>OIZT01000992.1_pt1 | contig 14458 bp, 14 predicted proteins | sample 1588611 | NCBI WGS metagenome assembly OIZT01 (sample SAMN03283278) | human gut metagenome | biome: human-associated habitat; material: feces | host: Homo sapiens | place: Peru | collected 2012
AACCCTCCCCAACGGTTTTGGAGACCGGCATGCTACCACTGACACCATACCCCTATGTGTGTCTTTTTTTTCAAAATCAATTTAATTATACAATATATATTTTAACAAATCAACATTTTTCTTTTATGCATACAATATATTAGGTGATTTTATGCTTATAAAATATTCTACTAAAGAATTAGATTTATGTGCTAGACTTATGAGAGCTGAGGCACTAGCAGAAGGTGATTTAGCCATGTTAATGGTTGGTAACGTTATTGTTAATAGAGCTATCGCAAATTGTTTAGACTTTAAAAAAATAAGAAGTATAACTGATGTTGTATATCAGAATCCAGGTGGATTTGTAGGTACTAATAGTAGTCTTTTTAATAGTGGAAGCGCTACTACTAAAGAAAAAGAACTAGCCAAACGTGTGTTAAAAGGGGAATACTACTACCCTGCTACTAATGCACTATGGTTCTATGGACCAAAAAAGAATGAAGAATGTAAAGGTACTTGGTTTAATCAAAGAAATACAGGAAGATATAAAGGACATTGCTTTTATGCACCCGATCCTGGAGTATGTAATGAACTTTACTAATTTAAATTAAAATAACTATCACTTTACTTTTTAATATGTTATAATTTATATAGAATAAGAGGTGGATTTATGGCAGTATTTGGTACTTTACAAAAAAAAGATACAAGTTCACTTGAAAGTGATTTAAATACACTAACTGAAAACATGAAAATTATTGCTAGTAGTGTTGATGATATCAATGTTCAAGTAGATGATTTCAAAGAACAATTTGATGAGGTTAGATCTAATATTGATTCAATTGAAAAACAAATTAAAGATTTTATGATTGAAGTTAGAGGTAATAACTATGTAAGTAATGCTAGAATTGAGTTAGATAATGCTGAAGAATCTTTAAATAATAATTATGGTCAATATGATATAATTCGTAATAAAGTAAATGAAATTGTTAATATCTTAGAAAGAGGCTATATTGAAAAGAAAAAATTGTTGACACAAAGTGAACAGTCTCGTTTAAGTAATTCTGAATACTACTTAACACATTCTTTAATAGCTATATGTGCTTGGCTTAAAAATGAAAAGAAATTAGCTCATAAGGCATTAAATAAAGCAATTAGTTTAGATGACAATAAAACATCTTTATTGTTTAGTATGCTATATTTAAAATTAAATCGAAAAGAAGCAGCCATTAAATGGTTAAAAAGATATTTGAATAATCAAGATGCAACTAATATGAATAGTGATATACTTGGCGTTATTAACCTACTAAGTAGTGAAATGTATGATGATGATGTTTCAAAAACTTTATATGAACATGTAAATAATTGGGTTAATAAAGCTATAAATGATAAAGTTAGTGAAGATGCTGTTAATAAATGGGAAAATTTCTTTAGAAATAGTATAGATACAATTAATGAAGATGAATATTCTTTTTCTAAAATGTATGTAAAAAGTTATAGTAAGCTTATGAAAAAACTTGAGTTATGCTATTCATATAATAATGTTTATGCTAAATTTTTAGAGCTATTAAATAATTTAGATAATGATAATAATGAAGATAAGATTTTTCATAATCTAATATATGACTATGATAGTAAAGAACTTGAACTAAGAAGAAATATTTTGAAAAATAAATTGATCATTAAATGTAATGGTAATTTAGAAGAAGCTGAAAATAAATATAAAATGTATGATAATTTTATTAGTACTAATGATAATTTTTATACTGAACTTAATGATGTTATTGTTAATAGAAAGGATTTATCATTAAATACTAAAAAATTGGCTATTTCTTTATGCAAGAATGATATCATAAAAGGATATGAAAGAGTATTTAATAATGATGATATTTTAGATGAAGAATTTGAAATAAAAATAAATGAGTGGACAGGTACTACTAAGGATGGAAGTAATGAAAAAGAACTTCAAGATTCTCTTACTGATTATGTAAAAAAACCTTTTGCTGAAGAATCTCAAAACCAACAATATTATTCACCAAAAACTATTTATTGTGGTATATTCATTGTTATTGGTATAATATTAACTTTTATAAAATTTTATATAGGTTTATCAGTAGTTGTTGTTGGTGGTGTTATGTTAATGTTCTTCTTATTTAACATCTCTAGAAATAGAGAAGATATAATTAAAGACTATAAAGATACACTTAATAAATATATCTTTGAACTTAATAATGTACTTGCTGAAATTGTTGATATGAAATATATTTGTAAAAAGAATTTAAAATATAAAAATCAGTTTATTGAATGTATTGAATCTTTTGATAGAAAAGATTATATAGATTATAAATAGGAGGTTCTATGAATAAAGAAGATAAAAATAAAGATAACAATAAAATTACTAAAGATATAGAAAATGATGATAATAAAAATGAAAAGAAAGAAAATGATAATGTTATGATTGAACTTCCTGACTGGAACTTAGAACCACCTGTTGATGATAAAGATGATAGAGGTGAAATATGATATCTTATTATGATTTAGTAAACTTTTTAGAAAATTTAGGAAATGAAAAACAAGATATTAATATTATTGAAAGATTAAATAGTTTAAAAGTTAATCTAGAAGGAAATAGATATTATAGATTCTTAGATCATTTATCTCTTATGATTCAAGTTAGACTCAATAATGCATTTAATGAACTTGTTAATAATGAAGATAAAATTAGAAATGATGATAGATTATTTGAAGACATGTTTAAGTATTATACTGATGAAGTATCTTTATGCTTTCAAATTGCAGGTATAAATTTGGTACATGAAGAGAATCAGATAGAAGTTGGAAGAATTATTATGAATACAAATAATAATTTGTTGAATCAATTAAAAGAAGAAATTAACACAGATGATGAAGATATAATACGTATTATTGACAATGCATATTTACAAGAAAATGATAAAAGTGATGTAGAAGAAGAAGAAAAGCATTAACGACATTGTTAATGCTTTTTTAATGTTAATTAGTTGGTATTAATAAACTTTGCCCTATTTGTAATGTTGTTGAATCTAAATTATTTATTGTCATTAATTTATTAACTGAAGTTCCATATTTGTCTGCTATCTTCCATAAGGAGTCGCCCTTTTTAACAACATATGTATTGTAATTGGTTGACCCTGGAATTTTTAAAACTTGACCAATTTGTAATGTGTTAGTTTTTAAATTATTAAGATTCTTTATATCATTTATTGTCGTATCATATTTATTTGCGATAGTCCATAGATTATCGCCTTTTTGAACAACATAATTTATTTCTCCAGTATTTTTTACACTTGAATTATCACTTTTAGGTATAAATAATTGTTGATTAATTGTTAATTTGTCACTAGATAAATTATTAATTTTCTTTAATGTATCAATTGTTGTGTTATATTCCTTAGCTATATCCCATAAAGAGTCTCCTTTTTTAACTTTATAAATTAGGTAGTCTTCTGGTATCATTTCATTGTTCTTAGTAAGTTTTAATGTTTGTCCTACTTTAAGTGTGTTGCTTGTTAATTTATTAATTTCTTTTAGCTCTTTAACAGTTATTCCATACTTGTTAGCAATACTCCAAAGTGAGTCTCCTTTTTTAACTGTGTAGTAATCACTTCCAAGTGGTGGAGTATATTTAAATCCTTTGTAGTCTGCAAGTGCTCTTATTACTGCCTCAACATAATTTTTATAATTTTTTTCGATTTGTTCGACATCGTCTTTAGGGCTATCTATAAACCCATATTCCACTGTTATGGTTTCATTGTTAGGTGTGTTTCTTTGCATAAAATAATAATATTTTATAGGATTACTAGGTAATCTTTGCTGATAATATTTTCTTACGTTTTGACCTTCTTTTTCAAGTTCATTTAATATTTTTTTAGAAAGTGTGCTATTGTTTCTAAGAGCATAGATTACTTCGGCACCGTCCCCACCTCCTGCATTCAAGTGATTAGAAACAACCACTACATCTTTACTATCACCAAAAAAACTTTGTACTTTGTTTACTCTTTCTTTTGGAGTTAATGTTACATCACTATCTCTTGTTAATCTAACAGGAACACCTAATTCTTTTAATCTATCGTACATATATTTACTAATTTGAAGTGTGAAATCTTTTTCTTTAAGTCCATTAGAGACTGCCCCAGGATCAGTTCCACCATGTCCTGGATCTATAACAATTCCTTTCAAAGCCATATAATCACCTAATTTATTGTATGAAAAAACATATATTTTGCTAATATATGTTTTGAATTATTATTTACCATTTATAGTTTCATTTATAATTTTAATTATTTTTTTAATATCCTTTTTAACGCCTAAACTTAGCCTTATATATTTTTTATCATTGAAATTATAGCTTTTAACACTTATTTTCTTATTTTTTATATTATTTATAATATCAGTATTTACTTCTATAAAAACAAAATTTGTCTCAGAAACTATATATTTAATCTTCAAATTATCTAAACAATTATATAGATATTTTTTCATGTTATTATTTTTACTTTTACATTTTTTTATGAAATCTTGATCTTCTAATGCTGCAATTGCTGCCATTTGTGATAATTGTGAAACATTGAATGTAAGCCTAACTTTATTAAGGCATTCTATAGTTTTATAGTTGCCAATTAAATAACCTATTCTCATTGAAGCAAGACCATACGCTTTTGAGAACGTTCTTAATATACAAACATTATCGTATTTTTTTACATCATTTATTGTATTAGGAAAATCATTCGAACTGACATATTCATAATATGCTTCATCAAATATTATTAAAATGTCTTTTCTAACATTATTTATTAGCTTATTTTGTTCTTCTTCAGTAATTATTGTCCCAGTTGGATTATTTGGATTGGTAATATATATTAGTTTAGTTTTATCTGTTATTGCACTTAATATTCCATCGATATCAAATTTAAAGTTCTTCAATGGAACTGAAATTAATTTTCCCTTTTCTATAATAGTTTCTACAAAATAATAAGGATATGTTGGTACACAAGTTATTACTTCGTCTCCATCTTCAATATATGTCCTTGAAATTATTTGCAAAAGTTCTCCTGACCCATTACCTACAATTATTCTATTTGCGTCAATATTAACTAATTCAGATATTTTCTTTCTTAGTTTAGTGCAATTATCATCTGGATATTCTGAAACATTTATTGTTTTCTTTAATACTTTTTTAACTTTTTTTGAACATCCATATATATTTTCATTTAAACTTAAAATACGATTTTCCTTTCTATATTCATCTTCAGGTAAATTATGAAAATCTATATTATTTATTATATTTTTCTCCATTTTCTCTCCTAAAATAATTATTATCTAATTTTTGTAATGTTTTATTCTCTATAACATTGTTTATAAATTCATCCCTACATTTGTTATAAAGTGATGTATTTGATAGACTAATATTATTTTTATTTATTTCTTCATACTCAACTTCTGACAATAACATATGATTTTTTATCAAATCAAATTTATCTTTTCCTTTTTTTGTATTTATTATTATAGCACTCGTACCTATATCATCGTCAAAATTTTCTATAACCCTATTAATTCCCCAGAAGTCTGCTAATGTAATATCTGACCACCTATTATTTTGTTTGAACTTACATTGATAACATGATTCTCTTAAACATAAATTGTATAGAAACGTTTTCATAAAATTATCTTCACTATGAATTTTACTATACTTTTCTTTTTCAGTGTTTATTGACATGCTAAATTTATTCCACCCTGTAGATTTATCTCTAAAATTAATACTTTTGATTTCTTTAGATTTTGTACTTTTTAAAATGTCATTTAAATGATAGTTTAAAACTTTTAATGATCCAACCCCATGACATATAAAGTCTATAGTGAATAAATTATCATAATCTTCCTGCAAAAAAATTTTTAATGCTGCAACTTGACATGGTGTTGAACAAAATAATACATTTGTACCATTTTTTAGTTCTTCTTCAATTTCTTGAAAAACATCATCTAAATCACTTTGTATGTATTTTGAACCAAGTATTTTTTCTAATTCATCCATTTTTGTTATTCTTACATGTCTTAATACATTTTTAGTGTAGGAAGCCCCATATACTATTCCGTTTTTTAACTCTTCTTCTGCTAAAAGAAAAAATATACCACCGGATGAACTTTTTTTTCTAATATTATCATTTTTATTTTTTCCAGCATAACAAATATTTAATAATGTTTCATTTTTATTATTTATTATTATTGGGCATTTCTTTTTACACGATTCACAATTTTTACAATTTTTATTTATTACTGGGTATATAAATCCCAATTTATCTTTTTCTATATCAATAGCATTAAACTTACATTCTTTTTTGCAATTCAAACAACCTATGCATTTGCTTTTTTTACATACTTCCATCATTTTTATTTCCTATCGATTCTTCTAAATAATTCATTGATATTTCTTGATATTTTCTAATATTTTCAAATATTAAATCATAGTTAATGTTAAAAACATCTTTATTTTCTATACTTTTATAATTTCTGTTAGGTAATTCTAATAATTTATGAATTGATGAAAATCTCGAACTCATACTTACAACATTTGATAATCTTTCAAATAAAACATATGGTCTTTTATAAATAATACTAAATAATAAACCATGATATGAGTCTGTGCATACTAATTCAGAATTTGAAATTAACTCTATAAATTTTGTTGGATCAATTAGCGTTTCTTCATTTATATTTATAACTTCTAGATTTTTCTCTTTTTGATATTCTTTAATATATTGTTCGTATTCATCAGTGATATTACCCAAAAAATATTTAATTATGTATTTTTTCGTCATATTCTTTTGAGTATTGCTTTTAATTTTATCCCATTCATATGAGTTTAACAATAATGTTGGATCTAATACAGTTGTACATTTGCGTTTTGATACTTCTTCTATAAGTTTGCTTCCTTCTATTTCTCTACATGATAGTTTTTCTATACCAGATAAATAATTATAAAATTCTTCTTTTCTATTATCTGGTATTTCTAAAGAACTAATACTTGGGGCATATGATATTCTTTTATATTTTGGTGCGAAAGTTAAAAAATTAGCTTTACTATTACCTACGTAATTCATATTCCATATTTGATCACTTCCACATATTAAATATTTATATTTTTCTGCAATTTTGGTTTTGGTGTTAAAACTTTTGACTTTGTATTTTGAAAAATTAATATATTTATTATTAAAATCTTTAGATAATTTTAATTTTTTTCTATATTTAATATTTTTCTTAAATAAAGTTAGGCTTCTTTTTATTTTATTATTTATCTCTTTTTCTTGATAAATATTTTCGAATGTTTCCGCAGTATATCCAAACTTATTAATAACTTCTTGTAAAGCATAATTTTGTAATCTATTTCCGTAATTTATGCCAATAGTTATTGTTACTATTCCTATTTTTTCCTTTAACTGGTTTTTTAATTTATTTATTTCATTTATAAATTCTTGTGTATATTCATCAAATATATTTTTATTTTCAAAATGTTCTAAATATGTAACATTACCTAGTTTTTCATATAATAAGTCACTTAGAAATACGCAGGTACTCTCTTCAACACTTTTTTCTTCTAATATATTAAAACAAGTTATTTCTATATTTTTATATTTATTTTTTATTTTTTCAATTACATTACTATATCCAATCAACAAATATATGTTTATTTTAATATTTTTTTGTTTAGATATAATATGATCTAATATTGTTATAAGTGTTGTACCTGTTACTATTATATCTTCTACTATGTTTATGTGATCTAATCTTAGAACTGATTCGTCTAATTCAATCTTACATTTTTCGGCAAAACCATTTTTATCTATTATTCTTTTAGATTTTATATTATAACTTTTTTGATTTTTAACAAGTTTATTTGGTCTTGTACCTATTGTTACAATATTATCGAGCATTGAGATAGTATTTAAATATTTCTTTGAAATTTTACTATCTAGTATTTCTAATTTGCAGTTTGATCTTTTAATATTTTTTTTAATTTTTCTTAGAAATGAATCTATTCTTTTTGGATTAACTTTATCATTATAGAGTCCTATATCATTCCATATATAAATCTTTTTCATTAAATTGTTAACCACTTAGATGATACTACTTCATCTATATTTCTATCTTCTTCACCATAAATTTTATCTGTATGAAGATGTAATATTTTTAGTTTGTTATTATCTTTTGCCATGAATGAATGTTTGTCAAATTTATTTAAGAGTATTAGGCATCCTCTTTTAACATTGTACACAGTATCATTTTTTTGGGCATAACCACTACCATCTATTATTAGTGAAAGTTGTTCATGATCTTCATGATGTACCAATGGTTTTTCAGATTTGTTTGTTAGTTCTTGTTCTTCAGCATTTAACTTTCTAAGCATATTTTCTAAAATTATTGTTTCTTCTTCACTTAAATTTATCATATTACTACCTTTCAATTAATCCACATATATTTATATTTTGTCCATTTATGCTTGGTGTTTCTATTAAGAATTTTACCAATTTAGCGACTTCTTCACTACTTATTAATTTAGAAACACCCATTTGTTTCATCATTTGATTTTGATAATCGTTTTCATTCATATTATGCAATCTTGATATTTCTTTTCTTCCATTTACAGCCATGTCAGTATCAATTCCTCCAGGGCTTATACTATTTACAGTTATGTTTTTACCACTGAAATAATTAGCACTACTTTGTGTAAAATTATTCATTCCTGCTTTAGTTGCGCTATATGTAAATAAATATGGTGTCCCATACACGCCAGAAATTGATGAAATATTTATTATTCTACCATAATTTTTTTCTATCATATTTTTACTTACACTTTTTGTTAATAACATTGGTGCAATTAAATTTAAATTAACCTCTGTTATTATATTATCATAGCTTATTTTTTCAAGATCAAGTACTCTTCCTGAACCTGCATTATTTACTAGTATGTCACATTTGAAATTCTCTATTTCAGTTAATATATTTTCAAGTTCATTTTGGTTAGATAAATCACACTTTATCCATTTAATATCATTGTTTAAAACTTCTGGTTTATTTCTAGAAATTGTTAATATATTTGCATTTGGTATTAAAAGTAATTCTTTCAATATACTTTTACCTATTCCACTTGATGCACCTGTTAATATTATATTCATTTCTTCCCCCTTAAAATTTTTGGAATATCATTTTTCTCTACCATTATTTCAATTAATTTAACTCCTTTTTCTTTGCTTAAACTATTATAGCTTTCTATAAATTCATCAAGGTTATTAACTTTTTTAGAATTAATTCCCATTGCTCTAACCATTTCACTTACGTTTAATTCTTTTTTATATGTTGTTGATATTATTTTACCATCAGTCATCTCTTGATAAACTCTTGCTCTACCAAGACTAGTATTGTTTACTACTAAAAACATAATATTTAATTCAAGTTCTTTTGCTTCTGATATTTCAAAACCTGACATCATAAATGAACCATCGCCTGTAACACATATTACATCTTTGTCTGGATTTGCAATCTTAAATCCAATAGACGCTCCTATGGCATGTCCCATAGATGCTAATCCTGCATTTGTAAAAACACATAGTCTATCTTTTGGATGACACCAATATAATATATCCAACCAGTGATTACCAGCATCAGGAATAATTAATGTATTTTTTGTACATATAGTATTCAAATAATGAGATATTTTTGAGAATAGATTATCATCGTTATCTATTTCATCATTTTTTAATAAATAATTTATTTCATTATTATTTTTATTCAAATCAATTTTTAATGCTTTTTCTATAAAATCTTTTACATCCATATTTATATTTAGATCAGCATCAACATAATTCAAAAATTGTTTTTCATCTACATCAACTCTTATTATTTTTGTATTCTTACTAAATACCTCATCAAATTTATTGAAGGAATTAAATGATAAACTGCTACCTAATGAAATAATTAAATCTGCATTATATTTTTTTAAAAAATTAATTAGTTCATTTTTTGCAATGTTTCCTGTAGGACCTAAATATAATTTATTTGTTGTTGCACATGCAGATATTCCCTTTATACTTGAAATAATAGGTATATTTAGTTTTTTTGAAAAATCATTCATTAATTCAGTAGCATTTGATAAAAAACATCCGTTTCCACAAAATATAATTGGATTCTTAGAATTATTATATATTTCTTTAAATTTATCTTCCCAATCGTTATTTTCTGGTAATGTATCTTGAATTACTTTTGGAAATAAATTTGATTCCTCTTCTTGTATGTTTATTGGTAGTGATATATGTACTGGTCCCTTTCTACCTGACATAGCTATTCTATATGCATTTTCTAGTGCCTGAACTGCCTCATCCGAAGTTTGTGGAATAAATGATGCTTTAGTTATACTTTTGAGTAGTTCAGTTGGTAAAAAACCTCTATCATTTTTACTGCTATCTTGAAATCCACCTTTATTATTCATTGTAGTACTAACATATCCAGAAATAATAATTAATGGTATTGAATCTTCGTATGCACAAGCTATTCCTGTTATTGCATTTGTTAAACCTGGACCAATTGTTGTTAATACTATTCCTGGTTTATTATTATTTCTACTATAACCATCAGCCATAAATACGGCCCCACTTTCGTGTCTCGAAAGAACTATTTTAATATTTCCTCCGAATTGTTGCCATAATGGCATAATGTATGAGCCTGGCAAACCGAATATTTCTTTGTATCCAAGATTTTCTAAAAATTTGTAATATATTTCTTTAACTTTCATTGTCTATCCTTTCATAAATATTTATATAATCGTTTATAAATTTATCATAATCTTTTTCATTTATACTTTCATAGCATTGTTTTATTTCCTTTAATAGTTGTTTTTTATTGTTATATTTTTTTATTGCTTTACATATTTCTTGTTCATTTACTTCATTTAGTATTGTACCTGTTATATTATCTTTCACTAATCTCTTAGTAGCTTCAACATTTGATGTTATAACAGGCATTGAATAATTATATGCCTCAATTATTACTAATCCATATGTTTCAAGTTCAGTTGTTGGAAATATTAAAACATCATTTTCTTTAAATAGTTTTTCTTTTTCTTCGCCACATACATATCCCCAAAATTTAATTCTATTATCTTTTTTTGCACAATCTTTTATGTAATTTTTCAACTCTCCATCACCAGCAATATTCAGCGTCATGTTATCGGCATCTAAATTCATAAATGTATTTACGGCTTCTTCTATTCCTTTAAATGGCATTAATCTAGAAATAATTAAAAAATTTATATTATTTTTATTTTTAGTATGTTTATTGATTTTAGTATCAAGTATTTCTTTTCTTTTTTTATCTTCTAATGGTGGTAGTGCATTTAATATTTCAATTCCTGGAATATTTTTATAATATCCTTCTTTTTGATATTCGTTTATTGTTTTCATTAGTGGTGCCGTAATAATTTTTGTATTCTTTGTTAATTTTTTATGTTTTTCTCTTAATAATTGAACATACCATTGAGGTTTTGTTATTAACATATCTTTCATTTGACCAAATGGATCAAAATTCCACAATGAAAAATACTCATGCAATGTGCTTACAATTGGAATATTCAATTTGTTTACAACACTAAATACAGACATACTTAAAGTTCTAACCATATGAACGTGAACTATATCTGGATTTTCTTTTAGTATAATTTCTTTTATTACTTTTTTGTTAAATGGATTATACATTTGTAGTAGTCTATTAATCTTATATATAAACCTACTATTATTTTTGTTTGTAATTTCATGTGGCTTAACTCTATAAACATGTACACCATTAATGTATTCATCTTTATTTCTATTAGATTGGCACATTACAACTATCTCAAAACCTTTTTTTACTAATCCCTCTGATAACGCTTGAGTAATTACTTCTACCCCACCATTACATTCTGGGTAATAGCCACTTGGAATCATTAAAATTTTTTTCTTTTTCATGATTTCTATAATTGTTTTTCCGTAATCAAAATTAATATATCTATATTTTTTTTCTTCAATTTTGCTATTTGTTGTGACTAAGTATGCTTCATTTGATTTGTCTAATAAATCATAATCATTTTTATCATCACCAAAAGATACAACATAATCAAAATTATATTTTCTTTTTAGCCATAGCATTGCAGATGATTTAGTGCAACTATCACTTGTAATTTGATAAAAATCGCCATAATTTCTTATTAATATTTTATTATTAATTTTTTTATTATTTTCTAACTTATCAAAAACATAAATTGAAATAATGTCTTTGATAGACAATAAATAATTTGATTTTACAATTTTAATTGAAAAATTACTGGTAATACTATTATTAATTTTAGAATTTGAATAATATATTTCTTTTTTATTTTTTACTGCACATATAACAAAATATACATTTTCTGTTAATAATTTTTTTATAATATTTTTTGGATTAGTTATTATATTTTTTTTAATTATTTTGCCATTAGAGTCATATATCAAAGCACCTGATCTTGTAATTATTGTAGCATTTATATTACTAAATCGTTCTATAACATTATCATATGCTCTCGCTGTATTTAATGCAAAATGTATACCATTATTTATCAATGCTTTTAATTCCAATAAAAAATAATCAGATGGTTTTTCATTATTTCTAGTTATAGTTTCATCTATATCAGATATATATAATTTTTTCAAATCTTACTCCTTTCTCGACTATTATATCATTTTTGCAATATAAAAACATATATTTTACCAATATATGTTTTAATAAATTCCTCTTTGTTCTAATTTTTCTTTTAGGTCTTTTGCTGCTAAAAATCTAGCACTTTTTTTGTTCTTTTCTTCGGGTGTTAATTCTGCTAAAGTTCTTCCATCCAAAAGTTCAAATATTTCATCAAATCCGAAGCCATTGTCTCCTCTTCTTGTATCTGTTATATTTCCTTCGAGTATTCCTTCACCAATAATTGTATCTTCACCATTATAATAAACTAATTCGCATACTACTTTAGCACTCTTGTCATCACATTTACTTACTTCATTAATTATATACTCATTTCTTTCTTTATCAGTTGCATCTTCTCCTAAAAATCTATGTGTCATTACTCCTGGAAAACCATTTAAAGCATTAACACAAAGTCCTGAATCATCTGCGATAACGGGCATATTTGCTAAGTTATATATTTCATGTGCTTTCTTTTTTGCATTTCTTATAAAAGTATCAGCATCCTCTTCTACTTCTTTATCTATTTTCTTATCTTTCAAAGTATAAATTGTATCATTATTAAAAATACTCTTAATTTCATTAATTTTAAATTTATTGTTAGTTGCGACTAAAACTTCCATGATATCACCTTACTTTTCTAATATCCATTCTTGTAAATATTTTATTTCACTATTACAGAATTCGCATTTACCTTTAGTGGCATCAATTGATGCACCACAATTATGACATTTAATATAATTAATACCATTATTCAACTCTAAAGTACCATTTTCATTCTTTCTCATAGTGAATACTTCAGTTAAATATTTAGATTTTAATTTTCCATTTTCTAGAGTTATAATTCTCAAATATGCAGTTACATCTACATAACTATTATTTTTCTTTTTATAATCTTTGAATTCGTCATAATCTATGATATCAAAATCTATTACATTCTCTTGACTATAATAATATTTTCTAACTTCATAATTAAAATTATTAAAGAACGTTTTTTTATCAAGTGCTGTTCTTTCCCAAAAAGCTTTTTGTTTTTCGTTTTGTCTATCTTTAAATCTTTTAATTGGACCTAATATAATATAACCATCAATAACGTAAAAAGCATAATAAAATATACACGAAGCAACTAAACCATATATAAAAATTTTTGATATGTCATAACTATTAAACGTTCTTGAAGTTTCTTTTATATAGAAGAAACTAATTATTAAACATATTATTAAATCTATTATACCAGTGATAATTCTATATTTGTTGCTTCTTAAAACTCTATCATAATGATATTTACTTCCTAAATCTTTATCAGTGTAATCTATATTATAATGAGTTCTACAATATGGGCATCCATCTATAAAGTTTTTTACTTTTCCACTCATTCCACAGTTTGGGCATTTAAAATCTTTATTTTCTTCCTCTTTTGAAATAAATGTATATTCAATTCTAGAGTCAAATGTAGTTTCCTCATGAACTAATTTATTGTTTTTATAGTATTCTTTTTTACATCTTATACCTTTTATTATTTCATCATTTAATGAATCATCAGTATTTCTTTCAAGTATTTTATTACTAACTATATATTTAGTTTTAATATTTATAGAATTTTCCTTTAATTTTTTATTATAAAATGTATCTGATACTAGTGCCATATTTTCACATCCTATCTATTATTGTTATTGTTGTTATTATTATTATTATTATTATTATTATA
>OIZT01000999.1_pt1 | contig 14416 bp, 9 predicted proteins | sample 1588611 | NCBI WGS metagenome assembly OIZT01 (sample SAMN03283278) | human gut metagenome | biome: human-associated habitat; material: feces | host: Homo sapiens | place: Peru | collected 2012
CACTGCGGTCCGCGCCAGCCGCCCGAACCGCTCACGGACGAACAGTGGGTGGTCGTCCAGAAGATCCTCTCCTGCATCGGCCGCCTCAAGGGGCTGCATCCCGCGGCGTGCATCGTCGACGTGCTGCTCGGCCTCCGCACCCCTCTCGTCGCGCAACACCGGCTTTCGGATCTCTCCACCTGGAACCTGCTTGCGGGTTTCGCCCCCGAACGGCTTCGCATCCTCGTCGAATCGCTCGTCCGTGCCGGCTGCGCCACGCGCGCCGCCGACGGGTCCGACCTCATCAGGCTCACGCCCAAGGGGCTCCGCGTCGCCCGCCGGGAAGAACCCGAATTCACGATCCGCTGGCCCTCGGCGACCGCGACCGCCCGCCGCATTCCCGTGCCCGTCCAGCCCCCCGCCCCCGCCGCTCCGCGCAGCGACTTCGCGGGCGACCTCGCCCCCGCCGCGCGCCGACGGGCCCTTGCGCTACGGAGCTGGCGCAAGGAGACGGCGGACGAACTGGGCGTGGCGGCGTTCCGCATCATGGCCAACAAGACGCTTTTCCGCGTGGCGGAGGAGAACCCGCGCACGCTCGCCCACCTAAGCCATCTCGTCTACAGCCAGACGCTGAACGAGTACGGCGAGGACATCCTCGACGTCCTCCGCGACGCCTCGGAGGGCGTCGGCTAGGGCCTGCGCCGGGCGAGGCGGCAGATCACGCGCTCCGCGCCCAGGTTCGTAAAGCCGAGCGCGAGGAGGAGGCGTCCCCAGAAACCCTTCGCCTCGGCCCGCACGGCCTTGATCTCGATGCCCTCCCGCGCGCAGAGCGCACGGAAGTCGTCGAACGTGAAGAAGTGCGTGTTCGGCGTGTCGTACCACTCGAACGGCAGCTCGCGCCCCACCGGCATGCGGCCCGTGAGGAGGAGATGGAGGCGGATGCCGATGGCGGCGAAGTTCGGAATCGTGACAATCGCCTCCTTCGCCTTGTCGAGGATCTTCACGAGGATTTCGCGCGGCTTCTTCACCGTCTGGAGGGTTTCGGAGAGGACTGCGAGATCATAGGCCGCATCCGGCAGAAGGCCCAGGCCTTCGTCGGCATCCTCGTAGAGGACGTCGATGCCCGCGAGCACGCCGTTCACGATTTTCTCGAAGTCGATCTCAATGCCCGTCCCGCGCACGTCCTTCACGTCGCGCAGCAGGGTGAGGAGCGAACCGGAGCCGCAGCCGATGTCGAGGACGCGCGCGCCGGCGCCCACCATGTCGACGATGGGCGCGAGCTTGCGGCGCTTCGCGGGGCCGACCTCGCGCGGGACGGGGGAGAAGAACGCCCCCATGAGCCGCCCCAGCTCTTTCGTGTGCGTGAGAAAGCCGTCGTGGCCGACCTTGATGTCAAGGTGGGAATACGCGACGCGCTTGCCCTGGCGCAGCATCGCGGCGGCAAGGGCGCGGCTCTGGCCCTCGCTGAAGAGCCAGTCGCCCGAAATGGAGACGATGAGCAGCCGGGAGGTGATGCGGCGGCAGACCTCGTCGAGCGAGCCGTACTTGACGGCGGCGTCGTAGCGGTCCATCGCGTGCGTGATCTGCAGGTAGGAGTTCGCGTCGAAGCGGGAGAGGAACTTCTTCGCCTGGTAGGCGAGGTAGCTCTCGATGGCGAAGGTCGTGCCGAACTTCGCGGCGTGCGCCTCCTGCCAGGCGGCGTCGCGCGCAAGCCAGTCCGCCTGCTGCTTGCGTCCGAAGCGGCGGTTGAGGAGATCGAGGGACAGATAGGTGATGTGGGCGACCTGTCGGGCCTGGGCGAGGCCGACGTTGGGGCGCTCCTCGAAGGGGCTGTCGTAGTAGTCGCCCCCGTTCCAGTGCGGGTCGAGCGTGATGGCGGAGCGCCCCACGATGTCGAACGCGAGCGCCTGGGAGTTGAGCGCCGCGCCGGAGGCGATCACCACGGCCTTGTCGACTTCGCCCGGATGGGCGGTGATCCACTCGATCACCTGGATGCCGCCGAAGCTGCCGCCGACGAGACCCGCGAGATGCGTCACGCCGAGTTCGCGCAGGAGCGCGCGGTAGACCTCCACCGTGTCGCCGATCGTGAAGCGGGGGAAGGCGCTCCCCCACGGTTTCCCCGTCGCGGGGTTGATGCTGGAGGGGCCCGTCGTCCCCTTGCAGCCACCGAGCACGTTCGCGCAGATCACGCGGTAGCGCGTCGTGTCGATCGCCTTGCCGGGGCCGACGATGCTCTCCCACCAGCCGGAACTCTCGTCCTCGCCCGCGTAGCGGCCCGCCACGTGCGCGTCGCCCGTGAGGGCGTGGCAGATGAAGACGACGTTGTCGTTTCCGGGGCGGACGAGTCCGCACCCCTCCCACGCCACGTCGACGCGCGGCAGCACGCCCCCTTCCTCAAGGCGGAAGCCCCCCTCGGGAAGCGAAAGCGTCAGCGTGTGGGTCTCCACCACGCCGACGCCATTTGGAACCTTCGCTGTCAAGGCCGCTTACTTCTGCTCGACGGCGGTTTCCTTGTTGAACTGCGGGCGGCGGCCCTTGTAGAACCACATCATCACCGGGGTGGCGATGAACATGGAGGAGAAGGTACCCGCCACGACGCCGATGATCATCGTGAGCGCGAAGTCGAAGATCGAGCCGTCGCCGAAGGCGAAGAGCGCCATCACGGCGAAGAACGTCGTGAGGGAGGTGATCACCGTACGGCTGATGCACTCGTTCAGGGCGCGGTTGCAGAGCGCCTTGAAGTCCGTCTTCTGGTCCTTGCGCAGATCCTCACGGATACGGTCGAAGACGACGATCGTGTCATTCACCGAGTAGCCGATGATCGTGAGGAGCGCCGTGATCACGAGCAGGGAGACCTGGCGGCCGCAGAGCGAGAAGAGGCCGAGCGAGATGAACACGTCGTGCGCGAGGGCGACGAGCGCGCCGAGGCCGAAGCCGAACTCGAAGCGGAACGCCACGTAGATGAGAATCGCGCACAGCGAGAGGACGACGGCCCACGTGCCGGACTTCTTGAGGTCCGCGCCGACCATCGAGCCAACCTCGTCCACGGAGACCTGCTTGATCTGCGCGTCCTTGAACGCATCCTGGAGCATCTTCGTGACGTGCGCGCCGACGTCGTGGTTCTCCAGCGCGAGGCCCTTCTTCGTTTCGGCCGTCTCGCCCGTCTTCACGAGCAGCGTGGGGTCGCCCACGCCCTCCTGGTACTGGATGACGGCGGCGTTGTCAAAGGAGTCGAGCACCTTGCGGATCTCGCCGACGGAAGGCTTGGCCTGCTTGTCGACGGAGTAGACGATGGAGGTGCCGCCCGTCAGGTCCACCGCGAAGACGGAGGCCGTGTTCACGAAGGCGCGCACGAAGAAGACCGCCAGCACGAGGAAGCAGATGCCGAAGCTGACGAAGGTTGCGAGCTTGCCGAAGCGCACGAAGTCGATGTTCGGCGTCTTCTTGAAGAAGCTCAGCATCCGGAAGGGCTTCATCGCCTCGGGGTTCGTCGTGTTGTCGAAGACGAGGCGCGTGACGACGACCGCCGTGAACATCGAGATGATGACGCCGGCCGTGAGGGTGATCGCGAAGCCGCGCACCGGACCCGTGCCCACGCTGAAGAGGATGACGCCCGTGACGATCGTCGTGATGTTCGAGTCGAGAATCGCCGTGAAGGCGTGTCCGTAGCCGTTCCTGAGCGCCGTGCCGACGGAGGCCTTGGCGGCGAACTCCTCGCGGATGCGCTCGAAGATGATCACGTTCGCGTCCACGGCCATGCCGAGCGTCAGGACGAGGCCGGCGATGCCGGGCATCGTGAGGACGGGCAGGGCGAGCGATCCGGTCGCGCCCATCGAGGCGTCCTTCGCGAAGACGCCCAGGACGTTCGCGACGAGCACGAGGGCGGCCGGCAGAAGCGCGATGTCGAGGAAGAGCGCGATGTTCGCGACGAGGCCCGCATACCAGTAGTAGACGAACATGAAGAGCGCGACGAGCGCGAAGCCGAGGCCGGCCGCCACGATGCCCGCCTGCTTCGCGTCCTCGCCCACCGTCGGGGAGACGGAGGACTCGGCGAGGAGCTTGAGCGGCGCCGGGAGGGCGCCCGCGTTCAGGTCGTTCGCGAGCTGCTGCGCCTCGGCGGCCGTGAACTGGCCGGTGATCTGGCCACGCGCGCCGATCTCGCTCTGGATGACGGGCGCGGAGACGAGCGTGTCGTCGAGGATGATCGCCAGCTGGCGCCCGCGGTCGCTGGAGTTCTTGGGGCCGTGCGCGACGTAGTTGCGCGTGACCTGCGAGAAGAGCTGCGCGCCCTTCGCATTGAAGGTGAAGTCGATGGAGCAGGCGCCGACGGCGTCATGCGCCACGCTCGCCGAGGTGAGGTATTCGCCGGTGATCGGCTCCTTGGCGGGCGGGAAGCGGCTCACGAAGTTGGCCGTGTAGGACATGCCGTCCTTCGCCTTCTCCAGCATGAACTGGTAGCGCGAGTCGGGCGTATGGAACGCCGCCAGGCGCGTCGCGTAGCCGGGGCGGGAGGCGACTTCGTTGTAGTTCGCCGCGCGGACGAAGCCCGCGCCGCCGCGCTCGTAGCCCTCCGGGCACGCCGTGCCCGCCATGAGCTTGTTCACGAGGCGGTCGTTGTTCGGGTGCGTGAGACGGAATTCAAGGAACGCCGCGCTCTGGAGCGACTTCTTCGCGGCGGCGCGCGTCGCCTCGTCGATGCCGGGCAGCTGCACGAGGAGGCGGTGGTCCTTCATGCCCTGGATGACGGGCTCGTTCATGCCCATGCCGTCCACGCGGCGGCGCACGACCTGGATGATGCGCGCGTCGCAGTTCTTGAGGGTTTCGGCGATCTTCTTCTCAACGGCGCCCGGCTCGTTCGTGATGGCGGGGTTGGCCGCGACGATCGTCTCGCGGAGCTTGTCCTTGTCCACGCCGAGCGTAAAGGAGGTGCCGCCCTTGAGGTCAAGGCCGAAGCGCAGCTTCCCCTCCTTGACCACGACGCCGTTTTCGTCCGTCTGGGCCACAGGGGGATAGGTGACGTAGATGGAAAAGACCGCGATGATCAGCAGCGCCAGCCATTTCCAGATGTCGGTGCGCGACGTAGAATTTGAACTCATCATTTACCTCATGTGTCCTTTTGGAAAAATGGATTTAGAGTATATCCGATTTACGGGGGAAATTCAAGTGGGCGAGGCGGGTGTTTTGGCGCGCCGGCGCGCACGGCGCACCAGCACGAACCCGACGAGGACGGCGTAGTAGGCCATCAGGCCGGACGCGACGAAGACCCACATCGACGCATCGTGCGTGTAGCCGACCTGGCAGTCCTCGGCGTAGCGCACGCCGAAGCCCATCGCGAGGAGGAAGAGCGCGACCGCGACCGAGATCCGGAATCTGCGCCAGGAGCAGATCATCGTCCGGCCCACTCCGGTTCGGACGTGCGGATCTCCACCTCGTCGTCCGAAACGGGGTGGCGGAAGTGCGCCGCGAGGGCATGGAGGCAGTGCCCCGACTGCCCCTCGACGGCGAAGCCGCCGTAGAGGCGATCGTTGACGATGTGCATGCCCGCAAGGGCGAGCTGGGCGCGGATCTGGTGCGTGACACCCGTGTAGATCGTCACCTCCAGCAGCGTGCGCGTCTCGTTGCCGCACTGCGTGAGACCGAGGGGACGGAAGTTCGTCACGGCGTGGAGCGGCGCCGTGCGCACCTTCGCGCGGGCGCGGGAGATGTCGATCATGCGGCAGAAGGGCAGCGTGGGATCGTGGACGAGGTCGTTCTCCAGCGTGCCCCCCACGGCGACGGCCCCCTCGACGAGCGCGAGATAGGTCTTCTTCACCGTCTGCGCGGCGAACTGCGCGCGCAGGTTCGCGTAGGCATCGGCCGTGCGCGCCACGAGCACGAGGCCCGACGTATCCGCGTCGATGCGGTGGAGGGCCCCCGCCATGAGCGGCTGGTCCCCGATCTCGGCGCACTCGGGATGGCGCGCGACGACGCCGTTCATGAGCGTGCCGCGTTCCCGGCGCGAAAGCGGCTGCACGGGCATTCCGGCAGGCTTGTCATAGGCGAGAAACGCCGCGTCCGCGAAGATTTCGCGCACGCGCACGGCGGGATCGGGGGCCACGCGGTTGTCCCGCTCCTCGGCGAGCGACGCCACGCGCACCGTCTCGCCCCCCCTCAGTTTCATCCCCTTGGTGGCCACGCGCCCGTCCACCCACACCGCACCCCCGGCGCACGCCTCGCGGCAGAACGCGCGCGAGGAGGAGGGGAAACGGGCGAACAAAGCGGCGTCCAGTCGGACGCCGCCTTCGTGCTGCACAAATTCCGAATTCTCAATCATAGCGGTCGGTGATGACGGAAGGCAGGGGCCCCAGTCCTTCCCAGTTCCGGTTGGACGACCACGGAAGGTCGGAATCCTCCGCCGAGTCGGCAATACACCCAACCAGAAACCCCAAGGCGAGCGCGCCCGCAAGCACGCACGCCCGGGAGAACACGCGCGACGTTCTACTCGGCAAAGACGACATCGCCCTTCTGGACCTCGCTTTGCTGCCAGTCGCCGAGGATGTCGGCGATCACGAAGTTCTTGCCCGCCACGTTCTGGCGCAGACGGAGACGGCCCACGTACTCGCCGGCGGGTCCCTGGAAGCCCGTGCGGCGGATGCCCATCTCCAGAAGCGGCAGCGCGCCCTGGCGCTCGGGTCCCAGCAGTTCCTTCATGGCGGCATCGTCGAACTCGACGACCGCGAACATCAGCTTGGGGTTGACCTCGACGATCTTGCCCTTGTTGCCCGCCGTGAGCGCGGCGGCGGCCACCGTGCCCTGCGCCGCGGCCGGCTGCGAGGAAACCTGCGTCTGGAGGAGCTTCTTCAGCTGGTCGACGAGCTTCTGGGACTTCGCGAGGTCCTCCTTCACGGCCTCCGTCTCGTCCTTCGCGCTGGACACTTCGTCCTTCAGGGACTTGATCTCGGCGTTGAGGTCGTCGATCTGCGACTTCGTCTTCGTGAGCGTCTCCTCGACGGCGGCCTTCGCCTGTTCGAGGTCCGTGACCTGCTTCGCCTTCTCCTCCACGGCCACCTTGTCCTGACGGCCCTCCGGCTTGATCTTGTTGTAGTCCGTGACGAGCGTCTCCAGCTTCGTGCGCACGCTCGCGAGTTCGGCGCGCGTGGAGTTGAGCTTCGCCTGCTGTGCCTTGGCGCGCTCGAAGAGCTGGTCGAGAAGCTCCTGCGCCGTGCCGGGGCCCTTCTTCACGAAGTCGCCCGGATTGGCCGCGTCGGGAATCTTCTCCCCTTCCGGTCCAAGCTTGTAGAGCTGGCGCAGCTGGATGCGCTCCTTGTCGTCCCACTTCATCGTCTCGAGGTTCGCCTCTTCGAGCTGCGCGGGGTAGTCCTCCAGCAGGTTCTCAGTCTCGGGCGTGTCCACGAGCTTCGCCTCGACGGCGGAGATGTCCTTGCGGGCCTCCGGGGTGGCGGAGGGCTTCGCGGCGTCGGACTTCTCGATCGTGTTGGAGATCTTGACGAGATAATCCTCAAGCTGGCGGTTGCGGTCCTTGAGCAGGTCCTTCTTGTCATAGAGCTTAAACTCGAAGAACAGCGCGGCGGCCGCGACCACCAGGGTCACGTAGACGAGTGCATGCAAAACCTTGTTCATGTCTTTTTCTACCTCTTTTGGACAGGATGCGGAAGCCACAGAACCTCGTTCGCGGTTTCACGCCGAATAGAATAGAGGAAATTCGCCGATTTGGCAATTCCAAAATGCGTTTTTTTCGGGGGGCGTCCTCGGGGGGCTACGGCGTGATCCCGCCGCCGAGCGCCTTGTAGAGGGCGATCAGGTTGAGGGTGATGTTGCCGCGGCTGATGGTGAGGGACTCTTCGAGCGTGAGGAGGGAGCGCTGTGCGTCGAGCACGTTGTTGAAGTCCGCGAGGCCGTTCTTGTAGAGGTCCTGCGAGATGTTCACCGCGTCCGTCGCGGCCTTCACGGCACCCTGCAGGGACTGGTAGCGGTGGTACTCCTGCGTGTAGGCGCTGTAGGCGTTGCGCGTCTCCTCGTAGGCCGTCTGCACGGCGAGCTCGTAGGCGAGTGCGGCCTCGTGCATCTTCGACTCCTCCGCCTTCATGTTCGCGACGAGGTTGCCGCCCTGGAAGACCGGCCAGCTGAAGCTCGGGCCGATGGAGCCGAGGAACGCCTCGCGGCGGAAGAAGCGGTTGGCCTTCACGCTGTCGAGGCCGAGCGAGCCGTTGATGTAGAACTTCGGGAAGAGCATCGCCTCGGCGATGCCGACGGCGGCGACCTGCGCGGCGAGGCGGCGCTCGGCGGCGCGCACGTCGGGGCGCGCGCGCATCGCGTCGAGCGGGATGGCGGCGAGGCGCTGCGGGGCGACGAGCCAGTCGCGGTCCGGCAGCTCGCCGAGGAGCGCGTGGAGCGCGCCGGGCATCGTGCCGGAGAGGATCGCGAGCGCGTTCATGTACTTCTCCTCGGCGGCGAGGAGGTTCGGGATCGAGGCGCGCGTCTGCTCCACGTTGTACTTCGCCTGGTTGACGGCGAGCTCGTCGCCGATGCCGCTGTCGAGGCGGCTCTTGAGGATGTCGTACGTCTCGCTCTGGAGCTTGAGGTTCGCGCGGGCGACGCGCAGGCGCTCCTGCGTGGTGCGGAGGGAGATGTACTCGCGGCCGATCTCGGAGGTGAGCGTGACCCAGGCGTCCTCCAGCGTGTACTCGGCGGCGGCGAGGGCGGCGTCCGCCGACTCGTAGGCGCGGCGCGACCCGCCGAAGAGGTCGATCTCCCAGGTGGCGTCGAACCCGCTCGCCCAGTGGTCGCCGTGCGCGCTCGTGCCGCTCGCGGCGCGCGAGCTCGTGAAGCGGTGCGCGCCCGAGCGCGTGTAGGTGCCGTCCATCGTCACCTTGGGCATGAACGCGGCCGCGCTCCCCACGAGCGCCCAGCGCGCCTGCACGAGGCGTTCCTGCGCCATGAGGAAGGTGAGGTTGTTCGAGACGGCCGCCGCGACGAGGTTCGTGAGCGCGTCGTCGTTGAACTGGTTCCACCAGGCGCGGATCGAGGCGTCCGTGATGACGGCGCGCGGGTCCTCGTTCGTCTGCGCGGCGCGGAACTCGCCCGTCGCCGTCTTGTTCGTCGTCGGGTAGCCCGCGTCCGGCGCGGCCGCCTCCGGCGCCGTGATCCCGGGCTCCGCGTAGTCCGGCCCCACGCTCGGCAGATGCGAGCAGCCGACGAGCGCGGCCGCCAGCAGCAGCAGGCCCGCGACCAGTTTTTGTCCTACCTTCATCTTGTTCACTCCTTCTCGTTCACGGTTCATTATCATATCATAACGGCGGGCGTTTCCCCACCGGTCATTTGCCATTCAACGCCCTGAAGATCATGGTCCGGTAGCGCGGCGGGAGCTGGACCGCGAAGTTCGTCGCCGCGTTCCCGTCTCCCAGCGCGGCGGCGGACATCCCCGCAAAGGCCCTCATCGCGTCAACGGTCACCAAGTCCGGCATCTCGAAAAGCCTCAAGATGGCCCGCTCCACGTCCGTCACCTCATTCGTGCCGTGTTCGCGCGTCATCCGATCGATGGAGTCGCCCAGAATGGACAGCGCCTGAACGTAACGACAGTTCGACGCATGGGCCCCGGCGTGGACAAATCGCGCCATCCAATACTGCCATGTATTCGTCGCCGTCCCAATCTGTTCCACGGCGTTTGTCGCATACGCCATTTCCCGTCCCATCCACGCCTCGTCCATCGTGTTCAGGAAACTCTGCCAGGCGCTCAATGAAAGCAGCATGGACGCCTCGCACCGCATTTCCGCCGAACGGCCGTTTGTGGCGGCCTCCTGCAGCTGGCTGACGAACGCCGGACGCCAGGCATCCTTTCCCGCAGCCAGCGCCGTGCAGACCTCGGCATCCATCTCCGCTTCCGATGTCCACGCCGCCACCTCGCACGCCATGAACATCATAAGGAAAAATGCAACGGTCCTCATCACCACTCACTCCTCGGCACTTCTCTGACTTGATGGAACTTATGAAAGAAACTTGATGCAAAGTACACATACCGATTCCGGTCAATCGCACAGGCGTTCCAGGCATGGTTCGCCGCGTTTGCGTCCATCCACGCCTCGACATCGCCCTTGGCGGCACGGTTCGCGCGCCACGCCTCGGCAATCCGCGCCGGCGCGCCGCCACGGTCGCCCGGCGCGATGAAGTTGTAGCCGAGAAGAATGGACGGGCCGGTCTGCGCCCAGGCCTTGCCTGGCGACAGGGAGTGTTCCGCTCCACTGTAGTGCCCATTGTAGTCGTTTACGTCCAAAAGGGAACATCCCGCAAGGATCAGGCAGTCAAGGTCACGTCCCCAATACGCCCCGGCCATGTCCGGCGTAAAGAGGCCCTGTATTCTGTTCGCGCTATGGCTTCCGTGCCCCGAAATGTAGAAGACGTCGCACTGGTTCATGATCTGCCGCCGCCGGGATGTCGTACCTCCATACGCAACCGTAATGATTTCGCAGCCCGCCGCCTTGAAGAACGACTCCGACTGCGGCGAGTTCGGCGGTTCACTGTCGAGCGTCTTCCCCTTCTCGCTCGTCGCCTTCCCCCGGAAACGGTAACCCAGCCGCGAGAACGCCTCGCTGTCGGAAAGATCCTGCACGTCGGTCTCTGCGATGTCGATCCACGCCATTTCGTCCACGCCGTCCTCGTCGCGGGCCGGAAGCAGCCCGCACGCGGCCAGCTGCGCGCGGGTGCGGACCATGTGGATTTCCGAAGAGCCGTCGGCCGTGAGGAACTCGTCTGCCTCGGAAAACGCCACGGACGCCCCCTCCGGGCACGTCCCCGCCGTCTTCACCGTGAGCGAACGGCCAAGAAACCGCTTGCAGTCCGCGAACGATTCGATCTGCGGCGTGATGGAGACCTTCACGCGCAGCGGCTCGTCGTCGAGGATGACGCGCGATGCATCCAGCTCCCTCCAACTGTCCTCTTCCGGCTCGCAGACGGCAGCATCCACCTGGCAGACCAGAAGCCTGAACGACTTGCCCGCCGCGTAGTTGGCCGTGCTGAAGCTGTTGTCGCACACACCCAGCACGCCGTCGGCGTTGTCGATGAGGATGCCCTTTTCGGGAATCGGCGTCCAGCGCTCCCCGGCGAGCACGGCCGTGGCGGGAAGCCCCTCGATCTGCGCCTCCCAGTCGTAGTCGGGCGTTTCCTGCGACGAGCCCAAATGTTCCACCACGCCTTCATACGCCTTTCCGCGCTCCAGCAGCCATTCCCCGGAGGCCACCTCTCCGTTCGCCGAACAAGGCAGCGCATACGTGCGGCCGCCGCCCTCCGCCGTGAGGCGAAGCACCCAGCGTTCGGAATGGCTGCGGCTCGGATCGCCCACGCATACCGCCACCCGGACGGCATTCGTGGGAGCCGACGCGGAAGCGCCGTTTCGCGCGTACTCCGCGTCGGCGCATCCAAAGGTCGCCGCGTGCCGCACCGACGTGCCAAGAACCCATTCCTGCCAGTTCGAGAGTCCGTCGCCATCAAGATCGCCCTCCGCTCCATCTGCGCCCTCGGACACAAGCGGGTTCAATCCCTGCGCGACCTCCCAGCCATCGGGCAGCCCGTCGCCGTCCGTGTCGGGGTTGTACGGGTCGATGCCCCGCGCCCGCTCGTCCGCATCCGAGAGGCCGTCGCCGTCCGTGTCGGCCGTGGCCGGATCGGGGCGCGGCCCGAAGTAATATACGACCGACGTGCCGCCCGTCACCGCCCCCGCCTCCCGATGGGCGAGCGGCAGACGGATGTCGCCGCCCGGCGACTGCGCGCCGAACGTGGACAACGCCCCGCGCGTCGCGTCGGACAGCGAACTGTACGCCACGACTACGCCGTTCGACGCCCCTTCGCGGGGAACGCCCACGCGGAACGAGAGAGATGACCCCGCAACGCTCTTGACGCGCATCTCCGGGTAGGTGATGAAATAGTACTCGGCCCCATCCCACAGTTCGGCGCTGGCCGTGATCGGCATGGCGCGTGCCAGTTCAAGATCCGTCCAGTAGGCGGCGACGGTGAAATCGTAGGGACTGGCCACGAACGCGGCGAGGTCGCCGCCAACGGGCGGCGGGAACGTGTGCCGGGGCGCATAGGCGTTCTGGAGCATCACGACGCCGTTTGCCGAGACGAGGGCGTTCGTCACCGGGAGCCCGCCGATCCAGGCCGTCCACGGCAGCGCGACGTTCCACGCCTCGTCATCGCCGGGCCCCGTGGCGACGGTCTTCCACGAAAACGGGAAGAGCGGAGGAACGTCATCCAGCCGGACGACGCCCACATACGCCTCGGCGCCCTTCCCGCGCAGGGCAACGCGGAAGAACGCGCGCGAGGGGAACACCTCCTCCCCAAAACACGGCAACGCGGCCTTCGGAATCGAAACCGCCGCGTCCGTTGCGCCCGCCGCAAGCGTCCAAGACCCCGCGCGGCGCCAGCCGTCGCCCCCGGCGTCCCGCGCCACGTCAACGGCAAATTCCAGAAGGCGCTCCGATCCGCACAGCCCCGAGGGCCAGGAGGCCGCCAGCATCACGCCGCCAGCCGATACGTCAATCTCCGTCACGCGCAGTTCTTCGGACGAAGCGGCAGAAGGAGCCACCGCCGGGCGGAGCGCGCCGCCCGCCGGACGCGCATTTCCACGCACGCCCTGACGGCGCTCCGGCTTGGTGCCGGCAAACACCCACAGGGAGATGAAGAACACGCCCAGGAACACACGTCCGAAAACCGATTGCCGCCGGAAGAAGGCGGCCAACGCCCGAACCGGGCGGAACTTCTTCTCGCGGCCGACGGCCAGACCCCAAGCGGCAAGGCAGAGGAACAGGCATCCGAGAAGGATGCCCGTCCCCGCTTCGCCGAACAGACAGGGCTGTGCCATCGCGGCCCCGTCCGCTACCCGCGCGCCCTCAGCTCGCGGCGGCGCGCGGCGCGGGTGGACATATAGGCGAACACGCGCTTGATGCGCTCGCGCCACGTCTGGAAGAGCGCGTAGAGGCCCGGCACGAGCAGGATGCCGAACGCCACCGAGAAGAGCATGCCGAAGAACTCCGTCGTACCCAGGTGGTTGCGGCTCGCCGCGCCCGCGCCCGTCGCGATCATCATCGGCAGCGTGCCGAGGAGCGTCGTGAGCGCCGTCATGAGGAGCGCGCGCAGGCGCTCGCCCGCCGCCACGCCGGCGGCCTCCACGATGGAGTAGCCCTCCAGCTCGTGCTTGTCCTTCGCGAACTCCACGATGAGGATCGCGTTCTTCGAGGCGAGGCCCACGAGGAGCACGAGCCCGAGCTGCGCGTAGATGCTCAGGCTGAAGCCGTAGAGGCGCAGGCCGAGGAGCGCGCCGAAGACGGCCACGAAGATGGAGAGCATCACGGGAAGCGGGATCGTCCAGCTCTCGTACTGCGCCACGAGGAAGAGGTAGCCGAAGACGACGGCGAGCGCGATGAGCGGCGCGGCGCTTCCCTCGTTGCGCGCCTCCTGGAAGGAGAGCGAGTCCCAGGCGTAGCCATAGCCGTCGGGCAGTTCCGCGTCGAGGAGTTCGCGCACCGCGTTCATGACGGTGCCGGACGCGACGCCGGGCTTCGGCATGACCGTGACGCCGCACGTCATGTACTTGTCGCGCGTCGAGACGGTGCGCGGCCCGAGCTCGCGGCTGATCGTGCCGAGCGAGCCGACCGGCACCATCGCCCCCTCGTTCGAGCGCACGTAGAGCCGCGCGACGGCCTCCGGCGAGTTGCGCGCGCCCGCCTCGGCGGCCACGGTCACGCGGTTCACCTGCGTGCCGAGGTTCACGTCGTTCACGTAGCGCGAGCCGAGGTAGTTCTGGAGCGTGGAGTAGACGACGGAGACCGGCACGTGGAACATCTCCGCCTTCACGCGGTCGAGGTTGAAGCGCAGCTGCGGCGTCTCGGAGTTGAAGCCCGAGAACGCGGCGAGGACGAGCGGGCTCGCGTTGAGCTTCGCGAGGATGGCGTTCTTCACGCGGTCGAGCGCGACCGGGTCGGTGCTCGTCTTGTCCAGAATCTGCACCGAGACGCCGTTCGAGTTGCCGAGGCCAGGGATCGCGGGGGGCGCGAACACCTGCCACTTCGGTTCGGGGATCGCGGCGAGGACGGCCGAGACCTTCGGGATCATCGCCTCCAGGCTCTGCGACGGCTCGGTGCGCTCGTTCCAGCGCTTGAGGTCCACGATCAGCATGGCAAGGTTCTCGCCGCGCCCGGAGATCATGCCGAAGCCGGTGATCGAAAGGATGCTCGACACCTCGGGGATCTTGCGCAGCTCCTCCACGGCGCGCAGCGAGACGTCGCGCGTGCGGTCGCGCGACGTGCCCTCGGGCATGTCCATCGCGCAGAAGATCACGCTCTGGTCCTCGTCCGGCAGGAACGAGGTCTCGGTGTCCATGAAGAGGCGCGCCGTGAGGAGGATCGTGAGCACGAGCAGCACGGCGGCGAGGAAGATGCGGCTCGCG
>OIZT01001001.1_pt1 | contig 14370 bp, 16 predicted proteins | sample 1588611 | NCBI WGS metagenome assembly OIZT01 (sample SAMN03283278) | human gut metagenome | biome: human-associated habitat; material: feces | host: Homo sapiens | place: Peru | collected 2012
CGAATGGTGTAAAGCCAATTTTGAAGATAAATATTTATTTGAAATGTTAATACTTGAATCTTTTCAAGCTGGCTTATCTTGGGAATGTATTTTAAATAAAAGAGATAGTTTTAGATTAGCTTATGATAACTTTGATATAGATAAAATTATATTATATGATGAAATTAAAATAAAAGAATTACTAAATAATAAAGATATAATAAGAAATAAATTAAAAATATTATCTAGTATTAATAATGCCAAAATATTTAAAAGTATTGTCTTAGAATATAAATCTTTTTATAATTATTTATGTAAATTTACTAATGGTAAAAAATTTTATGAAATTAACTTAACTAAATCAAATTTATCAGATGCCATATCCTTAGACTTAACTAAAAGAGGTATGAAATTTGTAGGATCTACAATTATATATTCATATTTACAAGCAATAGGCATAATTAATTCACATGAAGAATCCTGTTATTTATATGAGGAAAATAAATGATATTAAATGTAAGTGGTAGAACAGATATAGTAGCATTTTATACCAAGCGGTTTATGAATAGATATAATGATAAATATAATATAGATTATCATATTAAAGCATTTAGTAAATTATGTAGTTTATTAAATGGCTATGTAAAAAAACTTATTATTTCATTTTTAGATGAATATAAAAATGTTAAAGAAAATAGAAATATATTAAAATATAAAATATTAACGGATAACGATTACAAATTAATTGGAGAATATTTCAGTAAAATAGCTCTGAATAATGGTATGACATTACAAACTTGTTTTGAAGATAGAAATTTAGTAGAGTATGGTTTAATCGAAGGAGAATGTCTATCTCATGAATTAGCATATAAACTAACAGGTAAATCTTATAAATCATGGACTGCTAGAAAAGAAAGAAAATGTAATTGCGTTCAAATGGTAGATATTGGAGTATATAATTCTTGTAAACACTTTTGTAAATATTGCTATGCTAATTATAATGAAAAAGAAGTAATAAATAATTATAAAAAGCATAATTCTAATTCTTCTTTATTAATCGGAGAATTAGAAAGTGATGATATAATAAAAGCAAGGAGAAAATAATATGAAAAAATGGTTAAAACTAGCAAATAAAAAAACACTAAAGAACAAATAAAAATGTGTTTTGATGTATTGAATAATGATAATTGGAAGGTAGTGTTTGACTAATGAATAAAGAAGAAATAATTAATTTTATTAAAAGTAAAAATATTTGGTATGAAAGTTTAGAACATGAAAAAGCATATACTATGGAGGAATTAGAAAAATTAAACTTACCACATAAAAATAGTGAAGCAAAGAATTTATTTGTTAGAGATGATAAAAAGAAAAATTACTATTTAATCATAGTATCAGGAACTTCTAAAATAAATTTAAAAGAATTCAGTAAAAAATATAACACAAGACATTTAAGTTTTGCTAGTGAAGAAGAGTTAATGAATATTTTAAAATTAACCAAAGGATCAGTTAGTCCACTTGGAATATTAAATGATAAAAATAATTTAGTTAAAGTATTTATAGATAGTTATTTTATAAATAAGGTAAATATTATTGGAGTACATCCTAATGATAATACAATGACTATTTGGTTAAAAACTAATGATTTAATTGATATAATAAAAGAACATGGTAATATTATACAAGTAGTAGATATTTAATTATAAATAAAATCTATTTTGTGATATAATATATTTATAATTCGCGTAATTTACAATTCTTATAATGGAGGTATAAAAATGAAATTTGATAAAGAAAAATTTAATGAAAAAATAGGAGAAATTGCACATGATGCAAAAAATATTGCACTAGATGTAACTGATAAAACAAAAGATGCAGTAGTAAAAACTAAGGAAGTAGCATTAAAATCAAAAGATGCTGTAATGGAAAAAATGGATGTAAATGGGGACGGTAATGTTGATATTGAAGATATTATTATCTTAGGTATAAAAACACCTGGAGTTAAAATATCAAGAAGTGAATTTCTAAAGAAAGAATTAACTAAAAATTATCAAGAAGATATTATAAATAAAGCAATAGAAACTACTCCAATGAATGCAGGAATATCTGATGAAGACATAGACAAAATAGCAGATGAAGTAATCAAATATGAAAGAAACTGTGTATCAGGAATATCTGCAGCTTTAGGACTTTCTGGAGGAATAAGCATGGTTGCTACAATACCTGCAGATATTGTTCAATATTATGGATATATGTTAAGAGCAACTCAAAAATTAATGTATTTATATGGATTTCCTGAAATTAACTTAGATGATGAAAACAACTCATTAGATACAGAAACATTAAATATACTTACACTTTGCCTTGGAGTAATGTATGGTGTAGCAGGTGCAAATAATGCTGTTAAAGCAATGGCCAATGGACTAGCCAAAGGAGTAAGCAAAAAAATAATGACTACAGCCCTTACCAAAGGAACTTTGTATCCAATGGTAAAAAGTATTTGTAAATGGTTCGGAGTAAATATGACTAAAAAAATGTTAAGTGGTATAGCCCAAAAATCTATTCCTGTAGTAGGAGGTATCATTGGAGGAAGTATTACTTATGTTTCATTTAAACCATGTTGTGAAAAATTAAAGAAATCATTACAAGATACATTATTAAGTAACCCTAATCATATAGAAACAAATGAAGAAAAAATAATAATTGATGGTATAGTTTGTAATGAAAATTAATAAACCAAAGATTAATAATTGTATAAATAAAGACTTATTAGAATGTATAAATAATAATGAATTTAATAATGGCATATTTAATAAAAATATAGCTAACATAAAAATAAGTTCTCTTACATTTGATAGCTGTATATTTGATAATATTGATTTTAATAATATAGAATTAGAAAATATCGATTTAGTAGATGTCATCTTTAAATCATGTGATTTATCTAATAAAAATTTTAATAAACAATTTATAAGTAGAGTAGTATTCGATAATTGTAAATTAGTAGGTACAACATTTATAGAAAGTAATATAAAAGATGTAGAATTTAATAATTGTAATTCAAAATATACTAATTTCTCTAATAGTATTATTAATAATTTAATTATAAATAAAAGTGATTTTAGTTTATCTACATTTAATGAATCAAAAATTAAAAATCTTATTTTAAATGAAGTAAAACTTAATGAAACAGAATTTATAAAAACAAAATTAAAAGATATAGATTTTTCTTCCTGTGACATAAATAAAATAATATTTGATACAAATTCTTTAGAAGGTATAATAATAGATAGTTTCCAATCTATAAATATTGTAGGATTACTTGGAGTAAAAATAAAAAATTAATAAATGTTATTAAAACGGGCGTAAATTCCTTTATAAATTGGTAGAGTAAAATATTAATTTAATATATTATATTTACTGAAAAGAGAGTATTATGGACTTTGGAAAGAAGTTACAAGAATTAAGAAAGAAAAATAATTATTCACAAGAATAATTAGCAGAACTAATTGGAGTAGCAAGACAAACAATATCTAAATGGGGACTCGGAGAAACATCTCCTGATTTAAAACAAGCAACAATATTATCTAAAACATTAAACTTAAGTATAGAGGAATTAATAAATAACAAAGTAAAAGAAAATCATACTAATAAAGAAAGAAAAATCAAAGAAATAGCATTATGGGATTATTACATTATATATGCAATTATATTTAATTTAAAAGGTAATCTAGATAAAAATGTTAATGAATTATATACTTGTATGAATAAATGATGGATTTAGTGCTAAAAAATATCAGTTAAATAATAGAAAATGAATTAGAAAACATAAGAAGTAGGAGAAAGATATGAATAATAAATTATATGATATTAATTATGTTAAGAACAAATTGAATGAATATTTAAAAAATGGTATAGAAGCTGAATTATGTATAAAAATTAAAAATAATAAATATATGATTATTCCTTTAAAAGATAAAATTTCTTTTCAATGGATAGGTAAAACAAATGAGATTTACTACAAAAGTGTGGAAGAACTATTTAGTAGTAAGTTAATAAATGGAATTATATTAGATAAAGATTGGAATCAACTAGAAGATATTTATTATTATTAATTAATTAAATATTAAGAAAGTAGGAAACAAATTATGATAAAAAAATATAAAGTAATTACATTATGTGGATCAACTAGATTTAAAGATGAATTTATGGAAGCACAAAAAAAATTAACATTACAAGGAAATATTGTTATATCAGTAGGATTATTTGGTCATTCAGGAGATCAAGAAGTTTGGGAAAATATGGATGAAGGAACACTAACTAAAACAAAAGAAATGTTAGATGATATGCATAAAAGAAAGATAGATATGGCAGATGAAATATTTGTAATAAATGTTAATGGATACATTGGAGATAGTACTAAATCAGAAATAGAATATGCTAAAAAACATGGTAAAAAAGTAAATTATTTAGAAAATTAATAGTAAATTATTAAGACGGTGATAATATGTCAAAAATATCAAATGCTATTTTGATGCTTCAATATTTAGAAAATGGTAGAAAATATAATGTAAAAGAATTATCTGAAAAACTAGAAGTTTCAGAAAGAATGATAAGAGTATATAAAGAAGAATTAGAAAAAGCAGGTATTTATATTGATACTATTATGGGACCATATGGAGGTTATGTATTAAATAAAAGTATAAGAATACCTACTAGAAAATTTACTAAGGATGATTATGAATTTTTACATAATTTAAAAGTACCAACTGAATCAAAAGAAAGATTAGAAATAATTGCAGATAAAGTTCGTGGAGTATATTTTGATTCTAAAAATGAAAATATTGAACTAAAAGATGAAATAAGAATATATTATAATATTTTAACCAAAGCAATAAAAGAAAAAAGAAAAGTCTTGATAAATTATTATTCCTTTAAACATGGTAATATGGATAGAGTAATAAGACCATTAGATATGTTTTTATATAATAATGGTTGGGGCTGTGTAGCATATTGTGAACTAAGAAAAGATTTAAGACATTTTGAACTTAAAAGAATAAATAAAATAGAATTACTCGAAGATTTTTTCTAAGTAGACGAAATACTTCCTCTTTAAGTGATATAAATTATTTAAGGAGGATTTATTATGCAAGAAAAAGAATTTCAAGAAATAATTTTAAACGATAACTACATAACATGGTTATCAAAAATCTTAGAAAGATATAATGAAATAGATAATATATATTTTCTTCATAAATATAAATTAAATAATGAAGATATAAAACATATAAGTTATTTAAAATATTTATTTTTAGAATTAAATAAATATGTAGTTAAACATAATATTAAAAAAGATAATATTTTGGAGTATTATTTAAAATATAATGAATCTATATATTATATTTATTATAGTGGAGAGTCTATAAGTTGTAAAAAAATTAATAATACTAATGCATCTTATATTGAATATAATGAATTTAAAAAAGATTATAAGAAAAATATGGAATATAACTTTAAAAAGTTAAATCAAAGAGTAATAGATAGTTTATATAATAGTGATTTAGAACAAATAAATTATCTATTATCTAATATTAATGATCCAACGCTAATTTCAGGAGTAGGAGGATCAAGTGTAGTATCAGAGTTTGCTACTAAAATATTAGCTAAAAAGAATCATATCATAACTAGAAATACAGAACCAAGAGATTTTAAATATTTAGATACATCTTTATATAAAAATGTTTTAGCATGTAGTTATTCTGGCAATAATTATGGAGTAGAACTTGCTTTTTCTAATAATTTAAAACATTATTTATTAGCAAGTAAAGTAAATGATAATGATGATATTATTAATTTAACATATAGTTCTATAGATAAAGAAAAAAGTTTTATATCCTTAGCAGCAACCCTAATTCCATGTAGTATTCTCTTAAATTATTATCTAGATAATGAAATAGAACAAATAATAGATAATTTAAAAGAATATAATTATAATTTTGATATTAATTCTAATAATTATGAAATATTTAGTGGATATGATACAACAGTACCAAGTAAATATTTAGAGTCTACATTAATAGAGTCAGGTATAGGTATTCCAATTATTCATGATAAATATTCATATTGCCATGGAAGAAGTACATTATCAACAGTTACTAATAATAATGCTATATATTTTAATACTTCAACTGAATTAGATAAAGTTTTATTAGAAGATTTACCTAAATATTATAAAAATGTAATTGTAATAGAATGTAATAATTCTATATTAAATGAATATCAAACATTAATTAAATGTATGTATCTTACTAAGTATATAGCAGAATTAAAAGAAAAAGATTTATCTAATGTTAAGTATAGTCCAGTAGTAAAAAAACTATATAAATTTAAAGGGGAGTTATAGATTGATTCTTTTTTGAATACCAAAATATACAAACAAACGTACTAATTATAGAATTATATTATTATTTGCTTGACATAATTAAAATACTATGATATTTTGTTAATGAAGTTATGAAAAAATACTGATTAACAATTAAAAAACAATACAGAAATTATATGATTAATAGAAATGGGGGATAAGGAATGAATGAAATAGAAGTTAAATATAATAATAGTATTTTTGAAGATATTAAACATATTGATGAGTATGGTAATGAATTTTGGTATGCACGTGAATTACAAAAGGTACTAGAATATAAAGATTGGAGAAATTTTCAAAAAGTAATAGATAAAGCAGTTTTATCAGCAAATAATAGCGTTTCAAGTGAAGAAGATTGGGTTGTTGAGGTCAACAAGCCAATAAAAACTGGTAAAGGAAAAGAAGAGATTATTAAAGATTATAAACTATCAAGATACATATGCTATTTAATAGTGCAAAATGCTGACCCAAGTAAAGAAGTTGTTGCTTTAGGACAAACATATTTTGCTATTCAAACAAGAAAGCAGGAAATAACTGAACAAGAATATGATTCTTTATCAGATGATGAAAAAAGATTTTATCAAAGAAAATTAACAAAGCAAGGTAACTATACGCTTCAAAAAGTTGCTTCAACTGCTGGAGTTAAAAATATGGCTGAATTTCATAATGCTGGATATAAAGGATTATATAATGGAGAAACTGCCGATGATATATTTAAAAGAAAAAAATTACGTTATAGAGAAGATATTTTAGATAATATGAATGAAGATGAATTAGTTGCTAATTTATTTAGAATAAATCAAACGAAACAAAAACTTTTAAAAGATAATGTACAAGGTGAGAAAGAAGCAAAAGATGTACATTATGAGGTAGGAAAAAAAGTTAGAAAGGCAATTGCAGATATTGGTGGAACGATGCCGGAGGAAATGCCAACACCTAAAAAGAGTTTAAAAGAACTTGAAAGAGAAAGGAAAAAATTAGAAATAAAGGAGCAAAAGAAACTTGATGAAATAAAATAGTAATTTGTTGAAATGGAGAATTTATGAAAAAGAAAATATTAATTATTGTGACAAATTTTTTAATAATATTAATAATTGTTGTTTTATATGCGTTATATCGTTTTAATTATATTCCGCATAAAAAATATACTAATGAAGATTTTAATATTAAGACTTATATAAGTAAAACTGATAAAGATAATGATGGTATAGATGATCAAACTGATATATTAAATAATGTAAGGGATTATATAAAAACAAATCCTAAATATAAAAGTAAATATTATGCTACGGGTTATCCAAATGATGAATATGGTGTATGTACAGATGTTGTTGCATTTGGATTAAAAGGCGCAGGTTATGATTTAATGAATTTAGTAAATGAACATATAAAAACAAATAGAAATTTATATGATATTGATGTTATAGATAAAAATATTGATTTTAGAAGAGTACAAAATTTAAAAGTATATTTAGACAATAATGCAATTGCTTTAACAAATGATATTAATAAAATAAAAGAATGGCAAGGTGGAGATATTGTTGTATTTAAAAATCATATTGGTATAGTATCTGATAAGAGGAATAAAAAAGGTGTTCCTTTTATAATTCATCATGCTAATCCTTATCAAAGATATTATGAGGAAGATATTTTAGAATATCGTAATGATATTATAGGTCATTATAGAATTAGTTAATTAAATTACAAGTTGTAAAAAGGAAGTGATAAACAATGGATATGTATCAAAAAAGAAAAACAAGACAAGAAAAAGTAAAAAATGAAAATAAAGAAGTTAATAGTAAATCTAATATAAACTGGTATCCTGGTCATATGGCCAAAACTAAAAGAGAAATAAGTGAAAAGTTAGATTTAATAGATGTAGTATTCGAAGTAATTGATGCTAGAATACCATATTCATCTAAAAATAAAGATATAGATACAATGATTAAAAACAAAAAAAGAGTACTTATTATGACAAAAATTGATATGTGTGATATAATTAATACGAATAAGTGGATTAAGTACTACGAAGAAAAAGGAATTAAAGTAATACCAGTAGATTTAATAAATAAGAAAAATATATCTGAAATATTTAAAGTTACTGAGGAAGTAAATAAAGAACTAAATGATAAAAGAAAAGAAAAAGGACTAAAAGAAAGAAAGGTAAGAATACTTATTTTAGGTATACCTAATGTAGGAAAATCTACTTTAATTAATACATTAGTAGGTAAAAAGGCGACAAATGTAGGTAATAAGCCTGGTATAACTAGACATTTAGAATGGATTAGAATTAATAAAGATATAGAATTATTAGATACACCAGGTATATTATGGCCTAAATTAGATGACGACACTATTGCCCATAATTTGGCTGCAATGACTGCTATAAAAGAAGAAATATTAGATACTGAAGATATTGCTATTTATATAATTAATACAATGCTAAAATTATATAAAGATAATATAGTAAATAGATATAACTTAACATCATATAATGATGTAGTAGAAGTCTTAGATATGATAGGTAAAAAAATAGGAGCAGTTAGAAATAATGAAACTGACTATGAAAAAGTATATAGTACTATTCTAAAAGATTTGCGCGAAGGTTATTTAGGTAAAGTTACATTTGATAGATTATAAGGAGGAATATTTATGTATTATTTTATTGGAATTAAAGGTTCAGGAATGGCATCTCTTGCTACAATATTAAGTGACTTAGGATATCAAGTCGAAGGATCAGATATTGAAAAACATTTCTTTACCGAAGAAGGTTTATTACAAAGAAATATTAAAATAAATAAATATGATGAATCTAATATTAAAGAGGGTTTAACTATAGTAAAAGGAGCAAGTATAAAAGAAGATAATATCGAGTTAATTAAAGCAAGAGAATTAAATCTAGAAATATTAGAGTATAACGAAATGGTTGGAAAATTAACTGATATGTTTAAAACAATATGTATATGTGGTTGTCATGGAAAAACTACCACTACTACTATGTTAGAGCAAGGATTAGGTTCAGTATTAAAAATGAATTATTTAATCGGAGATGGAACAGGATATGCTAATAAAGAAAATAAATTCTTTGCCTTAGAGTCTTGTGAATATCAAAGACATTTCTTAAAATATAATCCATATTATACAATTATTACTAATGTTGATTTAGACCATGTTGATTATTATAAAGATTTAGAAGATATAAAAGATGCGTATAGTGAATTTGCTAATAAAACTAAGAGAATGGTAATTGCCTGTGGTGATGATCAAAATACAAGAGATTTAAAAATAAACAAAGATATAATATATTATGGAATAAATGATAATAATGATGTAATAGCAAAAAATATTTTGTATAAAGATAATGGTACTAGTTTTGATGTAGTAATTAAAGATAAATTATATTATCATTATGACTTACCTATATATGGCTTACATCAAGTATTAGATTTCTTATCAGTAGTAACTGTATCCTACTTAGAAAATATAAAAGGAAATATTTTACAAGAAAATTTAGCAAACTTTACTGGTGCTAAAAGAAGATTTCATATAACAAAAATAAATAATAATATTATTATTGATGACTATGCACATCATCCAAATGAAGTAAAAGCTACAATAAACTCAGTTAAACAAAAATATCCTGATAAAAAAATAGTAGTTATCTTTCAACCTCATACTTTTTCAAGAACAAAAGCATTTTATAAAGATTTTATAGAAATATTTAAAAAAGCAGACTATACTTATCTTTTAGATATCTTTCCTGCTAGAGAACGCCAAGAAGATTATCCTGATATAACAAGTAAAATTATTTGCGAAAAATTAGAGAATAGTGATATAATAAATATAAGTGATGCTAAAATATTAAGTAAATATGATAATACTTGCTTTGTATTTATGAGTCCAAATGATATTTCTAAATTAGAAGATGACTTAAAAAAATTACTTAAAAATAAGGAGTAGGTTATGAAAATAAAAAAGAAAAAAGATGAGGGAATAATAAAAAAAGAAACTATCGGAGGAATAATAATAATATCATTACTTTTATTAGTATTAATTACCTATATGATGTTTTATATGAATAATAAAAATAAGCATAAAACAAATACTGATAAATTTATAGATAAATCAAGTAATTTAATTTATGTTATGAATGATAATAGTTTTATTAAAGTAGATAAAACTAATAGTGAAATAGACACTAAAAAAGTAATAGGTAAATATAATTGTAAATTAGATGATTGTGATATATATGAAAATGCTATATTTAATCCAATATATGATAATAAATTTATAGTTTTAAAAGAAAATAATAAAGTATTTATTTATGATTATAGATTAAATATTATAACAAGTGAATATTATGATGAAATAATAGATAAAAAAGATAATTACTTCATAGTTAAATCAAATAATCATACTTGTTTAATTGATATCGAAGGTAATAACTTAATACCATGTGATTATGATGAGATAATTATTAATAGTAAATATAATAACTTAGTAAAAGTTAAACTAAATGATAAATATGGAATATATGATATAAAAAATAACTTATTATTAATAGATACCATATATGAAGATTTAGACATAACAGATATTAATTATTATAAAGTATATAAAGATAATTTATGGTATGTAATAGATAAAAATAATAATAATAATATTATTACTAATGGTTATAGTTATATATATCCATTTAATAAAGGATTTATTGCCCTTATAGATAATAAATTAGAAATACTAAAATATTCACTTAATGAAGAATTATTAAATGATACAATAATCGAAGTACAAGATAATAATTATAAAATATCACTTAATAATAGTATTTTAACTATTGAAACAGATAAAGTATATGAGTATGAAGTAAATAGAAATATATTAAAAGTAAAATAAAGTCTTAAGAATAGTCTTTAATTTAAAGATTATTCTTTTTTTCTACAAAAATAATAGTTTTATTAGCATATAATTATTCTAGGTGAAGGATAATGTTTAAAAGAAATAAAACAATGAATTTAAAAGCTAAAAAGAAAACAAGTAAATTTAAAATAATATTTTATCTAATAATAGTATATCTATCATTTGCATATACATTTTATTATAGTATAAAATCTAGTAATACAATTACTAATAAAGAATTTATTAATTTAATATTATCTAAAGGTAATGCTAATATAACGCATACATATAGTTTAATTAATATAGTAAATGATACAGTTAATTTCTTATTTAATATTGATTTTAAAAGTCCTAGTACCATATTAAATAAAGAACTTTTAGCAAGTGGAAAAAAGAATAATGAAATAGATATAATGCATGATGATGATTATAGTGATATGGAAGAATTAAAAAAAATAAGTTCTTACATTGAAGATCCAAATCCTGTAGATATAAATAATCCAATAATATATATTTATAACTCACATCAATTAGAAAATTATAGTAATAAATCATTAGATATTTATGGAATTACTCCCAATGTTCTTATGGCAAGTTATATACTAAAAGAAAAACTAAATACCATGGGCTTATCCACAGTAGTAGAAACTACTAATCTAACAGATTTTTTAAATGCAAACGGTTGGAATCATGCTTCAAGTTATAAAGCAAGTAGACTACTCATTTTAAATAATAAAAGTAAATATAATACCTTAAAATATTTTATAGATATCCATAGAGATTCCGTTAGTAAAGAAGTAGCAACCATTAATATCAATAATAAAAACTATGCTAGAATACTCTTTGTCGTAGGACTAGAACATGATAATTATCAAAAGAATTTAGATAACATGAATGCCTTAAATAAACTATGTGAAAAATATTATCCAGGATTAAGTAGAGGAATATATAAAAAAAGTGGTCCAGGAGTAAATGGTATATATAATCAAGATATAAATGAATTTACAATGTTAATTGAAGTAGGAAGTTATACAAATACCATTGATGAAGTATTTAATACCATTGAAGCTCTATCTAATATTTTATATAAATATATAAAAGGAGAGAATATATGAAAATATCTAAAATATTATTAATACTTATTTGTTTTTCGTTCGTAGTATCATACATAATTTATCAAACAGGTTACTATGAATATAAACTACAAAATAGAGCAGTCTTAACCAAAGAACAAATGGAACAATTTGAAACAGATGTTAACGAAGGAAAAGATGTAACCTTAAATGATTACTTAATAGATAACCATGTAGATTATTCAAATAAACTAACTAATATTACAGTTAAGGTAAATAATAGAGTAAATAAATATATAAAAAAATCTATCGAAGGAGTATTTAAATTACTAAATAAATTTGTCCAAGATAATGAATAAAAAAATAAATAGCATAATTACTATTTATTCGTAAATCTTAAACTTTCATTAGAAACATTAAATATAATTCCTAAAAGTATCATATAAGATAAAAGAGAACTACCACCATAACTAATAAAAGGTAATGTTATTCCCATAATAGGAAGTAATCCAATAGTCATAGAAATATTATATATTTGTTGAAATATTAATACTGCAAGTATTCCTCCGATTGCATATTTATCTGGATAATTAGTAGTTTTATTAACCGTAGTAATTAATGTTATATCAAAAAAAGTAATTAACATAATTAAAAAAATCGAACCAAATAAACCAAAATTTGAAGAAAATACTGCAAAAATAAAGTCAGTTTGCATCTCAGGAAAATATATTGGAGTATGATTAAATCCATGTCCAAATAAACCAGCTGATCCTATCGCAGTCATTGAATTAGTTAACTGTAATCCTGTACTATTAGACCAATTTAATATTCTATCCATTCTATAAAAGAAACTTGTACCAAATAATTTAATAAATAAATCTCTATCTAAGAAATATATGCCTAAAATAGAACCAACTAAAGCAACAATAGTAAGTATTGTTATAACAAACCATCTTTTTCTAAAACCACCCACAAATAACATAGTAATAGTGATTATCAAATACATTATTACTGCCCCAGTATCAGGTTCAACATAAGTTAAAATTGATGGAATAAGTAATAAAACTAATACCTTTAAAATAAACTTTAATTCATCACTAACTTCAGGATTATCATATTCTTCATTAAAATCATTTATCATTCTAGATAAAGTAATTATCCAAAATACTTTCATAAACTCACTAGGTTGTATACTTCCAATATATGGAATAATAAACCAACATCTAGCATTATTAATAGGTTTACCTAAAAATAAAACTAATATAAGTAAAATAACACCCACAATATAAAATATATAAGCATTATTATAAAGAAATTTATTACCAAATAGCATCATAACATAAGCAATAGCAAACCCCAGTAGATACCAGAGCCCCTGTTTAATAAATAAGTTTTGATAATCACTAGCCAGTAAATCTCTTGTACAATATATAGTAACAATGCTAATAATAGCAAATAATATAATTGGTATTAAAATACAATTTTCTACTTTAAATTTTGATTCTTTCTTCATAAAATCACTCTCTTAATTATGATACCACAAATATTAAAAATAATAAATATAATTTAAGAGCGATTGAAAAATTAAATATATATAAAATAAAAAATTCTATATATTCTATAAAATTAAATAAAGAAAATCTTATAACCGTTTTATATAATAATAAACCTTTAACTTCAATTTACGCTCCGATTGAAGAAGCTAAAAAATTAATAAATCAAAATATAAAAGATAATTCGAGTCGTATTGGAATTTTTTTGTCTATAGCTTCGTTTTATCATATAGATTATTTTTTATCTCTAAACGAAAATAACAAAGCGATAATAATAGAAAAAGATATTGAAATAGCGAAATTAATTTTTGAAAATATAAAATCTGAAAACTTAAAAAGAGTGATTATATTATTAAACGAAAAAATTGAAGATATAATTTCTTTTTTCGATTTTTATATAGCCGAAGAAGATATTAAAAAAATAATTTGTATAATGCATATAAGAGCC
>OIZT01001003.1_pt1 | contig 14364 bp, 8 predicted proteins | sample 1588611 | NCBI WGS metagenome assembly OIZT01 (sample SAMN03283278) | human gut metagenome | biome: human-associated habitat; material: feces | host: Homo sapiens | place: Peru | collected 2012
CCCGCCTCGACGAGAATCAACTGCCATTCGTGGAGGATGCGCCCGACCTCCCAGCTGAAGTAGTATTCGTCGGGATGGCCGGACGGGGGGAAGGGCGTGCGCGGGGCGGACTCCGTATGGCCCGCGCAGGTGGCGTGGAGCCCCCAGTTGGTCTGGGCCTCCGTGACGGGGAAGTATCTGAAGGAGGGTGAAGACATGGGGAGAGGATAGCATATTCTTGCCAAAAAGGACAAGTCTTGCCAAAATGAAGCATTGCCTTCCCGCGCTGAAATATGGTAACTTAAGTCCACAATCATGAGGAAAGGAAGCAAAATGATGAAGAAGGGTGCGGGCATTGGCTTGATGGCATTTTGGGCGTGTGCGGCGATGGGGGCCGACGTGGCGTCCACGACGCTGCGCGTGGCGTTCGACGACGCGCGGCGGGGCGAGGTGGCGCAGGTCGTCGCGGGCGGGCGCGACTACGCCTCGCCCGTGGCGCGCTTCCCGCTCTTCGAGATCGCCTGCTGCCCGGCGGGGCAGTTCACGAACCGCGTCGTCGCCTCGTCGCGCAACGCGAAGGCCTTCGCCGCCGAGGCGGCCCCGGACGGCGTGCGGCTCGTCTACCGCGACGTGGCCGGCGCCCTTGACGAGGTCGTCTGCACCGTCGCGGCGAAGGGCCCGGATCTCGTCTGGCGCATTGCCGCGACGCCGAAGCCGGGCTGGGCGCTCTTCGAGACGCGCTACCCGCTCTTCGCGCTCAACGAGTGCCTCGGCTCGACGCCCGTCGACGACTGCGTCGTGATGGGCAACTCGAAGGGCGGCGTGCTCCGCTATCCGATGCGTCCGGGGCGCGCGTACTGGAAGGAGCGCCGCTTCGGGCACTATCCAGGCAACCTCGTCGCGCAGTTCGGCTGCTTCTACGACGACGCGGGCGGCCTCTACACGGCGGCCTACGACACGGAGGCCCACACGAAGGAGCTGCTGATGGACCGCTGGTGGCGGGCCACCCTGCCGGACGGCTCCTACCGCCACGGCGACTTCCTCTTCCGCTGGTCGCGCTTCGGCTACACGGAGAAGGCCGACGCCCAGAGCTACGACATCGTCATGCGCGGCTTCGCGGGCGCGGACGGCGCGCCGGCCTCCTGGTACGACGCGGCCGACCTCTACAAGGACTGGGCGCACCGCCAGAAGTGGAGCCGCGTGAAGTTCCTCGACCGTCCCGACCTGCCCGCCTGGACGCGCGAGGCCCCCGCCGTGATGCGCTTCAACCGCGAGTGGTTCGACCGCCCCGACGTCCTCAAGGGGTGGCTCACGGACTACTGGGGCAAGAACTTCCCCGGCGTGCCGCTCATCGCCATCCTCGAAGGTTGGGAACGCCACGGCGACTGGATCACGACCGAATACTTCCCCTGCTACCCGACGGACGAGAAGTTCAAGGAGATGATGGGGTGGATCAAGGCCGCCGGCGGCCATCCCTGGCCGTGGCCGGGCGGCCACCACTGGAACGTGACCGTGGGCGACTGGAAGGGCGGGACCCGCCTCGACTTCTCCAAGGACTTCTGGGCGCGCGTCGCGCCGCACGCCGTGTGCGATCCGGACGGCTCGGTGCGCCTCGACAAGCTCGGCTGGCTCGGCGGCGGCACGTCCGCCTCGCTCTGTCCGGCCGACCCGTGGACGGTGGACTGGTGGAACAAGGACATCGCGCGCGCGCTCGTCGCGCGCGGGTGCGACCTCGTGCAGGCCGACCAGGACGTGGGCGGGCGCGTGCCGAGCTGCTGGAGCACGCGCCACGGCCATCCGCCGGGCCCGGGGCAGTGGGAGACGCGGGCGATGCGCCACCAGTTCGAGACGATGATCGCCGAGATGCGGAAGGAGAACCCGTGGGCGCTCTTCTCGTTCGAGGAACCGCACGAGTACTACAACGATCTGATGTCCTTCGTGGACTACCGCAACTGCCGCGACGGCGCGACGGAGTGGGCGAGCGTCTTCAACTACCTGTACCACGAGTACGTGAGCCCGTTCCAGTCCGGCGCCGAGATGTACGCGCGCCCGTTCTGGCTCGCGTTCTGCGCGGCGGACGGGCAGGTGCCGCGCCTGCCCGTGCGGACGGAGTACTACGTGGGCAAGAACGTCGCGCGGGCGGACCTTGCGCGGGCGCGCACGTTCTGCGAGGCGTGGGTGCGCCTCTACCACGGCGAGGGGCGCAAGTGGCTTGCGCACGGGCGGCAGCTGCGTCCGCCGGCGTTCCGCTGCGAGCAGGTGGCCTACGAGGAGAACTTCCGGGGGCGCGAGATCCGGAACGAGAAGCCCGTCGTCTTCCACGCCCTCTGGGAGGCGCGGGACGGCACGCGCGCGCTCGCGCTCGCGAATGCGACGGACCGCGCGCAGCCCGTCGCCTGGAAGGCGGCGGACGGCACGTGGCGGAAGGCGACCGTCGCGGCGAACGGCCTGAAGCTTGTGGCGTGGTGAGAATGCGAAGGGAACAAGGAGGTCTGGAGCAATGAAAACGAACGTGGCATTGGCGCTGGCGGCGGCCGGGGCGGCCGCCCTGGCGGAGGCGGCGACGCTGACCGTGGGACGGGGGGAGGCCGTGACGGTGACGGCGGATGCCGTCTACGAGACGGTTGCGGTGCATGGCGATCTGACGGTTTCCGGCGCGTGCCTGTCGCTCCCGGACGGAACAGGCACGGACGGACAGGAAAAGACCGTCGTCTCGCTGGGGGCGGACGCGGGCGACGCGGCGACGCTGACCGTGAAGGCGGGCGGTTCATTCAGGCAGAACGCCGGGAAGGGCGACATCCTGGAGATCGGCGCGAACGGGGGCTGGGGACGGGTCGATGTCCTGTCCACCGAGTTTGAGGCGTTTCGGATGCGCTATCTCGACGTGGCCGCCGCCGCCCGGTCGCCGGACGACGATCCCACGGTTCTGACGGTGGGCGGACGGGTGAACCTACGGAGTCTGCGGAACAAGGGCGATCAGGCCGTCAAGGTGGTGTTCACGGGCGGCATCCTGTCTTCGACGGACGGCGACAACAACATCTGGTTCCAGGTCCCGTCGAAAAGCGGGGCGTGCGTTCTTGAAGGACGGGGGGGGGGTATATTATTTGACAATGCCGGACATTCCACCCGCCAGTTCTGCTCCGGGAACGGGACCGTACGGACGGTGGGGGACTGCGATTTTGTGACGGCGGGCATGTACATGGAGCGGAGCGGTGCGTGGAACAGGCTCGTCCTGAATGCGCCGCATGTCGTGTGGGGTCACACGGGCGACTTCCGTCTGCAGGAAGACGTTCGGGTGACGTGCGACAACCTCCTGCCCGTGGGGAACGGGACGGGCGACATCGTCTTCGACGTGGTGAAGGAGGCGAAGACGTATCCGCTTGCCCTGGACATCCGGGGCTGCACGAACGCGGTGAACGGCGTACGGGACGGAATGGGCAACAGCCTCGTCACGAATTCGTCGGAGGCGGTGCTGTCCGTCCTGCGGCTCGGAACGGCGAAGGACGGCGTCTTCACGGCGCGCGCCGGCGGGCGGCTGCGGATTGAGCAGACGGGGCACACGGTTGACATGGGCGCGGCGGAGGTCGCCTGCACGTACGCCGTGGTGGCGGGGACGCTGCGCGTCACGAACGCGGCGACGATCGCCACGCTGGAGGTGGGGACGAACGGCACGGTGGTGGTGGACGGCGCGGCGCTGACGGTCGGGACGCTGCGCGACAACGGCGGCACGTTCAGGTGCGTGAACGGCGGGCGGCTCGCCGTGGCGGCGGGCGGCACGGGGTTGAACTTCTCCGGCGTGGCGGGCGGGCTCGTCAACCCGAACTTCGCGGGGCGCGGGACGGTCGAGAAGACGGGCGAGGGGACGTTCGTCGTCCACCAGACGAACGCCTTCCCGTGGAACGTCCATGTGGCGGCGGGGACGTGGCGGTTCGCCGGGATTGGCTGCACGAACGAATGGTGGCGGTGGACGGCGAAGGAGGTTTCGGGGGCCCATCTCAACCTCGCCTCCCTGGGCCTCTTCCGTCCCGTATCGGATACCGCACACTGGACGCCCGCGACGACGGGTGCCATCCAGCCGGCGCCGGCGGGTACGGCGCCGGCCGGCCTGGCCCGGAACCAGTCGCATGTGCCCGATCATGTGCTGATGCGGGATAAGCCGGACAGTACGGGCGGGGCGTTTCCGCGCGGGGCGCGCTTCCTCTTCGCCAACGCCTTCAACGACTACTTCGAGCCGACCTCCCCCGTGCCGCGCGGGGCGTCGAGCCCGGCGACGTGGATCCCCGTCACGTTCCGCATCGCGCCGGACGCGATCGTCGGCTTCTCGCAGCGCGCCTCGTGGGGCGGCGCGGCGACGTGGCCGCGCGTCTTCACGCTGGAGACGAGCGCGGACGGGGCGGCGTGGACGACGGCGCTGGCGGCGGACAACTGCCTGTGGACGGGGGGCGCGGCGTGGTATCTGGGCGATGCGGCGAGCGCATCGCCTAATCGGAACTACTGCCCGCATCCGCTCCCGATCGGCGGCTACGACGCGCCCTGCGCCGCCGGATTCGCCGCAGGCGCGGAGGTGCGCGTGGACGCGGGGGCGACGCTCGACCTCTCGAACGGCGCGACGGCGGCGGCGCGTGCGGTCTCGTCCCTCACGGTGGACGCGGCGGCGGGCGGCGGCACGGTGCGGGGCCTCGCTGTGCCGGAGACGGGCACGCTGCGCCTTCTGAACGTCGCGTCGGACGCGGATTTGGTAGACTACACGGTGCCGCTGGCGCTGCCGGACGCGACGGCGACGGCGAACTTCGCGCGCTGGACGCTCGTCGTGAACGGGTCTGTCTCGGAACGGCGGCTGGCGTGGCGCGCGGGCGCGCTGTGCATCCCCGCCCGGGGAACGGTGATCATGGTGCGGTAGGCAGATGTGAGCGGAAACTGAAAACGAACGGAGAGCAATGACATGAGGAAACTGATGCGAATCGGGCTTGCGTGCGCGTGCGCGCTCGCGGCGGGTGGTGCGTGGGGCGCGCCGGAGAGGCCGAAGAAGGACGTGGAGGTGGTGGCCGTCTATTACCCGCACTGGCACAAGTACCCGAAGGGGACCGAGTGGTTCGGCGCGAAGTGGGACGCAGGCGAATGGGACTTCGTGAAGACCGCGCGCGCGCTCTTCCCCGGGCACAAGCAGCCGCTCCGCCCCTATCCCGGCTACCTTGACGGCGCGGACCCGAAGGACATGGAGACCGAGATCGCGCTGGCCGCGAACGCGGGCATCGACGTGTTCCTCTGGGACTACTACTGGTACGGCGGCAAGGTCACGCAGGAGGAGTCCATCGAGAAGGCCTTCCTCAAGGCGCGGAACCGCGGCCGGATGAAGTTCGCGCTCATGTGGTGCTACCACGAGCGCAACAACCAGTTCCGTCCGCACCTTGAACCGTCGCGCCAGGCGCTGATGACGCTCGACCACACGCCGGAGGAGTTCCTGGGGCTCATCGACCATTCGATTGCGCGCTACTTCAACCAGCCCGAGTACTGGCGCAAGGACGGGAAGCTCTTCTTCTCGATCTACAACGTCAGCTACCTCTGGAAGACGTGGGGGGAGGACGCGGCGAAGGTGCGCGCGGCGCTGGACGAGGCGCGGCGGCGCGTGCGCGCGGCGGGGCTCGGCGAGCTCCACCTCAACGCGCAGAATCTGCGCCCCGAGCAGGTGCCGCTCGCCGTCGAGATGGGCTTCGACTCGCTCACCGACTACAACCTCACCTGCTCGTATGCGCCGGACTTCTGGAAGCGCTACGTGGCGGGCGAGCGCCTCTTCGCCTACGACGAGATCGGCGAAGGCATCCAGAAGCGCTGGAAGGCGATGCAGGCGACGGCGCTCCCCTACTTCCCGAACGTGACGACGGGCTGGGACGCGACGCCGCGCTGCCGCCTCGACGCGCCGTTCCCGTGGCCGAAGACGGCGCACTACCCCTACTGCGCCACGCTCACGAACAACACGCCCGACCGCTTCGAGCAGTACCTGCGCGCCGCCAAGGCGCACGTCCTCGCCGACCCGAAGAAGCCGGGCGTCGTCTACGTCAACGCCTGGAACGAGTACACGGAGGGCTGCTACCTGCTGCCGAACAACTTCGACGCGGACGGCTTCCTGCGCGCCATCGCCGCCGTTTTCGGCCGCACGCCCGCGAACGAATACACCTACGTGAACCCCTCGACGAAGCAGCTCCTCACCGTGCCCGCCGCCACGCACGAGAACGTCGCCTACGGCCCGCACCCGAAGCAGAAGGTGGACGTGTTCCTGCCGCCGCAGGCGAAGGGCCCCGCGCCCGTCGTCGTCTACCTGCACGGCGGCGGCTGGACGGGCGGGGCGATGGTGGACCACATCGTCGGCGCGGCGCTGAGGCCGCTCCTCGCGCGCGGCGTCGCCGTCGTCGCCGTCGGCTACCGCTACATCGGCGACGCGCGCCTCGAAGGCGTCGTGCCGCCCGTCAAGGCGTGCCTCGACGACTGCGAGGCGGCGGTGCGCTTCGTCAAGGCCCATGCGAAGGACTGGAACCTCGACGTCTCGCGCCTCGCCCTCGCGGGCGGCAGCGCGGGCGCCTGCACGGCGCTCTACCTCGGCCTGAAGGACGACAACGTGCTCGGCATCACGGCCGTCGGCCCGATCATCGCCCAGACCTCGCTCGACCCGCGCGAGACGCGCGCGTGGATCCCGAACGCCACCTACGGCGCGCACGCCTTCGGCTTCCGGGACTTCGACGACTGGCTCGCGAACCGCGAACGCGTGCTGCCGTGGATCGCGCGCTTCTCGCCCGCCGCGCTCGCCGGGAAGATCGCGCCCGCGCGTGCCCCGAAGATGTTCCTCCAGTACGGATCGCTGCCGAAGCCGGGCGAACGCGCGCAGGACCCCACGCACTCCGGCGCGTTCGGCCTGCGCTTCAAGGAAATCTGCGACGCGCGCGGGATCCCCTGCGAGGTGTTCACGGACGCGCGGCCGTCCTTCGGCGCGACGTTCCTGCGCCTGGCGGACGCGCTCCAGGGCGGGGCGCGCTGAAGGCGCGCTTCGGCGTGCCGGCGGCGCGGGTCTTGCCAAGACGGCGCGGCGTGTGTATAATATAGGTTCAATTTTTTCCAAGAAAGGAAGAATCAAACATGGTCAGCTACAAGGAACTCGGTCTCGTCAACACGAAGGAGATGTTCGCGAAGGCCGTCAAGGGCGGGTACGCCATCCCGGCGTTCAACTTCAACACGATGGAGCAGATGCAGGCGATCGTCCAGGCCGCCGTCGAGACGAAGTCCCCCGTCATCATGCAGGTCTCCAAGGGCGCGCGCAAGTACGCGAACCCCACGATCCTCCGCTACATGGCGCAGGGCGCGGTCGAATACGCCAAGGAACTTGGCTGCGCGCATCCGCAGATCGTGCTGCACCTTGACCACGGCGACAGCTTCGAGACGTGCAAGAGCTGCATCGACAGCGGGTTCTCGTCCGTCATGATCGACGGCTCCTCGCTTCCGTTCGAGGAGAACATCGCCCTCACCAAGAAGGTCGTCGAATACGCCCACCAGTACGATGTGACGGTCGAGGCCGAGCTCGGCGTGCTCGCCGGCGTGGAGGACGAGGTGGCGGCCGAGGAAAGCCACTACACGAAGCCCGAGGAAGTCGTGGAGTTCGCGACGAAGACGGGCTGCGACTCGCTCGCGATCTCGATCGGCACCTCGCACGGCGCCTACAAGTTCAAGCCCGAGCAGTGTACGCGTGACCCCAAGACGGGCAAGCTGATCCCGCCGCCGCTCGCGTTCGACGTGCTGAAGGCCGTCGAGCAGAAGCTTCCGGGCTTCCCGATCGTCCTCCACGGTTCGTCCAGCGTCCCGCAGGAGTACGTCGACATCATCAACAAGTTCGGCGGCAAGCTGCCGGACGCGGTGGGCATCCCGGAGGAGCAGCTGCGCGAGGCCGCGAAGAGCGCCGTGTGCAAGATCAACATCGACTCCGACTCGCGCCTTGCGATGACGGCGGCGATCCGCAAGCACTTCGCGGAGCACCCGGAGCAGTTCGACCCGCGCCAGTACCTCTCGCCGGCGCGCGAGGAGATGAAGAAACTCTACATCCACAAGATCGTGAACGTGCTCGGCTCGAACGACAAGCTCTAAGCCGGTTCCGTTCCATCTGAAATGCCGCGCGCCGCCCTTTCCGGGCGGCGCGCTGTGCTTGGGGAGGCGGGATGGGGCCGCATTAAAATTACCGTTGTCTAACTTTGGGGTTGTGTGCCATAATATACAGAAAATTTCTCACAACTCCCAAGGAGATTAGTTCATGGCCAAGAAGATCATGGTCGACGGAAACACCGCGGCCGCCCAGATCGCCTTCGCGTGTTCGGAAGTCGCGGCGATCTACCCGATCACGCCGTCCTCGCCGATGGCGGAAACGTGCGACGAGCTCGCCTCGGCGTGCAAGACGAACATCTGGGGCTCGATCCCGTCGATCGTCGAGATGGAGTCGGAAGGCGGCGCGGCCGGCGCCGTGCACGGTTCGCTCACGACGGGTTCGCTCACGACGACCTTCACGGCGTCGCAGGGCCTCCTTCTCATGATCCCGAATATGTACAAGATCGCGGGCGAACTCGCCCCGACCGTGTTCCACGTCTCCGCGCGTTCGCTCGCGTGCCAGGGCCTCTGCATCTTCGGCGACCAGGGCGACGTGATGGCGTGCCGCCAGACGGGCTTCGCGATGCTTGCCTCGAACAGCGTGCAGGAGGCGCACGACATGGCGATGGTCGCCCATGCGTCTACGCTGGAGGCGAAGGTGCCGTTCCTCCACTTCTTCGACGGCTTCCGCACCTCCCACGAAGTGCAGAAGATCGACGAGATCCCGACCGAGGTCATCCGCGAGATGATCGACGACCGCTTCGTGGAGGACTTCCGCAGGCGCGCGCTCGACCCGGAGCATCCGACGATGCGCGGCACGGCGCAGAATCCCGACATCAACTTCCAGGGCCGCGAGAGCTGTGAGAAGTACTACCAGGCCACGCCCGCGATCGTCCAGAAGTACATGGACAAGCTCGCGAAGCTCACGGGCCGCGCGTACAAGCTGTATGACTATGTGGGTGCCCCCGACGCCGAGTATGTCGCGATCGCGATGGGCTCGGGGTGCGACACGCTCCACGAGACGGTCGATGCGCTCGTCAAGGAGGGTAAGAAGGTCGGCCTCGTCAAGGTCCACCTCTACCGTCCGTTCTCGATGAAGGACTTCGTCGGCGCGATCCCCGCGACGGTCAAGTGCATCACGGTGCTCGACCGCACGAAGGAGCCCGGCGCGATCGGCGACCCGCTCTACCTCGACGTCTGCGCCGCGATCGGCCAGGCCAAGCAGGAGGGCCTCATTTCCTACGCCTATCCGAAGGTCCTCGCCGGCCGCTACGGCATCGGCTCGAAGGACTTCACGCCGCAGATGTGCGCGAACGTCTTCGCGAACATGGCCGCCGCGAAGCCGCTTGACCACTACGTGGTGGGCATCGTCGACGACGTCATGAACCGCTACATCCTCGGCGATGAAAACTTCGTCGTGCCGAAGGGCGACCGCAAGGAGTGCATGTTCTGGGGCCTCGGCGCGGACGGCACGGTCGGCGCGAACAAGAACTCGATCAAGATCATCGGCAACTACACCGAAAACTACGCGCAGGGCTACTTCGAGTACGACTCCAAGAAGTCCGGCGGCGTGACGATCTCCCACCTCCGCTTCGGCTCGGAGATGATCCGCAGCCCGTACTTCATCAACTCCGCCGACTTCACGGCGTGCCACTGCTTCCCGTACCTCGAAAAGTACGACATGCTCAAGGCCGCGAAGCCGAACAGCGTGTTCCTCCTCGCCTCGCCCTACTCGGCCGCCGAGGTGTGGAACCACATGCCGGACGAGGTGGAGCAGGCGATCATCGACAAGAAGATCCGCTTCTACGTCATCGACGCGGCGAAGATCGCCCGCGAGAACGGCATGGGCACGCGCACGAACACCGTCCTGCAGACGGCGTTCTTCAAGCTCTCGGGCATCACGCTCAAGAAGGCCGACGGCACGGTGCTCGACCCGATCCAGGTGCTGAAGGACTACGCCGAGAAGGCGTACGCCAAGAAGGGCCAGGAAGTCGTCGAGATGAACTGGAAGTGCATCGAGGCGGCGTCCGCCGCCATCGAGGAGGTCAAGTACCCGGCCGCCCCCGCCGGCAAGGCGAAGATGCCGCCGGCCGTTCCGGTCGAGGCCCCCGCGTTCATCCAGAAGGTCTCCGCGAAGATGATCGCGCAGAAGGGCAACGAGCTGCCCGTCTCGGCCATCCCGGACGACGGCACGTGGCCGACCGCCACGACCCAGTGGGAGAAGCGCAACGTCGCGGCGTTCATCCCGCAGTGGGATCCCGCGGCCTGCATCCAGTGCGGCAACTGCTCCATCATCTGCCCGCACGCGGCGATCCGCATGAAGGTCTACCCCGCCGCCGCACTCGAAGGGGCGCCGGCGACGCTCAAGTCGGCCGACGCGGGCGCGCTCACGAAGAAGTTCGGCGAGAAGGTGACGATCCAGGTCGCGCCGGAGGACTGCATGGGCTGCGAGCTCTGCGTCGTCCAGTGCCCGAAGTCGAAGCCCGGCGCCGAGAAGCCCGCGCTCAAGATGGTCGAGCAGATCCCGCTGCGCGAGACCGAGGCCGCGAACTGGAAGTTCTTCCTCTCGCTCCCCGAGGTCGACACGGCGAAGCTCGACACGAAGAAGCTCCTCGACAGCCAGCTCAAGCGCCCGCTCTTCGAGTTCTCCGGCGCGTGCGCGGGCTGCGGCGAGACGCCCTACGTCAAGCTGCTCACCCAGATCTGCGGCGACCGCCTCCTCATCGCGAACGCGACGGGCTGCTCGTCGATCTACGGTGGCAACCTGCCGACCACCCCGTACTGCCAGCGCACGGACGGCAAGGGCCCGGCCTGGTCGAACTCCCTCTTCGAGGACAACGCGCAGTTCGGCATGGGCATGCGCGTGTCGGCGGACAAGCTCCACGGCTACGCGATGGAGCTCGTCGGCAAGGCGCTCGCGGGCGACAAGACGCCCGCCGACATGAAGGCCTGCCTGGAGAAGATCCAGAAGGTCGACCAGTTCGACGAGAAGGGCCAGGGCGTCGAGGAGATGCGCGCGCTCGTGAAGGAGCTCAAGGGCTTCTGCGAGGCGGGCAAGGCCGCCGGCTGCCAGACCTGCGCGCAGCTCCTCGCGGTTGCGGATAACCTCGTGCGCAAGAGCGTGTGGATCCTCGGCGGCGACGGCTGGGCCTACGACATCGGCTACGGTGGGCTCGACCACGTGCTCGCTTCGGGCAAGAACGTCAAGATCCTCGTGATGGACACGGAAGTGTACTCCAACACGGGCGGGCAGGCCTCCAAGGCGACGCCGACCGGCGCGATCGCGAAGTTCGCGGCGTCCGGCAAGGCGCAGCCGAAGAAGAACCTCGGCCTCATGCAGATGCAGTACAAGAACGTCTACGTCGCGTACGTCTCGATGGGCGCGAACCCGGTCGCCACGGTCAAGGCCTTCAACGAGGCCGAGAACTACGACGGTCCGGCGCTCATCATCGCCTACGCGCACTGCATCGAGCAGGGTCTCCTCACGAAGACGGGCCCGGCGCACCAGAAGGTGGCGGTCGATTCCGTCCACTTCCCGCTCTGGACGTACAACCCGACGACGGGCAAGGTGAAGCTCGACTCCGCCGACAAGTCCGCGACGGTCTCGTTCGCGAAGGACGCGGTGTCGAAGGAGTACGGCGAGAACCGCTTCAAGCAGCTGATCAAGAAGGTCGGCGCCGAGAAGGCGACGGCGATGCTTGAGAAGGCCGAGGAGGGCTTCAAGGAGAACTACGCGCTCCTGAAGAAGCTCTCCGAGATGTAAGTTCCGCTCATCCTCCACGGCCGCATTTAGGCGCGAGGGAGGATTGACCGCAAACGGGGCGCGGCACTTGTTGCCGCGCCTTCGTTTTGATACAATGCCACCACATAAGGCAGAAAGGATTGAGTTGCAATGCCCGCATTGATGGAGAAGAGGGACTGGATGCAGACGGTGGCGAACGTCAGTGCCGCCGAAAGCGTCTGGTATGAAAACATCTCGTCCGATAGTGACACCGTGCCGCTTCTCTTGCCAGGGCGCGGCAGTTATCAGGTGATTCTCGTAAAGATCGGTATGCCTTTGCAGGCGTCCAGGAAAAGTCCTGTCCGCATTGGCTCAAAGAAGGGTGTCTGGAAGATTCCTTCAGAGGAAGAAGATCGTGCGATGGATGCGGAAATCGCTGCGGTTCTTGATCAGGACGGAGACCTTTGATGGAATTGCTGCTCGATACGCATATACTTTTGTGGCTCGTCACCGACAGCCCGCTGCTCTCGTCCAAGGCAAGGGCGATGATAGAGGATGTGAATAACACGTGCCTGTTCAGTCCAGTCTTGATTTCAGAGATTTCGCAGAAGCACAAGAAGCACCCAGACCGACTTTCTTTCGATGGAGAGGCGGCGCGAGCCGAGTTCCTGTCCGTCGGGCTGTGCGAACTTCCGTTAACTGCGAAAGATGCCGCAGAAGCGGATTCGCTTGAGTTGTTCCATGGCGATCCGTTTGACCGCATGTTGCTCGCCCATGCAAAAAGCGAGCGGATCAAGATCGTGTCGCATGATCGCCAATTCCCACAGTATGGCGATTTCGTCATTTCCGTTTGAGCCTAAACCCGAAATGAAGGGACCTGATTCCTGCCGGCGGCTGGCCAAGCTGGGTTGAAGGCACCTGGACGGGTTCGTTCGTGAATGTCGTCCCCGCGGACGACGGCACGTCCGAAGTCTTTAAAGGCAGCTATTCGCCGACGCTGACCTCGACCGGGTCGCGCGAGAAGTACGCCTTCGACGACGGGGAAATCGACGAAAGCACCGACGACATCAGGGGATGGAAGATCGTCGCGGCGAGCAGCTGCCACGTCGTCGCGACGGGCTGGTGCTGGGATGACGAGGAGGAGGACAGGTCCGATGTGACCTACGTCTTCCGTGACGCCACATGCACGTGCAACGAAGGAACGTCGTCTTTCAGGATGCAACTGCGGAATGGCGACGATACCGTGGAAGGGACACTGACGAAAACCGCCTACGGACCGTTCGCACCGGGGGCGAAGGTCTCGATGGTCCTTCCCTCGCTCGTCGGATATACGGCAAAGGGACTGCCCGCCGGACTGAAGTTCAACCAAAAGACGGGGACGATTTCGGGCGTGGCGACAAAGCCGACGGGTGACACGGGCGTGACACTTGACTTCAAGGATGGCAAGGAAGTTGTCGAAAGCCGGACATGTCGTTTCTTCCTTCATGGTGAAAACGGGGATGGCATTGGTTCGATTATTTGGGAGTTTGAGGATGGTGGTGTCTGTATCGAACTTCACCAGAACATCTGGAAGGTGAAGGGGTTTAAACCACTGCCCGTGTTCGCCGAGAAGAAGACGGTCGTCACCAAGACGCTTGACATCCATGGCAGCGACGGGACGGTCGGTACCTCGACGCTGACGCTCGCAATCGATGCGAATGGAGCCGTCTCGGCCACGCTTGTCGAGAAGGGTGTTGAGCGCGGGAAACCCTTCCACGACAAGTATGCGTTCAAGGGAGACTTGACCATCGACTGGATTGAATCCTGGGACGGCGGTATTAGTTTCTGCTCAGCGAAGATCCCGTTCGTCATCGGCACCACCGCTGTGATGCGTGTTGACATGGAGATGTACACTGGAGTGGACGGTAAGATTCACGCCGAGGGTTGCATAATCACGTCCGACTTCGCCGCACGGGGCAACGGCGAGTAACGGTTCCTGAAACACACAGCCGCCTCTCAACGGCAGGCAATTGGTTCTCACCTTCTAAAGTGAGAACCAGTTGCCTTTGTGCCCCCGATGTCTTTTGTACACCATCGATCAAAATCACGAACCACGTCATTTCCGCCGAGAGCCAAGGTCATCGCCGAAAACAAGAAGCAACCAACAATTTCAATTGGGTCTGTGCATAATCGGACATCGGCCAACGGGTCAACTGGGCAACGGAGCATCGAATGTCCCACTGGGCAATGTGGCAACAGTGGTCATGCAAACGCGATCTGATATGCGTCAGGCGTTAATCCAACGGATGGTGAAATTCACCGTCCGTTTGGATTCTATGCTTCGAGCATTGCCTCCATCTGGTAGGGGCCGACGTCCTCGGCGGCTCGCGTTCTCGTTGGCGTCCCCGTGGTCGTCCCCGTTGGCGCGGCGCGCCGGGGACGTCGCACCCGACCATGTGGTGCGCGCGAAGGTGTGGCGTGGTAGGGGCCGACGTCCTCGGCGGCCCGCGTTCCCGTTGGCGTCCCCATGGGCGCGGCGCGCCGGGGACGTCGCGCCCGACCAT
>OIZT01001009.1_pt1 | contig 14242 bp, 16 predicted proteins | sample 1588611 | NCBI WGS metagenome assembly OIZT01 (sample SAMN03283278) | human gut metagenome | biome: human-associated habitat; material: feces | host: Homo sapiens | place: Peru | collected 2012
ATCCTAATACTGTTCAACAATACATTCTAAAAGAAGTTCAAAAAGTATATCGTTCACAAGGTGTTGATATCAATGATAAACACGTTGAATTAATTGCTAAGAGAATGATTTCTAAAATAAGAATTATGGATGCTGGAGATACAAACTTTATTCCAAGTACAACAGTTAATATCAGTGACTTTACTGATGGTAACAGAGATGTTATTATTAAAGGTAAAAAACCTGCTATTGGACAACCGATATTACTTGGTATAACAAAAGCATCACTTGAAACAGATTCATTCTTATCATCTGCATCATTCCAAGAAACTACAAGAATCTTAACTGAAGCATCAGTTAAAGGTAAAGTAGATAACCTACACGGATTAAAAGAAAACGTTATAATCGGTAAATTAATCCCAGCAGGAACAGGAATGAAAGAATATATGGATGTTGGTTATACATTAGAAAAACAATTCTTTGATGATGAAGCTTCTGAAGCCCTTGAAGATGAATTTATAGATTAATATAAAAGATATAGACGTTAAATAAAGTGTAACCTTTGTCAAGGACTAAATAAAAAAGAGAGAGTTTAGGCAATGGATTCAAATAGATGATTTCGGTATTGAACCGGAGTCATCTTTTTTAAATTCCATTGATATCTGTAATTATTGTAATATTCAATATAATCTTTTATTTCATTACATACATCTCTAAAAGTAAAACAAGTATCTAAATTTAGTTCATCTTTCATATGTCCAAAATAAGATTCTTGAAGGTGCATTATCCCAACAATTACCCCTTCTAGACATAGATTGCTGAATATTATATTTCTTTAACAAATTATGAAATTTAGGACTTGTATAATGAACACCTTGATCTGAATGAATTATTACATTTTCGTTTAATACTACATTTTTCTTACGATGTAGTTTTTTTACTGTTTCTAATGAAATATCTAAAGTCATATTTTCACTTATATAATAAGCAAGCATTTCATTAGTTTCCGCATCTTTAATAGTTGATAGATAACATTTTTTGTTATCACCATAAAACAAATATGTTATATCAGTCAAAAGTACATTATAAGGTATTCCGGTTTTAAATACACGATTAACAACATTTTCACAAGTTGTATATTCTTGTGTAGCCTTCATCATTCTTCTATATGGATTTGCTTGTCTAATTGGACATTTTAATCCAAATTTTTTCATTAATCTTCTTATTTTCTTTAAGTTAAAATGAATCTTAAATTCATTATCGAGAACCATCATTATTTGTCTAGCACCTTTTTTACGTTTTTTAAACTTATATGCTTTTAGTATTAAATCAAAATCTTTTTGGTCTTTATTATCTCTTTCAATTCTTTTATTTTCATTTTTTAAATAATTATAATATCCTGATTTAGAAACACCAATACATTTACATAAATATGTAGTCATTCCTTTTAATTCATATTTATCAATAATATATTTTATTGTTTCAAATTTGATATTGATTTGATATTTGTTAAAATTCCCATTTCTATCAATTCGTTTTTTTTTAACAATTCGTTTTCAGCTTCAAGTAATTTTATTTTTGCTTCGGCTCGTTCTAATTTTTCTTTGTCTGATAACTCATGTTCTAAAGGTCTTCTGGAAGCATCTTTTCTAGTATCTGTTATTTTACCGATAGAATTTAACTGTTTTCTCCATCTGTATGCAGAATTTTGAATACGCACAATTCCAACTATTTCTGGATCAAGACCACATTCTCTAAAAATATCTTGAGGGAACTTTTTATAGTTTTCACATTCTTTTACTAACTTATATTTAAATTCATCAGTGTAAGTTATTCCTTTATTAGTAATATTTTTAATCCATTTATTCTTACTTAATTTTTTTACTTGAGCATCTGTAAATAATATTTTTGACATTATTATCACCAACTTTCTTATATTATACAACAAGATATAATAAAAACCTATAAAGTAGGTCTCTCTTTTTTTAAGAGTCCACTTTATAGGTTACATTTTAAAAAATCTATATCTTTTTTAAACTTTATACAAATTTCTATTTAATAATTCTATTCATATAAAAATTAGTTTTTTAACTTAATAATGCAAATAAGTAGAACTTAAGTTTAGAAAGTATATTTTACAGAAAATAAAAAAGCTAAAAATATTAAAAAAATAATGACAAAAATAAAAAAATATGATATACTCAAAACATAAGTAGATGTATTGAGAATCATAGATATCTATTTATGAAAAATAAAAATGTTTATGTCAAAATAATAAATGACACAGCTAATTTGATATAATCTAACAAAAAATGAAAGGAGGCCCCAAACCCATGAAAAACATAAGCATAATTAATAAAAATAAAAAAGTTAACCACATATTAATAGGGGGGGAGGGGGACTTAAAAAACCTTATAAAACAAGGAATTACAAAGAATTTAAAAATAAAAGTATAGATAAAATATCTAGTAATAGATAATTTTTGTCTATACTTTTTTTGTGGGAAGGAAGTAAAGTATGGAAAGAAAAAAAGAAGAAATTAGCTATAAAATAAAAAGACTAGACAAAAAAACAATTAAATTAAAAGATATTGTTTCATCCTTAAAAATTACTGCAACTTTAGGAATAATTTTTAGTTCATTTGCATTATTAGTGATTCTTGTTTTGTGTACTTTAACAACAATAAGCATATCAGTAAATACAATAGAGCAATCATTAAATAACAATTCAACTATAGAATATGTAGCTAAAATAAATTCTTATTCAATATCTGTAGCTAAAGATGCCATTAGTAATATAACAAATAAAGGATTATTTATAGCTTTTGATGTAATATTGCCATCAATAATAGTTTTAATTGCTTTTATACTTTTAATTTTTGCTAATAAAAAGATATTAGATTTTATTAAAGATGTAAAAACTAATAAAAATTTATTTACAACTCAAAAATTAGAAGAATTAAAAGTGATAAGATCATACTTTTTAACAATTGGATTATTATTATTTATAGTATTTGATTTTTCTTATTTTTTCATTTATTTAATTTTAGTAATTACTCTAGAAATAATATTATATTTATTTAATTACTGCGTGAATGCTGAAATTGAAAAAGCAAAAGAATAAATAAGTGTTAAGGTTGTGTGTAGTTTATGTGTATTTTTATAAAACATATTTTAAGAAATTTAGAAGACAATATTGGTAGAACATTACTAATATTATTCACATTATTTGGTGTAGGATTAATAGTATCATTTTGTATAACATTTATATATACAGAAAAAGATTTTATACAACTATATTTAAAGAACAATATTCCATTTGATTATGCAATAACAAGTAGTGAAGAAGAAAACTTAACTTATGATAAATTATTGAATCTAGGTTTAGATGTTTCATATATAGGATTAGATAAATTTGACAATGGTTATATATTTAAAAATGACAATTATACTGCAATATCTTTAACATCATTTAATTTTGAAACTGCAAAAAAATTCAAATTTCTTGATGGATACAATAATTTTAGTTTAAATGACAATGAAATTATATTAAATAAAGATATAGCCAACAAATTAAAAATAAAAATTAATGATGAAATAATTTACTATAACAGTAATGGTGACACTTTTTCATTAAAGGTTAAATATTTAACAAATAATAGTTTATCATCAGCATTAGACAAATTTATTATTACTAACGAAAATACATATATGAAAATTACTGATACTAGCAATTTACAGTATGAAATGTTTTTAGGATTATATGAAGGTAATGATGACATAAATATTGAAAATAAGAAAATAAATGATATTGAAGAAGAAAATAAATTAACATTTAGCTATATAGATAGTAATTCAATTATAAATAATAATATTAATAGAACATTAAAAATTACTACTGTTATACTAATTATTACATTAGTGATTGTGTATTTTGTTTTAAATTCAATAGTAAAAATAATAATGAATGAGCGAATTCCTGTTGTTGGAAGTTTTAGAAGTGTAGGGGCTTCAAATAAAATGATGAATTTTTTACTTATATGTGAAATGGGATTTTATGGACTAATAGGAGGTCTTGTTGGATCAACATTCTCTACAAAATTTACTGGTTCTATTTTTAAAATTATATATCAAATGGAAAATATAATGGGAAACACTACAAATTCATCAAGCATTGATAAAATTCAATTTTACATGATAATATTTACTACATTATTACTAGTATTATTTCAAGTATCATTATCATTAAATGAAATTTTAAATTTTAATAAAATGACCATAAAAGAATGCATGTTTAACAATCATGAAAATAGATTCAAAAGAAAATATCTAAACTTTTTTGTAGGAATTTTTTTCCTAGTTATTGGTATAGGAAGTGTTTTTTCTACTTATAGAATTAATTATTTGTTTGGTGTTATTGCAATTTTTTCAATATTTATTTCAATTGCATTAATATTACCATATATAGGCAAATTAGTTGAAAAAATCTTTAAACGTTCTAATAATCCAATAGTATCAATGGCATTTAATACTTTGAATGAAAACAAATTACAAGTTAGCACAAATATTATAATTGCAGTTTTAACAAGTGTTTCAATAGTAGCAATATCATTTTTAAATTACTATGTTAGCACTAATAATAATAAAATTAATTATGTAATGAGTGATATATATGTAGCATCATCTAACGAATCCTTAAGTACTCCAAACGAAATATTGGCATTAGATAATGTTAAAAGCATTGCCACAATATACTATGGAAATTTAAGTTATGATTCAATTAAAATTGCAAATAATGAATTAAATAATGAAAATTCTGAAACAATAAAACTAATATATACAGATGATGCGAAAAATTTAAAAACATCTTCTAATGCTATTAATACAAATTATGATACTTGGAATAAGTTGCAAAGCGATGAAATTATAGTTAGTAATTATTATAAAAATAAATATGGATTAAAAACTAATGACTTAATCACACTTAACTTTAGAACAGACGAAAAAAGATTTTCATATGATATAACTTATGATTTAAAAATAGTAGGATTTGCTAATACAGATAATATTGCATACAATTCAATTATTGTTTCAGAGAAATTATTTACAGACGAAATACTAGAAATATCAGAAGAATACTTTATTAATTTATTTGATAACAAAAATATAAGTGATAGCAAAAAAGATATTAAAAAATTTTTAACAAATGATGATGCAAAAATAGTAACTAAGGAAGAATACATAAAAGAAATAAAAGATTTTATTAAAACAACACGAAGTTTAATTTATATTTTAATAGGAATTATTGTTGGAATAGGCTTAATCGGAATAATAAACAATCAAACGGTAGCTTTTTTGCAAAGAACTAAAGAATTTGCTATATTGTATTCAACATGTATGAGCAAAAAACAATTAAGTAATTTAATATTAAAAGAAACAATATTAGCATACTCTGTTTCATCTTTGAGTTCAATAATATTTGCAATAGTAATTAACCATTTATTTACTTACACAGTTGATGCACTAGGTTTTTATATTCCTTTAAAATTCAATTTATTATGGACTATATTGTTGTTATTAATTATTGGAATAATAATGTTATTAATATACATTGCAATTAAAGGAAAGATAAAAAAATTAAACATTGTGGAGGAGTTAAAATATGAATAATGATAACATATTAGAAGTAAAAAATTTAAAAAAAATTTTTAAAGATGAACTTGCTATTCCATTAGAAGTACTAAAAAACATAAATTTAACAGTAAAAAAAGGTGAATATATATCATTAATGGGAGAAAGTGGCAGTGGTAAATCTACTCTACTATATCAAATAGGATGCTTGGATACACCAACTGAAGGCAATATATTAATTAATGGTATTGATGTAACTAAGTTAAATGATGAAAAAAAATCTAAAATAAGATGTGAAAAAATAGGCTTTGTATTTCAATTTTATAACTTAATACCAAATTTATCTGTCGAAGAAAATATAATTTTACCAGTTATAATGGCTAAAAAAAATAAAAAAGATTATGAAGAATATCTCAATGAATTACTTGACATAGTTGGATTAAAAAGTAAAAGAAAATTTTTGCCAAAACAATTATCTGGTGGTCAACAACAAAGGGTTTCAATTGCAAGAGCAGTAATAATGAATCCATCAATTTTATTAGCTGATGAACCAACAGGAAATCTAGATAGTGTGTCAACAATAGAAATTTTAAAATTATTTAAAAAGTTAAATAAAGAAAAAAATATTACAATTATACAAGTTACTCACTCTGAAGATGTAGCAAAATATTCTGATAAAATCATTCATCTTAAAGACGGAATGATACTGTCAAAAGGAGATGAAGTGAGTGAGAATTGATAAAAAGAAATTATTAATATTAATTATTTTAGTTACACTTTTAGTATCATACTTTATCTATTTAAATATTTTTGGAAATAAAATAAGAACTAAAGTTAATAATTTAACACCTGTTGCTTTAACAAATCAGCCACGATTAGAAGATGATTTTTATAATAGTATCAATTATCAATTTTTAAATAAAAGTAATATAGAAAAAGATGAATACTATTGGCATTATATTTACAACGTATCAAACAAAAAAATTGATGAAGAAAAAAAGTATATAATCGATGATATATTATCAAAATGTAACAGTTATAATGAAAATAGTAATTATAAAAAAATATGTAATTTCTATAATAGTTATAATACTTCTAGTGAAAATACTTTAAAAAATGAATTAAATAAATATATAGAACTAATTAACAATTCTAATACCATAGAAGAATATATTAAAAATGCTATAAATATTAATTACAATTTAAGTATTGATATTTTAGTTAATCCAAAAATAAATTCTGAAATTAATGGTTCATCTAAGCCATTTTTTACACTTGATATTATATCCTATGATTATAAATTAGAGTTTCAAAATAATGATTTGAATTATTTATATAATACTTTATATACTGATGAACTATATTCACAATACTTAAATTATTTAAGAAAATATGATATAGCAATATTAGAAAAATATGGATATAGTAGTGATGATGCTAATTTAATGGTTAATAATATTGAAAACATGTATTCAGAAATTGCTAGGTTTTCACTTAAGTCAGATAAATACCTTAATAATAAAGGATATAAATTATATAGTATTAACGAAGTTCAAAAAGAATTAAAGCACATAAATATATATGATATTTTGTCTAACTATAGTGACATATATAATAATAATGACAAAATAATGATTGCAGATATAAATCAATTAAAATCAATTGATAACTATTTAGTTTTGGAAAATCTAGATACTTTGAAATATTATGCTATTATGCAAATACTTACATCATATGCTAAATATATTAATGAAGAATTTTATAAAATAGATTTAAAAATGAACGATTATTTTAATTATTACTTAGGTGGACAAGTAACCAATTATGCAAATGAATCAGTTAATAAAAATGAATATATTTATGCAAGTATATATAATTTTTTTCAAGATACTATAACTGAAGAATTTGCAAAAAGAAATTTTACAAGTAATGAAAAAGAATTTTATAAAAATTTAATAAATGAAGAAATAAAAGAATTTAAAGAAAACATCAGCAATAAAGAATGGTTATCAGATAGTACAAAGGAAAAAGCAATAGAAAAATTAGATAATATAAAGTATAATATTGGAACACCAGATGAATTTGTATTTGTAGAAAATCAATATAATCTTGAAAGTAATTATATGGCAAATATTATTACAATGAATCAGCAATTAAAAAAACAAGAAAATATTCAACTTTTATCAGGAAACAAAATGTATGGAATAGATTATTTAGTTCAAAATGCTTACTATATGCCATTAGATAATAGTATAAATATTCTTTTAGGAATAATATATTCATATAAAACAGCCTTAAACTTAGATACAAATAATTTAGAGAAAAATTATTATGAATTATTGGGTTCGATAGGAACAATAATAGGTCACGAATTAACACATTCACTTGATTCATTAGGAAGTAAATATGATAAAAATGGTAATTACATTAATTGGTGGACAAATGAAGATAAAGAAAAATTTGATAAATTAAACCTTAAAGTTATCAAATACTATGATAAATATGATGAGTTTGGAGATAAAACATTAGGAGAAAATATTGCAGATTTGGGAGGAATAAAATTAGCATTGCAAGTTGCTTCAGAAAAGGGAGCACAAGAAGATGATTATAAAAAATTATTTGAAAGTTATGCAATTACTTGGTGTTCCCAAAGTACAAGCTATTATAATGCTTATTTATTAAAAAATGATGTACATTCTTTAGATAAAGTAAGAGTAAATGCAGTTTTATCATCTATAGATAAATTTTACGAAGTATACAATATAAAACCAACGGACAAAATGTTTGTTTTAATAAATGATAGAGTGTCAGTTTGGTAATAAAGGAGGTGAAACAAATGAACAATAATCAAGAAGAAAAAATTGTTTTTCATGACGAAGAAGTAGTACAAGAAAAAAAAGGACCAGTTTGTAAGAAAGCAAAACTTGCTTTTTATGGTTCAATTGCCTATTTAATAATAGTATTAATGACAGATTTTATATTTGAAATACAAGGAACTTTATTAGTTGTTTTAGGAATTATTGAAGTAGTATGTTTTTTTGGAAGTATTATACTTGGTGCAATTAGCCTTAAGGAAATTAAGAAAAAAGTGCTTTCTGGAAAAATATTTGCAGTGCTTGGTATAATCTTACCAATTGTGTTTTTAGTTTTAGATATTGTGTTTTATATAATTATTAATGGTGATGAATTTAAAAAAGGTCTTGAACAAGGATTTTATTGTACTCAAGCAACACAATGTGTTGATAATGGAAATGGAACAAGTACTTGTCAAGTAAATAATGAAGATTTTGAATGTCCAAATGAAATACTAAATCCTAGTCAATATGAATAATTTTCAGCAATAATTGATATAATTAAGGAGTGAGTTTATGACTAAATCAAAAAAGAAAAAAATAAGTTTGCCTAAGTTGCAAAGAATAATAAAATTACTGCGAATTATATTGGTGATTACATGTCTTGCGCTAATTGTCTTATCTTTTTTTACTAATATAATTAATAATGGAATTTATAATAAAATTCTTCACAATGTTATAAATATAGATTTTGTTTGCATTTTATCTTTAATAGTTTTAGAAATATTAAATAAAAGACAAAAGTAACTAACAATTACAATTAAAATAAAGATATAGACCTTAAAAATCTATATCTTTTTTCTATTTTAAACATATCAAAGCAATATTCCTACCAGATTCAATTTTCTTACTTTTACAATCTCTATAAGAATGATATATATTACTATTACATTTAGTACATATATTTGAACAAAATATATGTTCCTTTTTTATACCTAGTTTTTTCATGACTTTAACATTAATTTTAACTGTATCAATGTAATATTTATCTTCACCATTATTATTCTCCTTAAAACTAATAAAATTATCTATGTAATTAAATTTGTCTTTAAATAATTCCATAACATCCCTATCTACCTCAAAACAACATTTTAAAATACTAGGATTAATATATACTCTAATATCTTCATACTTAGAATTAAAATTATCTTTCATTAAATTTAAGGCAACACTAATAATAGAATTAAGTGTACCTCTCCAACCAGAATGAATATTACCAATCACCTTATTAACAGGATCATAAAGTAATATAGCTTGACAATCTGCAACATAAGTAACAAGAGCAACTCCCTTTAAATTAGTAATAATACCATCATTATCATTAAATTCTTCATTAATATTATCATTAGTTAATACCTTAACACTATTACTATGTACTTGTATACTTTTCTTAATACATTTAAATTTATAATTAAAATCTTTTTCTATTTCCTTATAATTATTATTAATTATATCAACACTAATAGTATTACTATTAAAATCAAAATTTTTCTTAGTAAATAAATGTATAACATTATCATATTTATTTAAGTCATTAAATGTAAAATATTTATTATTCAAAATAACACCTCTAATTAATTATATCATTAATTTAAAATAATTTGTAAAAAACACAATAAAAACTAAAAACTCTATTGAATTATAAAAAAAAATATGATATATTATTAATAGTATAAGGTAGCCAATAAATGGTAACTATATAAACGGAGGAATAAAAATGGATAAAAAGTTTAAAATAACAGATGAACAAAACATAGAAAGAGAAGCTAATTTAATTACAGTATTTGAAAATGAAGGAAAAGAATATGCTGTTTATAGTATTGATAGAGATGTAGAAACAGTAAATATATTTGTATCAAGAATTGAAAAAGATGCAAATGGAGTAGATACATTAAAAGATATTACAGATCCAGCAGAAAAACTAAAAATAGATAATATTGTAAAAGAAATGATTAAATTACCATTATAAGAGGTGAGAAAAATGTCTAATGTAGTAGTTAGTAATAAAATTTTATCAGATCAAAGAATAGGAAATATAGATAGTAATAAAGTATTATTACCATTTAATGTTACCAAAGAACAAGTAGAAAAATTAAAAGGTATCTTATCTAAAATAGATGCTATTTTTTCCTACGACCTAGATAAATTATCAATATCAAATATGACATATATAAATTCTAGATTTAAAGATAATAATAGAGATTTATCTAATTGTAAATTTACTTTATCAAATACCTATGTAGCTACAATTAAACAAAGTATTGTAAATAAAGTAAAAGCATTTTATAATAAAATTATTAAACCACAAGAACAAGTACCAGTATTTGGAATAAGTAAAGAAACAAATTTACAAGAAGCCTTAAATGAAGCAACACAAGAAATTAATTTAACAGAATTAAATGCTGCCTTAAATAAACCATTACCAGAAGAAAAACCAATAGAAAATTATCAACAAGTACTTGCAAATGATGCGACTGGAGTAATAACAACTTTTGGTGGTGACATGAATGCTAAAAATGAATTAAATCAAGTTGTAACAGAAAGAACAAATGAAGCAATATCTAATCCAACACCTATTCCTGTACAACCAATTGTAAATAATCCTGAACCACAAGTTCAACCTATTATGAATCCACAACCTGCATTTAATACAATAAATAATGTTGAACAACCACAAGTACCAAATAATCTAAATACAAATATACCTTTACCAGAAACATATGAACAAGCAGTACCAGTACAACCTAATGTAAAAGTAAAAAAATTAAAAGGTAATGTATTAGTAATACCAATTGTTATTATTTGGTTAGGATTAGTTCTAGTAGGAACAATTAAACTTGTAACAAGTATATTAACATAAAACAATGTAGATTTAATATCTACTTTTTTTTGTACCTTTTCATAAACTAAAGTTTATTCCAAGGCTTTTTAATACTCAAGGTTATTAAAAAGAAATTTTGAACCTAAGTTATTTAGTTTCAAAATTTAAATCATTATATTATTCACTATTTAATATAATAGAGAAATATTCTTTGTATATTAATAACCTTAAAATTAATTAAAATAAATAGTAGATTTAAAGTCTACTATTTTTAATTATTTATCTCTCTTTGAATATATACATCCACAATAATTTTGTCTATATAAATCATACTTTTTAGATAATTCAATAGATTTCTTATACCCATCATTCTTTTTAAAATCAGAATATAACCATTTAATATCATATTTCTTAGATATATCTTCCCCAATTTCATTTAATAATTTAGCATTCTTGTAAGGACTAACAGTTAAAGTAGTACCAAAGTATTCAAAATTATTTTTCTTTGCAATTTCTCCAGTTTTATCTATTCTTAAATAAAAACATTTAGTACATCTACTACCTCTTTCAGGTTCATTTTCTAATCCCTTAATTACTTCATTATATATATCATTATCATAATCACAATCAATTATTTTAACACCTTTAAAATTACTAATTAATCTTATCTGTTCATCTTTCCTTTTCTTATATTCTTCATAAGGATAAATATTAGGATTATAATATAATATTGTTATATCAAAATAATCATATAAATATGTAATAACATAACTACTACAAGGTGCACAACAACTATGTAATAATAACTTAGGCTTATAATCTAACTTATCAATAATTTCTTTTAATTTATTAGCATAATTCTCATTCATATATTAACTCCTCAATCAAGAAATATTATAACATAATAATTAAAAAAAAACATATTATTAATTAGAAATGTTTACAAAACTAAAAATTATTGGTAAAATTATAAATGGAGATGGTTATATGTTAAAAAAACAAAGAGAAGTACCTGTTAAAAATTATATTTATTTAGCACTTATTATTTTAGTATCATTATTATTATTATTTTATTTTTATCTATGGCATTTAACATATGAAGAAGGTAAATTAAATAATCCTATAATGGATAAATATCTACAAGTAATAAATTACAATGAATTATCTAATTATATTACTGAAAATAAAGAAGCTTATGTTTATGTATCAGTTTTAGAAGACAAAAATATAAGAGATTTTGAAAAGAAATTTAAAACAGTAATAATAAATAATTCCTTAAAAGATAGTATGCTATATCTAGATTTAACAGAAACATATAATAATAAAGAATTACAAAAAGCAAAAGAAACATATAGTATAGGAGAAAAAACTATCTCTAATGTACCATGTATCTTAGTATTTAAAGATGGAACATTAAGTAAAATATATGATATAAAAGAAAATAATTATGATTTAGAAAAATTAGAAGTATTTTTACAAGAAGAAGGCTTAGAAGAAAATGATTAATGTAGTATTATATCAACCAGAAATACCCGGTAATACAGGAAATATAATGAGAACATGTGCTGCGACTAACACAAAGTTACATTTAATAAAACCATTAGGATTTTCCTTAGAAGAAAAATATATCAAAAGAAGTGCAGTAAACTATATAGATAAAGTTAATTATGAAGTGTATGAATCCTTCGAAGACTTTCTATCTAAAAACGAAGGAGAATTTTATTTCTTAACTAGATATGGTAAAAAACCACATACTTCATTTGATTATAGTGATAAAACTAAAAATATATATTTATTCTTTGGTAAAGAATCTACTGGTATACCCAAAGAAATATTAAGAAATTATCTAGATAGATGTATGAGAATACCCTCAACAGATAATGTAAGAAGTCTTAACTTATCAAATTGTGTAGCAATAATGGTATATGAAGTATTAAGACAGCAAGACTTTCCTAACTTACTTAGAACAGAACCATTCAAAGGAGAAGACTGGTTAATACAAGATTAAAATAGCACAATGCTATTTTTTTAATTTGTATAAAAATTTAGTTATGTAGAAAATAGAAAAAAGAAGAGCTTTGTATAATAAAAAATTGACAAATTTACTGATAAATGATAAAATATCAGTAGATTTGTCAAGGAAGAATAATAATGGAAAGAATGACAATAAAAGAGTTTAAAGAAAAAAGAAATATAGAAATTATTGAATCAATTATGAAAATGAACAATGGATATGTTACTTCAAAAGAACTATCTAATCTAGGAATTCATAGAATGTATCTTAATACTATGTGGAAAAAAGGAAAAGTAGAAAAAGTAGCCAATGGTATTTATATTGACTCTAGTAGAATGGAAGATAGTTATTATGTTTTTAGTCTTAGTATGCCTAATACAATTTATTCTCATATGACTGCACTTTATTTTCATGGTCTTTCTATTAAAGCACCAAACGATAAATATGATATAACTGTAAGAAGAACATATAGTAGTAAACATCTTAAAAATCATAATGTTTTTTATGTAAATGATAATATATATGAACTTGGCCTTACTGAAGTAGAAACTCCAATGGGTAATAAAGTAAGAGTTTATGATATTGAAAGGTGTATTTGTGATATTATTCGTTCTAAAAAAAGAATGGATTCTGAATATGTAAAATATAGCATTAGGGAGTATATTAAAAGAAAAGATAAAGATCTTATCAAACTATCAAAATACGCTGATAAAATGGGAATTAAAAATGAAGTAATGAATTTTGTAGAGGTATTTTATGAATAGTATGCAACTTAAAGATAAAAAATGATTAAACAATTTGAACCTATAGTAGCTCAGTAATAAATATCAGTTAAAATTCTAAAAATATTATGTAGTAAAGAAGGAAACTAGTACAAGCTTATTAAATTTATAGGTTCTTTGTCAAATAGTGTGGGTGAATAGAAATTCACTATGTCAAAGTAACT
>OIZT01001010.1_pt1 | contig 14226 bp, 13 predicted proteins | sample 1588611 | NCBI WGS metagenome assembly OIZT01 (sample SAMN03283278) | human gut metagenome | biome: human-associated habitat; material: feces | host: Homo sapiens | place: Peru | collected 2012
GCCCGCGAACTGCGGGTCGGGCGACCAAGTCGGGACAAGACCCGAATCCCGTTGACGTCAGTTAGTGGATTCAACAATTTACAATCGCACCCTTTTCCAACTGGGTCGACATTTTTTGCTTGTCTACCGCACCAAGAAACGGAACTCTTGTCGATTCGATCTTCGTCTTGCATTTCTGCTCACGTTCAGAGATTTTCGCGTTCACCTCATCAACGCTACCTGCCAACAATCGGCTATCAACTGTCAACCGCTTAATAAACAACGTCCGAGTGAACAGCAGGAGTATTCGTCTAACTTGCTCACGCTTCGGCAGCACACACCATAGACCTTTTACTCGGCCTTCAGAAACTTGTTCAAAGTCAAAAATAACAGGCATATGACATTCGCGCCAACGGGAGTAGAACGGCAAACTACGAGTTTCGTCATTCTCATAACATCGACGGTTGCCGTAAATGGACTTTATCGCATGATTATGAAACGACCGTCGAAGACGCTTGTATTCACTCTGATTCGCCTCGACAAACCAAAACATCTTGCCGAAGAATGCTTCACGTTTCGCAAGTTGCTCGGGCGGCAATCTTGTCCGTCGAAAAACAGCCACAAGGGAATTCCCAAAACGGGCATCGTAAAAATGCCTTTCGCCGTTCTTTTCAAGAACATTCTCGATGTCGGCATTTGGCGACTGAGAAAAGACTTGCAGCCATCCGTCTCGCCAGTCAGACTCTTCCTCCCACCATTCATCACATCGTTCACCGGATTCATGAGCCCAATGCGGACGTCGAACATCCCCCACGCGAGCCGTCATACGTTTCCTGCAACAGGGACAGAATGCTTCTGGGCAAGTCCCATTGGCATTCCGAGTGGCCGGGATGGCTTTTCCGTTTCTGTCGCGTGCCATTATCATCGACTGATTCCTCGTCAAACATCAGAAAGGATTTTTAGGCTCTCATAACCGAAAGGTGCTTCGCCGTCGATTTTCATGCATAGGTGGTCTTGGCCTTAGGTTCTCAACCGCATAGAATCTACCATCTTTCTGGACTTCGTAAACGATAGCATCTGCTCCAACCACATAATTTGTTCCTATCACTATTTCAAGGGCTAACTTGCCATATGGTATCCCTTGTTGGCGTTGGTACGCCTTGGCATAAGCATCTTCAAACATCTTGTGCATACGCACTTTTTCCTGCTTTCGGTGCTCTTCTTCTCGCTTGACAGCTTCATACTGCTCGATAAGTTCGTACTCGCTGAACCGAAATGCATCTTGATTGCCTTTTAATTCCTTTATTAGAACATCGCGTTTAAACCATTGGCAAAGCGCATACTCAGAATTACGTCCTCTCTGCGGCAACACATAGAGAAGATTTATATCCGTGCCATAATCAAAGACAATACCAACATTACGTCGAATCCACAATTTCGGGAGAACCTTATCATCCGAGGTGAGCCTCCAATATCCGCCTTTGTCAAATGGTGGTTTTAGACAAGGAACAAATCGATTGGTTCCTTGGGTTTTGGCAAGTCGTGTGCGGTTTTGTTTGCCGCTGGCATCAACAATCCAAACCATGCCGCCTTTTGAACCGTAGAACCGTTCACGACTGGATTGTTCGTTTTCGTTAATATGCGAATGTTGAAACTCAATGACGAAGTCTTTACCAACGACAGCATCTGCGCGATTACGCTCCCCTGTGACAGGATCAATGCCCATGTCAACTTCGATGTTCTCGAATTGCGATTTCCAGGAGAGATGCCAGTCCGTCTCGCCGTCAGAACATCCGCAGTTTCCTTTCCGCTTGTGGCGAAAATGTGGGATGCGGATACAACGTCCAATCACTAGTTCAAGTTCGGGATGTTCGCAATTGCTGTCCTTACAACGGAAAGGAAGTCCTTTGTCTTTGAGTTCTACGCCAGCCCTAACGATTTCATTTTTTGCTAATGCTGTCAGCATATTTTATCCCCGTTAAACACAACATTCAATGTCTGTCACTTTTCTAAATTATACCATTTCCTTTGCTGTGATCGGGTCGATTCTGCACATCCTTTTATATGTGTGCGGCTTCCCAAAGGTTTCAACACCAGGCGTGCGGACAGTCCCGACTGCGGGACTTTGGTATGCGTACGGACGTACGGGCAGGTGAGGGCAAAATCGCCGTGACGCTCAAAAGGAGATTCTGTGACGAATAAGAAAATCAGGGGCGCAGGGCCGAGTTCGGCTCGGGCTTTACGCGCGTGGATCTCTTTGCGATGCGAGAATTCTATCTTTCGTTTTCAAAAGTTCATGCACGGTGTGGCGAATTGAATTGGGGGAATTATCGTCTTCTGATCACGGCCGCGAACGAGGAGGCACGGCGGGATTACGCTGAAGAATGTCGCAAGTCAATGAAGCGGCAACGCTGAACGGGCAAGTGGAGAGAATCAGAAAGGGGCGTGGCGGACGAACGTGTCGAGAAACCGTTTCTGGTGCGCATGGCGAAGCTCGGCATCTCCGTGAATTTACAAAATCAGGTCTGACCTGATTTTGTAAATCAGACAACTATTGACGGGAAGCCAGGAAACAGGCGCTCACGCCCCTTGTCTGGCGATGTAGGCGTCGATGTCGTCAAACACGAGCTTTTCGCCCATCGTGTGGAAGGCACCGAAATACTTTCGGATGTAGTCATAGACATTGTAGCGCGAGAACAAATCGGCGACTTGCTTTCCCGTCAGTTTCTTCTCGCGCCGGTACAGCTCCGTGCAGAAGACCATGTAGGCACCTTCCTCGCTCATCAGCCGGCCTCCTCCGGGAAGATGATCCTGCCGCGCTCCCGCTCCTGCCGATACAGTTCGCAGAGCGTCTGGGGGGAATAATGCCACAGCTTCAGTTTCTCGTCCGTCAGCTTCTCGAAGAGCCCCGACCTGAAGAACCGCGAAGTCGCCTCGTTCTCGGAAATACCGTCTGCCTCCGCCACGCACTGGACGACGGACGGCAAGAAGACCGCGAGGAATGCACCATACTGTCTTTCGTTCATCCGCAGACCTCGCTTCCCTCGAACTTCAGCAGCCGCAATGCCTCCGAATCGGAAAACACCACTTGATTGAAAAGCGCCTTCACCTTGAATCTCGCAATCGCCTCGGACTGCGAGAGTTCCCCCATCATGTACAGCTGGATCGTGCGATAGACATTGTCGTTTGCGACTGGCCCGTACTTGACGGCGTAGTCAGGGCCGTCATAATTCCCAGTGCGATTGGCGACGACAAAGTCAAGCCAAGCCTGGTCAGGCGAGTCAAATCGGATCGTGTCGTCTCGCGCAAATGCCGCCTTTTCGTCAAACGAGTAGCTGTTCAGCGTTGCGGTTCCTCTGCCGTCATTCCGATCAACGACTTTACGTGCAAATTCGATCGCCTGATTGCAGTTCAACGTCGTGTAGAAACCGGGTCCAAAGTCGAGCGTCCGAATCGGACGGATCAACTTCGACTCGCGAACTTCCATATTGCTGCCATGATAGACAACCATGCATACTCCTTTAGTAATGTAGGCGAGTATACCAAATTCCTGCCGTCATGGGTGGTCCTGCGCATATTTGGGATACTGCGCGCCTTTGAGCATGCCGTCGGAACTTCCCGATAACCTGAAAAGCCTTGCCGCCGGGCTGGATGCGCTCGCGGGGCGTGCGTCCGCCTCGCCCGAGGCGGACAGTCTGCCCACGCTCGACGGCACGGACTTCGAGCCGTTCGCCGAACTCGGGCGCGGCGGCATGGGCGTCGTCCACGCCGCGCTCGCCGTCCGCACGTCCGCCGCGTTTGCGCAAAACGCCTGCACGCCCGCTTCCCGGCGAATGGGGGAACGGTACGCGCACTCGAACGCCTCACACGCGCCATCGCGTTTACCGGGCATCGTGGCCGTCCCACGTTCCGGCGGCGGTAGGGACTCCTGCCATGCGGCCTCTTTTTGCCAGAGATTCCAAATCCCTGATTTGTCGAGATAGCTAGCCGACGGTTTTGCGTCGGCTCGACTGGGGCGGGCGCGCTACGGGTGGCGTCCGCCTCGAAGCTTTTTCAACTTTTTTGCGGCTGCGCCCTTGACTTTCCGCGAAATAGTCGGTATAATTACCTACCATGAAAAAAAGAACACGGCTGGCCGGCTACAAGGCGACGGTCTCGCGGCTGCGGACGCTGCTGCTGCGGGAGGGTGTCATCGCGGGAAGCCTCAACAGGCAGGCCGTGGGCAACGCGGCGAGGTACACGCTGACGGACAAGGCGGACGGGAAGACCCGCTGCCTGTACGTGCCCGTCTCGATGGAGGCGGAGGTCCGCAGGCTCGCGGAGAACTGGAGGGAGCTGAAGTCGCTCATGCTGGAGATGAGCGAGTGGACGCGGCGGGACCTCGTGGAGCGGATAGCCGCCCTGACGGGAAGGCGCACGGCCAAGCCGGGGAAGGCCCCAGAAGGCCGAAAGGCAGGCCGGGCCGCAAGCCCGGGAGGAACCCGCAGGGGCGCATCGCGGCGAAAAGGCTGATCTCCTGGGTCGGCAAGTTCCGCGACCGCATCAACGGATTCTTCAGGAGCGCGTCCTCGCGGCAGAGCGAGGACGGCACGATATACGACAACACGACGAAGCTGTGGACCGTCGTGCTGGGCCTGCTCACGCGCAGGACCTCCCGCAACAAGATGGACTGCGACCGCAACGACGAGGAGTACGCGAAGAACGTGTTCAGGATGTCCGGCCAGACGTGGTGGCTCGACGGGGAGCGCAAGACGGTCCCGAGCTCGGAGACGTGGTGCAGGCTCCTGTCAGTAGCGAAGACGGGCAGGCTCCAGATGCTTCTGGTCCGGTTCGCCCGCGCGCTCATGGCCGAGAAGCTCTTCGAGGCCGCGAGGCTGTACGGGAGGCTCGTGGTGTCGGTCGACGGCACCAAGGTGGAGCCGAGGCGCGGGTGCCCGCTCAAGGGGAGCAGGAAGAACCGGTACGCGCTGGAGGCGAAGATACTGACCCCGTGGGGCTGGGCGGTGACGATCCTCGTAGAGCCCGTGAAGGCCTACGACCCGAAGAACAAGAAGCAGAAGCAGGACTGCGAATACGCGGCGTTCAGGCGGATCGAAAGGCGGCTCGACAAGTGGTTCGGGCGCTACGGGCTGGTCGTCGTCGCGGACGCGCTCTACTGCTGCAGCCCCGTGATCGAGATGTGCAGGAGGAACGACTGGCGGTTCATCTTCACGTTCAAGGAGGGGCGCACGCCCGATGCGTACGCCGAGGCGCAGTCGCTGATGTCGCTCGACGGGGACGGGCACGGCCCGATGACCCGCAAGGCCAAGGGCGGTCTGTGGAAGACGATCGGCTCCCTGCGGTGGGCCAAGGGCGTGAAGCTCGGCGACAGCGTCGTCAACGTCGTCGAATGCCATCAGGAGAAGCCCGCCGGGGAGGCCTACTACGGGCAGTTCGCCACGGACCTCGAGGTCGGCAAGGCGGTGTACGCCCAGAAGGTGGCGGAATGGGGGCGGCGCAGGTGGACGGTCGAGAACAGCTTCAAGACGCAGAAGTCCAAGGGCGAGGACGGCTTCGGGCTTGAGCATACGTTCTGCAACGACGAGAACGCCAGCCGCGCGATGCACCTGCTGATGCAGTTCGCGCACAACCTGTGGCAGGTGTTCAACTCCGGCATGCTGAGGAGGCTCGCCAGGGGCTGTCGGAAGGTGACGCAGTCGATGTGGGCGAGGAAGCTCTGCGAGGCCCTGCACAACATCGACTTCAGCGACTACGAGCCGGAGACGGTCTACCTCAGCAGGGAGTACGAACTTGAGTGCCTGACTGGATGACGCCGGGAGGTTGCCCGGCCACCTCCGGTAAAACGCCGGGATTCAAGCCCGATCCTGCGGTCGGGGCGGCTCGCTTTGCCCAAAACCACCCTCTGCGCTCTCTGCGGCCTCTGCGGGAGATAAATTTCCCACCCTGTGGACGCGACGGAGTGCGTCCATCACCCAGATGCGGAATCTCTGTCTTTTTGCCTCCAGAGTGGCACGGATGCTGGGGTTTTGGTAGAATACAAAATGTTTTTTCCGAAGGAGATTCGAGTACATGTCAGAGAAGCGTCGCATTGTCGTCACATCCGCCCTGCCCTATGCCAACGGGGACATCCACCTGGGACATCTGGTGGAGTACATTCAGACCGATTTCTGGGTGCGGTTCCAGAAGATGCGCGGGAACGACTGCGTCTACGTCTGCGCCGACGACACCCACGGCACCCCGATCATGATCCGCGCGGCGAAGGAGGGCATCACGCCCGAGGAGCTGATCGCCCGCAGCCACGCCGCGCACCTAAAGGACTTCACGGACTTCGAGATCGCCTTCGACAACTACTATTCGACGAACTCGCCCGAGAACAAGGCGCTCTCCGAGCAGTTCTTCGCCGCGATGGAGAAGTCCGGCGGCATCACGAAGCGCACGACGCCGCAGCTCTACTGCGAACATTGCAAGATGTTCCTGCCCGACCGTTTCGTGAAGGGCACGTGCCCCAAGTGCGGCGCGGAGGGCCAGTACGGCGACAGCTGCGACAAGTGCGGTGCCACCTACGCCGCCGAGGAGCTGGGCCACCCCGTCTGCACGACGTGCGGCGCCACGCCCGTCGTCCGGGATTCCGAACACCTCTACTTCGAGCTGGAACCCCAGCACGACTATCTGCGCACGTGGATCCCCGAACACACGACGAGCGACGTCTCGAACAAGCTCCTCGAATGGTTCAACGAGCCCCTGCGCGGTTGGTGCATCTCCCGCGCGGCGCCGTACTTCGGCTTCCAGATTCCCGGCTACCCCGACAAGTACTTCTACGTGTGGGTGGACGCCCCGATCGGCTACCTCGCCTCGCTCAAGAACTGGTGCGCGAAGAACGGGAAGGACTTCGCGGACTACTGGCAGGATCCCCGGGCGGAGCGCTACCACTTCATTGGGAAGGACATCATCCGCTTCCACTGCCTTTTCTGGCCGGGGATGCTCCACGCCGTCGGCTTCGCGCAGCCGAACAAGATCTTCGTCCACGGCTTCCTCACCGTCAACGGCGAGAAGATGTCGAAGTCGAAGGGCACCTTCGTGAACGCCCGCACCTACCTCGACCACCTGCCCGCTCCGGCGCTCCGCTACTACTACGCCTGCAAGCTCGGCGGCACGACGGACGACATGGACCTCAATCTGCAGGACTTCGTGCAGCGCGTGAACGGCGACCTCGTGGGCAAGATCACGAACCTCGCCTCGCGCGGCGCGCAGATGCTCAACAAGAACCTCGAAGGCCGCCTCGGGGCGCTTGACGCGGAGGGCGCCGAACTCGTCGCCTTCGCCCGCAGCCGCGCGGACGCGATCGCCCGCCACTACGAGGACCGCCGTTTTTCGCAGGTCCCCGTGGAGGTGACGAAGATCGCCGACGCCGCGAACGAGTACTTCGACCGCCGCGAGCCCTGGAAGACCGTCAAGGCCCCCGACGGCGCCGAGACGACCCGCACCACCCTCACGACGATCCTCAACGTCTTCCGCATCCTCGCGATCTACCTGAAGCCCATCCTCCCCGTCTACGCGGAGAAGGTCGCCGCACTCTTCGGCGAGGCCCCCTACGCCTGGGAGGACGCCGCGCGAACGGTCGAGAACGCCGCGATCTCCAAGTACGAGTACCTCGCCACGCGCATCGACGCGAAGCAGGTCGAGGCGATGGTGGAGAAGGCGAAGGTGAAGCCCGCCGACTCCGGCGAAGTCGCCCACGAGTCGCGCGCTTCGAAGAACAAGGCCGCGCGCGCGGAGCAGAAGGCCGAGGCGGCCTCGGCCTCCGCCGCGCCCGCCCTCAAGCCCGAGGTCGCGTTCGCGGACTTCGAGAAGCTGGACCTGCGCATCGGCCGCGTCGCCGCCTGCGAAATCGTGCCGAAGAGCGCGAAGCTCCTGAAGTTCGATCTCGACTGCGGCGCGTTCGGGCACCGCACGATTTTCAGCGGCATTCGCGGCGCGTACCCCGACCCGGCGGCACTCGTCGGCAAGGAGGTCCTTTTCGTCGCGAACCTCGCCCCGCGCAAGATGAGCGTGGGCGTCTCGGAAGGCATGATCCTCTTCGCCGGCGAACCCGGCGCGAACGGCGGCGTGCTCGCGCCCCTCGCGGCGGCGGGCGCCGGAACGCCCGCGACCTGATGGCGCCGGAGTTGTAGGATTGGACGATGGAACGCATCTGCGCTTAATGGAGAGGGTGCATTTCCAGTGGACCGCGAGAGGTCATTTCCAGTGTTGTCTTAAATGAGGAGAAAACGGCGATGAACATCAGCAAGAGAGAGTTCCTGAAGCGCCTCGGCATCGGTGGCGCGGCCCTGGCGGGCGCGCCGCTTGTGGCGGACGAGTTTGTGAAGACGACGAACCGCCTGCCGCCCGGCTCGGTGGGCGATCCGGACAACGTCTGGTTCGGCAAGAACATCTTCCCTCTCGGCCACACGATCGAAGACGGCCCGAGCTGCGCGCTCAAGGACGGCAAGGTCGTCTGCCCGGCGCGCGAGGTGCCGATCTTCCACAAGACGGACGTCGTCGTGGTCGGCGGCGGCCCCGCCGGCTTCGCCGCCGCCATCGCCGCCGCCCGCACGGGCGCGAAGGTTGCGCTCGTCGAACGCTACGGCTCGTTGGGCGGACTCTTCACGAACGGCATGGTGCTCATCATGCTCTGCACCTCCCAGAAGCTCGCGGGCGGCACGTGGCGGCTCGTCACGCGCGGCCTCACGGAGGAGTTCGCGGACCGCGCGATCGCGCTCGGCGACTACGTGTGCCGTCCGCGCCCCGCGAAGCTGGAGCGGACCCACTGGCAGCCGACGGTGGACCCCGAAGGCGCGAAGTACCTGATGGACACGATGGTCGCCGAGGAGAAGATCGACATGTTCTTCCACTGCTGGGGCGTCGATGTCGTCCAGCAGGGGAACCGGGTCCTCGGCGTCGTCTTCGAATCGAAGCAGGGCAAGCAGGCGATTCTCGCGAAGCAGGTCGTCGACTGTACCGGCGACGGCGACGTGCTCTTCGCGGCCGGCGGCAACTACCGCCAGATCACGCACGGCATCGGCCACGTGGTGCGCCTCGCGAACATGGACCGCGTCACCGCGAAGGCCCCGCCGCGCGGCGTCGACGGCAAGGTCAAGGCACCCGTCCTCAACAAGTGGCCCACGCGCTCGAACGAGGCGAACCCCTCCACCTGGTGGGGGAACTTCGGGACGGGCCCGAAGGGCAACGGACTGGACGTGCGTGACCTCACGGCGGCGGAGATCGACTTCCGCAGGAAGTGGTGGGAACACGTCGCGGCGATGCGCCAGGAGCCCGGCTGGGAACAGGTCTTCATCGCGAACACCTGCTCGCAGATCGGTCCGCGCGCCTCGCGCCTGATCGACGCCGAACTGGTCGTCGACCGCGCGCTGCTGCGCGGCGACTACCGTCCCGCCGACTCGATCGGCATGTTCGGGCAAGACGGTGCGCACGCGGCCGTCCAGGTGCCGTACCGCGCCCTCCTCCCGAAGGGCGTGGAGAACGTCCTCTGCGCGGGGCGCATGCTCGGTGCGCCGGACACGATCGACACGTTCCGCCTCATCTGCCCGTGCTTCGTCACCGGGCAGGCCGCCGGAACGGCGGCGGCGATGGCCGCCCTGAAGGGCTGCACGCCGCGTGAACTGGACGTCAAGGCCCTTCAGACCAAGCTCACCCAAGCGAAGGTCGTGCTCGCGTGAAGACCTTCCTCGGTGTCGTGCTGGTCCTGGTCCTGCTGGCCGCCTGTGCGGCCGGCGGGTGGTTCTGTTGGACGCTCGAACAGGAGAACCGAACCCTGCGCGCGGCGGCGACCGCCGCCGAAGTCGAGCGGGCGCGGCTTGCGGCGGAGCACGGACAGTGCGCGGCGAAGGTCGCCCAGACCGTCGCCGCGCAGGAGGCGCAGGCGCGTGCGCACGACGAGGCGACGAATGCGCTCGCCCGCGTCCAGGCCGAGGCGCGTCGCCTGCGGGACGACGTGGTGTGTGCGGAGGCCGCGCGGGACGAGGTGCGCCGCCGCGCCGAGGCTGATGTCGCGAAGCTCCAGGGCGAACTTGAGAAGGCGAGGGCCGTTGCCGCGCGTGCGGAGCAGTCCGAGCGCGCGCGTCGGCGTGCGGAGGATCCGTTGGCCGACGTCGGCTCCCTGAAGGACCTGCTCGACCTGACGGACAAGGCCCCGCGCCGCGCGGAATGAATTGGGAGGGTCGCGCTCCTGCGCGACCGTCGGCGGACTAGGGCGTCAACTGCGCGTTCACGCGCTCGAAGAGCCCGGCGCACTCCTCCTCCGAGAGGGCGGCGCTTCCGATTTCGGAGATGTGGTTCGGATGGACGCGGAACTCGCGCGCCTTCTGGCGCGTGAGTTCGTCCAGAGACCTGCGCAGCTGTTTCCAGTCCGACTTCACGGGGCACTGCGGCAGGAGGATGACGGTCTTCTCGCCGTGCGTCTGCACGTATTCGAGGAGCGGGAAGAGGGCGGGCGTGGTGAGCTGCTGGAAGTTGTCCGACCCGCGCGCCTGGCGCCCGTGGAGGATCGTGATAAGGGTCGTGGGGCCCGGCTGGCTACGGTTGACGACGATCTGCCGGTAGGCGAAGGTGGCACCGTTGGTCGCCGTGAAGACGAAGCGCTGGGAGGCGGGGGCCTCGGGGCTGTGGGCGAGCATTTCCAGGATGCCCGTGGTGCGGGTCTGGAGCTGGTTGGCCGCCATGGCGCTGCCGATGCGGCGGAGGAAGTTCACGTAGGCGTCGCGCATACGGATGACGGCGGAGACGACGTCCGGCATATTGGGGAAGCGCCCGAGCAGACGGTCCGCGCGCTCCATCGCGTTCGAGAAGTCGTACAGGTCCTCGGCGCGCGGACGGCGGGTGGCGCGGAGTCGGCGCTCCACGAGGTCGACGAGCGCGAGGCCGTATTCGGGGCGGTCGGGGTATTCGTCGGCGAGTTGGCTGAGGATCTGCGTGGGGTTGGGCTTGAGGCCGGGGAGGCGGAGGGCGGCGAAGACGCGCGGGTTCGCGCCGAGGATGAGGGCGTACTGGTAGCGGTAGTCGGGGTCGCGGGGGGACTCCTTGAGCAGGTCGGCGAGGATCTGGAAGGCACGCACGCGGTCCGGGCTGTCATAGTCGTCCTGCGCGAGGGCCTTAAGGGCCCGCACGGACTCAAAGCGGTCGGTTGCGTTGGTGGAGGCGGCGAAACCGTCGGCGACTTCACGGTAGATTGCGTTCGCCTCGTCGGTACGGCCCTGACGGCGCAGGGCGTCGGCCAGGTTGTTGCGGTCCGCCGCCGTCGTGCGCGCCGTGGTCAGATGGCGGAAGGCCCGTTCGGCGAGGGCGTAGTTGCCGGTGCGGAAGGCGCAGGTGCCGAGGATGCGGTTGGCCTCGGCGATCTTGTCCGGCGGCATGTCCTGGCGGCGGGCGAGTTCGCCGTAGTAGGGGAGCAGTTCGGAGAGAAGCTGCGTGTCGCGTCGCGAAGGGGACTGGTTCTCAACGCTGCGGAAGACGCCCGAGAGCGCGGCGCCGGCGAGCGCGGCGTTGCGCTCGGCGCGCCGCAGCGCGTCCGCCGTGCGCAGATAGCCGACCGCGAGCGCGCAGACCGCGCAGAGCGCGCTGACCGCGGCGAAGGCCGAGAGGGCGGCGACGAGCGGCTTGCGGCGCACCCAGAGGGCGAGACGCCGACGGGCGGGCGTGGGCGCGGCGAGGACCGGCTCGTGGTCGAGGAAGCGCCGCAGGTCCTCGGCGAGGTCGTCCATCGAGGGATAGCGGTCGCGCGGATCGTAGGCGACGCACTTGTTGACGATGGCCGCGAGGTCGGGTTCCGCGCAGGAGAGGGGCGGAACGGGTGCCGTGCAGATGCGCCGGAAGAGCCGCGCCGAGGAGCGTTCCGCGAGGATGGGGTGCCGGGCGATGAGTTCGTAGAGCGTCGCGCCGAGGGCGTACTGGTCGCCGAGGAAGGAGCTGATGCCGTGGATGAGCCGTTCGGCGGGCATGTAGCGGAGCGTGCCGTTCTGGGCACCGGGGCGGTCGATCGCGTCGCGGCCGTCCTCCAGCGCGCAGGCGAGACCGAAGTCGGCGATGTGGACCACGCCGTTTCGGTCGAGCAGTAGGTTCGACGGCTTGATGTCGCGGTGCATCACCTGGTGGGCGTGCGCATAGGCGAGGGCACGGGCCGCCTGGAGACCCACGTCGGCGAGGACGCGGAGGTCGTCGGTGAAGGCGTGCCGGTCGAGCCGTTCGCCGTCGACAAGCTCCATCGCGTAGTAGCAGGTGCCGGCGCTCTGCCCTGCCGCGATGACCTTCACGATGCCGGGATGCCGCAGCGTGGCGACGAGGCGCGCCTCGCGCTCGAACTGCGCGCGCCGCGCCGCGTTCGAGACGAGGGAGGAGGCGAGCAGCTTCACGGCGACACGGCGGTCGAGGGAGAGCTGGCGGGCCTCGAAGACGACGCCCATGCCGCCACCGCCGATCTTCCGCAGCAGGCGGAAGTCGGAACCGGGCAGCTCGGGCAGTTCCGCAGCGGTTGCAACGGAGCGTCCGCGCGCCGCATCGCCGATCGTCTCCAGGTCGTTGAGAAGGGGCAGCGTCTCCAGCAGTTCGGCGGCGTGTTCGGGGTGTTCGGCCGCGAAGACGGCGATGTCCGGCGCGTCGCCGAGGTGGCAGCGGTCGAGGTAGAGGTCGACAAGCTCCTCGAAGGTCTTCCCGCCGACGCTCACGGCTGGAACTCCGTGTATTCGACGAGTTTCGCCTTGAGGCGCTGGAGCGCACGGACGTAGCGGATGCTCGCGGCCTTCACGTCGAGGCCGAGGATGGCCGCGCACTCGGCGTTGGAGAGGTCGTCGAAGTTGCGCAGCAGGACGATCTGGCGGTCGGATGCGGAGAGGTCGCGCAGGGCCTGGCGGAGGATGGCGTGGCGGTCGGCGCGCGCGGCGGCGGAGAGGGGCGAGGTCGCCGTGTCGGGGATGCCGTCCCAGGGGGGCACGGCCTCTTCGCCGTCATCCACGGGCGGCGGCTCGGCCTCTCGGTAGGCGTCGCGCTTGGCGGACTGCAGATGGTGCCGCTCCAGATGGGTGATCGCCTGGAGGAGGATGGCGCGCAGACGGAAGTAGACCGGGAGGTCCGGATTGTGGATGAAGTCGCCGCCCCAGCGGTACGCCCCTGCGGCGGCCTCCTGAAGCACGTCCTCGGGCGAGACGCGCCGCCGCAGGATGGGGTTCAGATGACGTTCCGCGAGCCGCAGCAGCCGCTCGCGGTGTTCCTGGAACGCCTGTGCCAGGAAATCGTTCTGTCCTTCCGTCTGCACGCGGGTAGTAGTATAGCACATCACTTCAGCGGCGGGCGCTGAACGGTCATCATGTTGCGGTCCTGCGCGGGGAAGTGGGCCCAGACGATGCGCTTGTCGCGCGTGACCTCGAACGCCGTCGCGCGCGTGGCGTCCGGCGCGCCGTTCGCCCAGGTTCCGACGACGAGGTTGCCGTTCGCCCGTTCCTGGATGCCGCAGAGGAAGGCGAGGTTGAGCGCGGGCGCGTCTGCACACGCGAACGACCACACGGCACGGTGGTCGGGCGTGTACTCCGTCACGCCCGTCAGGTGCGCGACGAGCGTGTTGCCGTTCGCCCGGCGGCGGGCGTCGAACGCGAGCGCGGGGACGGCCTGTTCCCACACGAGGCGTCCGTCGGCCCCGTATTCACGCACGGCGGACGCGCCCGCGCAGCAGACGAGGTAGGTCCCCGCCGGCGTCTTGTGGACCATGCGGAGGCGCGCATGCGCGCCCGGCTCCTTCCCGTCCGCCCGCGCGGTATTGACGGCGAAGCGCACCGTCTCCCGTCCCGTCTTCCCGTCGAGCTCCACGATCTCGCCGGATGCATTGAGCGCGAGCACGATGTCGCCGTTGGGCTGCACCTCGAATCCCAGTACGCCGCCGCCCGTCCGCACGCGCGGACGGTACACGAGTTCGGCCCGCGTTGCGGGCAGCCGGCAGCGGTAGAGGTCGCCGTTCGCGTAGTAGACGTACCCGCCGTGCTCCTGGACCTGGTGGACATTTCCGCAGCCCGTGCGCGACCAGCGGACCTTTCCGTCCGGCGCGAAGAGCGCGACGCGCCCCGATCCGGCGGCCAGCAGGGCCTCCGGCGGCGTGCCCGTCCACCGCGCCGCGCAGGCGGGAGCGGGCTTCTCCAGCGGCCGTCCCCGGAGGTCGACGAGCCGCACGGCCTTGCCGCCCGCGCCGTCGAAGGCCGCCCGCAGGCG
>OIZT01001011.1_pt1 | contig 14206 bp, 12 predicted proteins | sample 1588611 | NCBI WGS metagenome assembly OIZT01 (sample SAMN03283278) | human gut metagenome | biome: human-associated habitat; material: feces | host: Homo sapiens | place: Peru | collected 2012
TCACAGGATTGTCAGACACATCGTTATGGACGTAAGGATAGAACAAAGTTGGAAAAAAGCGCTGCAAGGTGAGTTCGAGAAACCCTACTTTGCCGCGCTTGTGCGTTATCTGCACGGCGAGAAAGCGCAGGGAAAGGTGATCTTTCCTCCGGGACCGGAGATATTCAAGGCATTCGAGCTGACCCCGGTGGACCAGGTCAAGGTCGTGATCCTCGGGCAGGACCCCTACCACGGCTACGGTCAGGCGATGGGACTGAGTTTCTCGGTTCCGGACAACGTCCCCGCTCCGCCGTCCCTCAAGAACATATTCAAGGAGATTGAGGATGATCTTGGGGTCAGGATGAGCGGCCGTCCGAATCTGGAGAACTGGGCTCGGCAGGGTGTGCTGCTTCTGAACTCGATTCTGACCGTCCGTTCCGGTGAGGCGGCCTCGCACAGTGGGATAGGCTGGCAACAGTTCACCGATGCCGTTATCCGTTATATTTCAGATAATTGCAACGGAGTCGTATTCCTTCTGTGGGGCAATTACGCCAGGAGCAAAAAGGAACTCATCGACACCTCTCGGCATTATGTGCTGGAGGCGGCGCATCCGTCCCCGCTGGCACGCGGGGCGTTTTTCGGCTGCCGTCACTTCTCAAGGACGAACGAGATCCTCGTCAGTGAGGGCAAGACTCCGATCAACTGGCAACTATAATACGGCTTTTTGGCCATCATATTCAAAGAATTTATAATGAATCGCATAGCATTGTTCCCGGGGTCCTTCGACCCGTTCACGTCAGGCCATCTGAATATCCTGACAAGGGCCTTGACCATCTTTGACGAGGTCATAGTGGCCGTGGGAATCAATCAGGACAAGCGCGGCTTCTTTTCGATGGAGCAGCGCGAGGACATCATCCGTCAGGCGACCCGTGGAATGGCTGGGGTCCGGATCGTTCACTATGAGGGACTTACCATCGACATCTGCCGCGAGCTCGGAGTCCGCCACATTGTCAGGGGAGTGAGGAATATGACCGACTTCGACAACGAGCAGGCTATCGCCGACGCGAACCGTCATCTTGCTCCGGAGGTTGACACCATCATCATCCCTACCGCCCAGGAATATTCACACATATCCTCTTCGGCTGTGCGGGATGTGGTACGCCATCACGGCGATCTGTCGCAGTTCATTCCGGAAGGGGTTGTGTTGCCGGAGGTCAGATGAGTCGCCGCGCGGTCATATTCATTCTTTGGCTTTTGCTGCCGTTTTGTTGCTTTGCGCAAGTGGATTCAACCCGCTTGGCGGAGCTTGACAAGCGGCTGGAAACATATTTCCAAATCCTTGAGCCTGAGAACGTTGATGTCAAGTCCCGTGAATGTGACCTTCTGATTGATTCGGCCAAGGATTCGCTTCTGCGGCAGCACATCGCCCTCAAGGCTTATGATCATTACCTCAACTCTACGCTTATGGGGGACGAGGGTGTCGCGGTTCATCTTACGGACACTTGGTTTGCTCCAGGACTAGTCAGTATGGGCGGGGAAGAGGTGCTTTTCAATGCTAAGATATTCGCGGATTTCAACCGCCAGTCGCATCTTGGAAAGCCGGCTCCTTCGTTTGCGATGGAGAGTTTTGAAGGGGATTCCGTCTCGTTCGGAGGCCGCTCGGACCGCTACAGTGTGCTGCTTTTTTATGACACCGACTGCGCCAAATGCAAGCTTGAGCTGATGCGGCTCAGGCCACTGCTGGATTCCCGGGACTGGCCTGTCGATCTTTATGCGGTTTACACCGGCGGTGATAAGGAAAGTTGGGGAAAGTGGCTCTCTGAGCGAATGAATATCAATGCTCCTCGCACCAGGATATTCAACCTTTGGGATCCGGAGGTCAAGTCTGACTACCAGATGAAATACGGTGTCTTGCAGACCCCGAGGATGTTCCTGATCGACAAAGAAGGAACTATCATCGGCCGTGGGCTTGACAGCGATGCCCTTGAGCGCCTTCTCGACATCGTTCTCCCCGGCTTTGTGGACTATGAATATGGCAGCGCCGCCTCCGCCGCTCTGATGGATGACCTGTTCGCATCGTACGATGATCCGGTTTCGGATTCGTTGTCGCATAGAGGCTCAGATTCATCGCGGAAGCATCCCGACCGGTCGCCGAGCCCGTCGAGACGATGTCATCGTGTGTCCGGTTGGTTCGGCAGGCTCACCAACCAAAGATGCCGTGATCGGAATTCTTCCGACTGGTCGCCGTGCCCGTCGGAGTGCCCGGCCCCCACCCGAATCCTGTCGATGGCCAAAGCATTGGAATCAAGCACCTTGTCCAAGGCAGACACTGTCTCCTTTAAGCACCTCGAAGGCGACCTCCTCTATTGGCTCACCTCCCGCCGCGACGAACTCAGCAAGGAAGGCACCCTCCCTTTCATCAATGAATATATCCTTTCCCGTCCCGGAATCTGGAACACGCAAGACGACACCCTCAAGGTCGTAGGCCTTGCCCGTATGATGAAAGACCTTCTTTCCCGTACCCCCGTCGGCTCGAAACTCCCAAAGGCCAAGGATCTCATTCCACGGATTTCTTCAGCTGAATCTCTGTCAAACGTTCCCGCCCAGCCAGATCGCACTCGGGAACAGGCTGAGATTAACAACCGTGCCCAGGCGTTTGATCGTGTTCCGGAACATACAGACATTAACAACCGTGCCCAGGCATTTGATCGTACTCCGGAACAGGCTGGTGTAAGCGCTAAGGCATACGGTAACCATACCTCAATCCAACCTCGGAATTATGCTAATGTTTCTTTTCTCCGAGACTGGACGAGAAAATGGAACCGCCTGCGCGGAAAAGGCGGCTACATTGTCTTCCACACCGAAGGCTGCCCGGTCTGCAAGGCCGAGCTCGCCGCCGCCGACTCCCTTGGCCTGAGAACCTTGGACGTGAACGTTGATGAGATTATGGTCTCCAACCCAGATCTCGCCAAGTCCCTCCTCGACACCTTCGACCTCTCCTCGATGCCATTGATCCTTCAGGTAGGCCGTCACGGCATCATCTTCCGCCGCTACCTCTCTTTTATCCCATAGTCACCTCAGTCGGCTCAAGGAACGAAAAACAGGTTTGGATACAGGCACGCCCCTGTCACTTGTAAGATTTCCACAGATCGTGCTGTGGAGGCCAATGATTTTGTAATCAGAGTTTTGTCATAGTCTCCTCCTGCCCGATAAGGGTATAAGGAAGGATGCTTAATTTTGTGGGAGTCATAATGTTATCCTCCACGTGCAAAAATGTTTGTCGTTTGGACGTATAATGCTTATCTTAGCGACAGCCTTGAATATGTCCTCCATAAGAGGCGGAATCAGGAGGCGATCAGGACCCTTTCTGATTCGAAGGCTAAACACATAATGAACGGTAACAACTTAAACATTAGACTATGACCACAAAAAAGCGTAAGATCATCCCAAGGGGTGTAGTGGTTCACGTATTCCAGAGGGCAAGCCACGGTTTCGTGGTGTTCTACAATTCCAAAGACTCTCTGGTGTTTTTCACAATCTTCTGTGTACTTGCTGTAAGACACAACGTTCGGGTACTCGGCCTGTGCATAATGCACAATCATATTCACATCCTGTTGGAAGATGTCACTTCCGACGAGGTTGCGAATTTTATGCGGAATCTTAACTCTTGGTTTACAAAGGTTTATAATTTTCGATACGGCTTGTCTGGGAATCTGTCCGACACTTATGGCTTGTCTGTCAAGAAAGATGACAAGGCTGTCAGGACGGCTCTGGCCTACGTCAACAACAACCCGGTTGAAAGCCGGATGTGCCATCGCGCGGAAGAATGGCGATGGAACTTTATCGCTTATGCTGGTTCCAAACATCCATATTCAGAGAAAGTCGCGTTGTCACGAGCTTCCGCCGGACTGAGGAGATCCATCAAGAAGGTTGAATATTTCCGGGCTGCAGGGAAGCCGTTGCTCTACGAGAGGCTTGATGAGCTCTTTGATCCGCTGAGGGGCAAGGAGAAACGCCAGCTGATCGAATTCATTGTCCAGAAATATTCCTGCATCGACTTCAGCCGTGCTGTCAGCTTTTACGGCAGTTATGAAAAGATGATTGGCGCGTTCTCGTTCAACACAGGTTCTGAATATGACCTCGATGAGCCTTTTGACCCGAAATCCGGACAGGCCTACAGTAAGATGACACGTTACCTTGCTGACGACAAGCGCTTCAAGGATATTGGCGACATATTTCGTGGACCGTTTGAGATCCGTTTTGAATATTTCGGTGAACTGGTCAACCGTTGCCTTGTATCTCCGGCCCACGCAAAGAAATTTCTGCACGTACGTGATGCTGTCGTGGAGGATAAATCGTTGATATTCAAAGAATAACCACATTGTCCTCCTCGCCTGATCGGATAGGAAGATGGTAATTTATTGAATTGATAATAAGCATTTTACCCTCCACGCTGCCAGCTGACATATTTTGAGTTTTCGTTGCCGTTGAGTATGCGATACTGTGGGCTTGCTGAAGTGTGATGCGATATTAATGCGTTTAAATTGAAGTGTTTTGCGGTGTCGAGGAATGGAATGGTTGTTTATGTTACGCGTCCCTGCTCCGGCGGGGAATGATGGACATTCACCCGGACAGGGAGCAAAGCGTAAGTCAATCATCCCGCCGGAGCAAGGACGCCCGATCCGAAATCTAACCAATCACCTTCCGCAGCACTCGTGTCAGCTGATCCGAGCACGATGTACCGCGCCCGTGACAGTTGACACCGGACAGGATCTCGACCGCCTTGTCGGCCTCCATCCCCTCCAGAAGCCTCCCGATCGCCTGAAGATTCCCGTCACAACCTTTGACGTACTTTAGATTGTGGATCTTTCCCTCGATAAGGTCAAAGTCAATCTGCGCCGAGCACACGATCGCGCTCGGAACCGCCGTGATGTGCCTGACACCATCGGTCGTTTTGTCAGACAGGATTTTGAAATCGTCACCTATAGTCATTATAGTAATTATTAAACGTTTAAACAAACAAAAATATAAAATTTTTGTGAAAAATAGCGTAACTTTGCACGGCATTTGAAGAGAACCAATGCCGGAAAAACGGATAATTAATTTCTAAATTCATAGAATTATGGTATCATACAAAGATCTTGGCCTGGTCAACACCAGAGAGATGTTCGCAAAGGCCGTGAAGGGTGGCTACGCTATCCCTGCCTTCAACTTCAACAATATGGAGCAGCTTCAGGCTATCATCCAGGCATCAGCCGAAGAGAAGTCACCGGTTATCCTTCAGGTTTCCAAGGGAGCCCGCAACTACGCTAACCAGACCCTTCTCCGTTATATGGCCGAAGGCGCTGTTCAGTATGCCAAGGAACTCGGTTGGGAGCATCCTCAGATCGTTCTTCACCTTGACCACGGCGACAGCTTCGAGCTTTGCAAGAGCTGCGTTGATATGGGCTTCTCTTCAGTGATGATTGACGGTTCCGCTCTTCCTTACGAGGAGAACATCGCCCTCACAAAGAAGGTTGTAGAGTACGCTCACAAGTATGATGTTACCGTTGAGGCCGAGCTTGGCGTTCTCGCCGGCGTTGAGGATGAGGTTGCCGCTGAGGAGTCTCACTACACAAAGCCAGAGGAGGTTATCGACTTCGCTACCCGCACAGGCTGCGATTCACTCGCCATCTCCATTGGAACCTCACACGGTGCCTACAAGTTCAAGCCTGAGCAGTGCACAAGAGACCCTAAGACAGGCCGTCTCGTTCCACCTCCACTCGCTTTCGACGTTCTTCACGAGATCGAGAAGAAGCTCCCTGGATTCCCTATCGTACTCCACGGATCATCTTCAGTTCCTCAGGAATATGTCGATATCATCAACCAGTACGGTGGCAAGCTTCCTGACGCTGTAGGTATCCCTGAGGATCAGCTTCGTGAGGCCGCCAAGAGCGCTGTCTGCAAGATCAACATCGACTCTGACTCCCGTCTCGCCATGACCGCCGCTGTCCGCAAGGTCTTCGCTGAGAAGCCAGGTGAGTTCGACCCAAGAAAGTACCTCGGGCCAGCCCGCGATGAGATGAAGAAGCTCTACGAGCACAAGATCGTTGACGTTCTTGGTTCAAACGGCAAGGCTGAGTAATTTGTTTGTGGAGCGTAAGCTCTTGACAATCAGTTAGAAATATGATTCCCTCTGGTCGGTATCGACTGGAGGGAATTTGTTAATATATTCATTTATAGATGTTTACCCGCCACGGCTGATATGTGGTGGGCGCTTCGACAGGCTCAATGACCAGCGAGACAGGAATTCTGTTCTCGAAACCGTCGGGACGCTCATAAGTGGTCAAAAAAGGTTTGGGATTATCATTTTTATGCTTAATTTTACCGAAAATTTGAACCACATAATTGAGTATGCGTATCAAAAAGACGCTGATTGCGGCGATTTTGTTGCTTTTTGTAAGTCGGGCTGCGGAGGCGCAGGACTGTAACTTGGTGAATATCGGGCTTCAGGCCAGGGTGGATTACCAGCGGGAGTACCTGGGCGGGGATGCCGTCAAGGGCAACTGCGGCTTCAAGGGCAAGAATGTCAGCATTCTGATAAACGGAGAGTTCAACGAACATTTCTCCTACAACTACCGGCAGCGGCTCTACCGCGGCCACGGCAGTGAAAGTTTCTTCAACGCCACGGACTTCCTTTACCTCACTTATAGGCCGGACGAGCGTTGGAGCTTCTCCGGCGGCAAGCAGATTGTCGAGATCGGAGGGTATGAATATGACATCGCTCCTATCGACATCTACTTCTTTTCCGAATATTGCAGCAACATCTCCTGCTACCAGATGGGAGTCAACGCGGGATATTCATTTGGCGGAGGAACTGACCTGCTGCGGTTCCAGCTCTGCCAGAGTCCATTCCGGCGGGAGAACAGTGACCTGTATGCCTACAACCTGATGTGGAACGGCTCCCATGGCTGTTTTGATTCCATCTGGTCACTGAATATGATTGAATATCTTCCCGGAAAGTTCATCAACTATCTCGCCCTCGGCAACCATTTCGCTTTAGGGAAGTTAACTGTGTTCGCAGACTTTATGAACCGGTCGCTCGTGGACAAGATGTCGTTCCTGAGAGACTTCACGCTCATCGGTAAGGTGGCATATTCATTCAATGACAAGTTGAATGTCTTTGGAAAGGCGAGCTTTGACCATAACGATCTTGACAGGGAAGGGGATTGGTGTGTCAAGCCGGGCACATCGATGGGAAGAGTCGGCTGCGGTGTGGAATATTTCCCGCTTGCTGACAAGAGCATCCGCCTCCACGCCACATTCTGCCACTCATTCGGGGACAACGGCAACCCTGCCGGTGTCTTGCTTGACAACCAACAGATCGCCAGCGTCGGCCTCACATGGAGGATGAGCCTGCTCAAACGATAGTTTCTGAATATTCCGCCTCTAAAGCGTTAACAAGCCTGTTATGAATAAGACCAAGAAAAAGTCTTCGAGCCCCGCCCTGAACGGGGTGATCTGTCTTGTCATCGTCATCGGTTTCTTCACCTATCTTGGTGTCTCGATGGGTATGGCCAATATGCTCAACACAGTGATGAAGACGGCTCACGACCTGCTTCTCAACACCGTGTTCTACCTGATGTCCATCTGTGTGCTGATGGGAGCGCTCAGCCGCCTGTTCGCCGAGTTCGGGGTGGTATCCATTCTGGAGAAACTGCTCCGACCGCTGATGAAGCCGCTGTTCAACCTTCCGGGAGTCGCCTCGCTGGGTGCCGTGATGACATTCCTGTCGGACAACCCGGCGATCATCTCGCTGTCAAAGGACAAGAGATTCAGCAAATATTTCAAGAAGTACCAGCTGATTTCCCTGACCAATTTCGGAACGGCGTTCGGTATGGGACTCATCGTGATCGTCTTTATGATGGGGCAAGGCTTCTTCAAGGAGTCGCTGATCGGCCTTTTCGGGGCGTTCTGCGGCTGCATCGTCTCCACAAGGCTTATGCAGAGATTCACGCTGAAAGCTTTCCCTCAGTACCTTACCGAGGAGGCTTGCGAAGGCATTGAGGAAGAGGAGGCCGAAGAAAAGGAAGAGGAGAAGAAGTCGCTTTTCACAAGGATTCTGGACTGCCTTCTGGACGGCGGCCGTTCGGGAGTCGAGGTCGGTATGTCCATCATTCCGGGTGTGTTGATCATCTCTACTTTCGTGATGATCCTGACTTTTGGCCCGTCTGCCTCAGGTGCTTACACGGGCGCGGCCTACGAGGGCGTGGAGATCCTGCCTTGGCTTGCAGACAAGATCGATTTTGTCTTCAAGGCATTGTTCGGATTCAATGACCCCCATCTTGTGGCTTTCCCGATCACGTCTCTTGGTGCGGTGGGCGCTGCCCTCAGCCTCGTGCCTAACTTTGTGGCCAACGGTTGGGCCGACGGCAACGCGATCGCCGTCTTCACCGCCATCGGAATGTGCTGGAGCGGATTCCTCAGCACCCACACGGCCATGCTCGACTCGCTGGGCTACCGTGAATTGACCCCGAAAGCCATTCTGGCGCACACAATCGGAGGACTCGCCGCCGCTTTCGCGGCGCATTGGAGCTATGTGCTTGTGTCGCTGATTTAGGAACTGTTTAGATTTGTTTCTGCCATTGGTGCGCTTCGGCGCTTTGACAAGCCCGGCGACCGGAGCGCTTCATTACGACTCCGTTATTTTCCCAGATTGAACGAGATGCCGAAGTTGATGTCTGCGTTCAGCCTCTCGTAAGGGTAGAGCAGCGAATCGTTTGCCTTAGCCAACTTGAAGTTGAGATGATCGGAGCCGACGAACATGCTGAATCCGCTCGTATGGAATCCGATTACGGCACCCATTGTCGAGCCGAACTTTGACACTGCGTAGTTCACGCCACAGCTGAACCATCTGGCCGGCTTGAGGTTGGCGAACAGACGCGCCTCCGTCCATGTGTAGCCTCCATTGATGTGGGTTGAGCTGAGGACACCCGCGGTCAAATCCCTGTAGAATGGCATGGAATATTCAACTCCTGCATTGATCGTGGCGGAGATCATTCCCCCGTTCGTGCCGTCTTTCTCCGTCCTCCTGAAATCGAACATGTCCATCATGTCATCTGTCAGGTCTTTGAACTGCTTCTTGAGCGAGTTCTCCTTGTCCCCGTCAAGCGCAACCTCGTCGAACCCCTCGAAAGACCATCCTTTGCCGCTGGTCTGCGCGGAGATTGTGTTCTTCCATGACATGTAGCCCAGATCATTGACCGCGAAAGAGATTTTCAGACCGTCGATGACTTCCATCTCGGCTCCGAGATCGATGGCTGCGCCGAATCCGCTTATAAGAGAGCCATCTTCCGTGGCCTCGATGCTGTCGAAGTCAAGCAGATCCTTGTCCGACGGATCCGAGATCTCAGCCCCGCTTTCTCCCTTGGTCTTGATGTCCATGAAAGAGGAGGACTTCAATGTTCCCTGAGATTGGATCAACCATTTGTCTTCGTTCATCTGGATGCTCATCCTGTCGATATTGGCCTCGATGTTCGCTATTCCGACAAGGAATTTAACTCTGGCTCCCACATTCAGACGGTCGGAAACCTGGCGGCTGTAGCCGAGGGCGAACTCCAGTCTGCTGTCAATCTTTGCGGAGATGTCTGAAATCTCGTATTGCTGGTATTTTCCCGCGTTCTTCATGAAGTCAAAAAGACCATAAGGCAGATTGGCATCCGTTGTGGTCTTCATGCCGGCATCGAAGGTGAGGAAGGATTTCCGGCTTTTGATTCCGAGAGAGAAAAGGGAAATCCTGTTGTTCAGGTTGAGGCGGTTCTCGGGATCCAGTTTTCCGAGGAATTCATCCGCGCTGACGGAAGAATTCATGAAAGTGGTCAACTTGCCGTTGACAGGATAGAGGAAGGTGCTGACTCCCAGGTTGCTCTGCGTCTCCAGATTGAAGGCGCTGATGACCGGAACAGAAAAATAGCTTGTTCTGGAGGCAAAAGCCGGATTGAACTCGTGCCTGTGGTTATAGCCGTCGAGGAAGTACGCCGACCTGAATGATTGCTGGGCGAACGCGCTGCCGGCAGCTAAAACAGAGGCTGCCATAAGTATGATGATCTTTTTCATTTTCTCGTTTTGATTAGAGTTCGGTGTTGATGGCACCTTTGATCTTTATCTTCATGTTCTCCAATTTGATGCTCTGCCTTTTGTTCAGGCAGACGCCTGAATGGTCATTGTCCGCTCCGGAGATTCTATTGTTCATCCTGATGCCGTCAAGTCTGCGCATGTCATCTCCTGATGAGGTTTTGAGGTTCAGCGTCATCGGGGTTTTGGACGGCTTGTCGACTGATCCTGATGAGACATTCCCCTCTATTGTGACGGTGATTTCAGGAATCACGTTGTCCTCCTTGTCAATGGCCGCGGCCGTCATCTCAATGCCAAAAGGTATCGTGTTCACGCAATCGAATGTCACGACCGCGCTGTTGATCTCATAGTCAACGTCTTCGGAATTGAAGATTTCGTTCCAACCATCGTAGTCGCTGCAGTAGTCGATCCTCATGTCCTTTCCGAACGCAAGCGGGGCGATGATGCTGTAGCTGCAATAGAAATTGTAAGACTTGTCTGTCTGTACGGTGACGAACTCGTCGTCGGCCTTGACGTCGATGTTGGCTATCGAGATTCTCTCGGGCACGTTCCTCACGATGTCGGACAGATTTGAGACCTTGACATTCTGGTAGCCCGATGGCGCGCTCTCCCCAGTGCGGGACAGGTAAATCCTGGATGTCATTCCGGATTTCACGGTGATCTTGTCGGTGGCTCCGCCATTGTCACCGATATGGACGGTGTTCCTGGAAGCTCCCTTGTATGATTCGAGATCCGCGTTAAAGCTCATGGTCAAAGGACTGTCGTTGCCGAGAAACAGCATGATCTGCGGGTCGTACAGGTCAAGCACGGCCCCGTCTCCGTTGACAAAGTCTGGAAGTTTGCCGACATTGAAGGCCTGAGGAGTGATGGCGACTTTAGGATCGACCTTGACTGTGACATCCTTGATGTCAAGAGAGTTGATTTTGATGCCTGTGTCGATGTGTACTTCCTCTGGAATGTCGCCGAATGTGTTTCCGAGATCATCGGTGAGCAGGCTCACCTCGAACCCGGTTAGTGTGATGTTGTCATTCAGCAGCATCTTGTGCCTGTCCCGGATGAAACCTTGCCCGGCAGGAATCTTTGTGAGATCTATTCCTGTGATGTCCAAAGAGACTTCACTCATGACCCGGCCCACCTCGACCTGTCCGAACCGGAGAGTGTTGCTCTCCTTGTCAAAGTCGCAGTCAATCTGACCTTTGGAAATGCCCGCGAATATCAGATAGTCAGGAAAGTCAACGGTGAGACCGGAGAGTGTGGCTTTTCCGGCGTTGGCGAGGAAGGTGACCTTGGCGACGGCGTTCCCGTGGATGTCTTTGACATCAGTGACCTCTTCAGGAATATCCTCGTCTATCTTCAGAGGGGTTGTGGACGCGTCGAAAGTTCTTTTCACTGTGAGGCCTTTTGGGACAGGCAGACCTGTGCCTGACAGTCCTGGAGCCAGCTCTTCCATTATGTCAGACCGTTTTATGAGTCCGAGATGTCCTCCATTGGTCACAATGTCGCCGGAGAATCTGAAGGAAGGTACCGTGAAGCTGGCCTCAGTGCGGTTGCCCATGAAAGTCAGGACGTAGTTGTCATTGATGTCCAAAAACAGGACATCTGATTCGTCGTCGTCAAGATTCAGAAGATCCGTTACGAAGATTGTCTCCGAGTTGCCTATCGGGGCGCTGACTTCCCCGTCGATGCAAATTGTCTTGTCAATGTCCTTTGTCAGGTCGTAGTCTTCATTGACGCAGGAATTGAATGTGGCAGGGAGCGTTAGTGTCAATGCCACGAATAGTGCGGTTCTGGTTCTGAAAGACATAAATAATCTGTTTTCAACAAAAAATGATAGAATTTTCACAAAGTTACGCAAAAACGGATGATATTCAAGGCAAACTGTGTGAAAAATAACTATTTTTGCAACCCATGGACATAATCGGTATAATTGAGGTCTTCGCTCTTGTGACGGGCGTGCCTTACATCGTTCTGGAGGTTCTCCAGAAGAACGGCATGTGGTATTTCGGGATAGCCACAGGCCTTGCGTGCGCATATTCATTCGCCATCCAGCATGTCTGGTCCAACATGTCGCTGAACATTTATTATGTGGTGATGTCAGTCTGGGGGCTTTACCAATGGCGGAAGGACAGCAGACTTCTGGAGGGTGACGGCGGCGGGCAAGATCCCGCTGTCCATCTTGGCAGGATGGACGGAAGGACTGCATTGTGGAGCGCAGTGACCTTCATTGCCGGCACGCCTCTGCTTGTCTGGCTGCTTCATGCGTTGGGCGGCTCAAGCACTTGGTTGGACGCCGCTTCCGCGATGATGTCCGTTGTGGCCACCTATTGGCTGGGAAGATCCATCCCGTACCACTGGCTCATCTGGATCGTCGCTGACATCATCCTGGTGGTAATGTGCTTCATGGAGGGGCAGTACTGGCTGACTCTGCTTTATGTCGCCTATGTGGCCGCGGCTGCCTACGGCCTGTTCCATTGGATGAGAAAAGGGAAATACATCAACTAATTGTTTCTGAATATGAATAATCATAAGAAAATCCTCCTTGTCGGCATCGCTCTTGCGTTCCTTGCCGGGCTTGCGTCCTCCGCTCAGGACAAGAATGTCGTCTATAATGAGGCTTCCGCATTTCCGCTCTATGGAAAATGTGTGGAGGAGACCTCGGCCCGCTACGAGCGTCTTCCTTCGGAACTCAAAGGCGTGGTAAGGGAGCCTGTTTGGGACCTTGGCCGCAATTCGGCCGGACTCTACATACGTTTCCGTTCCAACTCCACAAGAATATGCGCCAGATGGAAGTCCACCTCTCCGCGCCAGTACATGCCGCACATGACCGATGTTGGAGACAATGGCCTGGATCTATATATTCTTACAGGGAAGGACGGTTGGCGCTTCGCCGGCAGCGGATTCGACTGGGGTGGACGCGACAAGGTTGTGAAGAGCAAGACAATAGTTGCCAACATGAAGCCTGAAATGAGGGAATATATGCTTTACCTCTCCATGTATAACGGTATAGATTCCCTTGAGATCGGCATCGACGAGGGTTCTGTCATCGAGGCTCCTGCGGTTGAAAGCCCGAGGTCTGACAGCCCGGTTGTCATGTACGGCACCAGCATACTTCAAGGCGGCTGCGCCTCGCGCCCGGGAATGGCGTTCACGTCGATTCTTGGACGGAAACTCGACAGGGAGGTCATCAACCTTGGATTCAGCGGCAACGCACGGCTGGACTATGAGATCGCTGAATATATCACCCGTGTCCAGAACCCGAGCCTGATCGTACTCGACTATGTCCCGAACTCCTCCGCCGAACTGATAAACGAAAGGGGGGAGAAGTTCTTCAGAATCATCAGGGATGCTTTCCCGGATGTCCCGGTGATTCTCGTCGAGGATCCGACATTTCCTCACACCCGTTTTGATCAGAAGATGTTGGAGGAGGTTACCTCCAGGAACGCCGCACAGCTTGCCCTGTACAAGAAGCTGAAAAAAGCTGGCGAAAAGAGGCTGTACTACGTCTCCACCGACGGCCTGATCGGCGATGACGGCGAGGCCACTGTTGATGGCGTCCATTTCACCGACCTCGGAATGATGCGCTACGTGGAGAGGGTGCTGCCTGTCATGAGGAAGGCGCTGAGGTAAGTGTCCTGTGAATAAATTATAGTATTTCGCTGGAAAGAAGTATCTTTGCATGATTTTCAACCACGGCGGTGGAAGCATCGCCGGGCATAAAAAGATTCGATTATGATTATCATTGTGGAAAGCGGGGCGACGAAGACCGATTGGTGCGCGGCGGCCCTGGACAAGGAACCTATTAATGTCAAGACCGCGGGCATGAATCTGGCCACGATGCCGCAGGATGTCATCGAGGGGATAGTGGCCGAAGCGATGGCCGAGTTCAAGGCCAAGGGACTGGACTCAAAGGTGTCCGAGGTCCATTTCTACGCCGCCGGCCTGATTGTGCCGGAAGGTGAGAAGATGCCTCCGCAGGCGAAGGGGCTGGATCACGTGCTCAGGTCGTTGTTCCCGGAGGCTGAGATGGAATATGCCTCGGATCTTCTGGACGCGGCGCGTGCCGTGTGCGGCCACAAGCCCGGAGTCGCGGCCATCATGGGCACAGGCTCCAACA
>OIZT01001014.1_pt1 | contig 14200 bp, 16 predicted proteins | sample 1588611 | NCBI WGS metagenome assembly OIZT01 (sample SAMN03283278) | human gut metagenome | biome: human-associated habitat; material: feces | host: Homo sapiens | place: Peru | collected 2012
TAGATGAGTATTGTTCTCCACCATTCTCTGTGGGTCTATAAGGACTTAATAATTTCTACTATCGTAGATATCAAAACCGTAGACACCTGTGGCACGCGGTTTATAAGGACTTAATAATTTCTACTATCGTAGATTTGAGTCCCAATATGTGTCTATTAACATTCTATATATCGTGATGCAATTTGGACATATAATTCCCCTCGTTCCTTCTTCATTCGCTCTTCGTTACATCTCCATTATGCTTTCGTTATGCCTCCGTTATACCTCCATTATGCCTTCGCTTCGTTAACGGAGGTAGATCGAGTTCACTACGGAGGTAGATCGAGTTCACTACGAAGGATGAACGAAGAACGAACGAAGGAACAACGGAGAAGGAAATACTGTATCAACAGCAAACGCTGTGACGATACAAGGCTACGACTAACATTGTTGCGAATGTGAACATAGGCATAGGCATAAACCCCAAAAGCAAATTTTTAAGATAATTATAGATGTTGGGAATCTATGCAATACGACACCATGTCCATTTACAATCATGACACTAATGTCAGGAACGTGATATAAAGAACTGTTACGCGTCTTGAAACGATCGTATCATGGCATGATACGAGTGTTTTTGAATACTGCTCTTGATGTTTCGAGTGTAAAGGTATAAAGAAAAAAAATGTGATTGACAAAGAAACGGGAGGGAAAATGGCTCTATAATTGCTTGAAAAAGTTTACGAGCAAGGAAGCCACGGTAAAGGCAATTCCTACCCCCACCACACCTGTCCACCCGTAATGCTGCCAAGACAGACCGGAAACGAATGTACCGGCAGAACCACCCAAAAAGTAAATGGTCATATAAACGGTATTGATACGATTGATGGCAGATGCGTCAAGGGCGACTACGCTGGTCTGATTCGACAAATGGATGCATTGCATACCGGCATCAATCAGCAAGATAGCAATGATCATCCACAAATAGCTGTCATTCCCCCAAAATGCCAGTATCCATGCAGCCAACACTACGCATCCTCCGGCAATAGAGAAGAACCTCGCACCGTACTTTTGGACGTAGCCGCTGATGAAAACCACCGTGGATGCACCTGCCAGTCCACACAAACCGAGTGCTCCGATAATGTCGTCGCTGGCAAAAAAAGGTTCCTGTTTCATCCGAAAAGCAAGGCAACTCCACAAGGCAAAGAACGAGCCATAAGCCAATGCCGCCCTCAGCGATGCGATACGCAAGTACGGGTATTGGGAGAGCAGGCGCAACAAAGATTTCATCAACCCTGCATAACTTTCTTGCGAACAGGTAGACAACGCGGGTAGCATCTTGTGAATCATCAGGAAGCATCCGAGCATAAACAAGCAAGCTGCAAAATAGACGGAACGCCATCCACATACGTCAGCCAGAAAGCCACTGAACACCCGTGAACCAAGAATACCTATGAGCAGACAAGATTGTATAATCCCTACGTTGCGCACCTTGTGCGCAGGGGTTGAATAGTAAGATACTAACGGAATGAAAAATTGCGGCATAACCGAAGATGCACCGGCAAGCAATGATGCGCCCCACACCCAATAGATGTTCGGGGCAAGGGCTATGGCAAGCAAGGCGCACGAAGATATGATATAATTGGTCAATATCAGCTTCTTTCGTGAGACCAAATCACCAAGCGGGATGACAAACACAAGTCCGGTCACATAGCCTATCTGTGTCAATGTCGCTACCATGCTAGCAGAAAAGTCGTTTACCGCGAAATCTTTTGCCATGCTACCCAACAAAGGTTGGTTGTAGTAGCAGTTGGCAACGGAAAGTCCAGTAGCAACTGCCAGCAGAGCCAGCAGAGGTACCGGAATACCTTGGTTCTCTCTTAATTCATACTTCATTTGTCGTCTCCTTTCAGTATGACACGACTTTCAATCCTATCAAGGATGCAATGAGCGCGAAGAGGAAGAAAAGCCGGATGGGAGTGGCAGGTTCCTTGAAAACGAATATCCCAATCAAAACCGTACCAACCGCTCCGATTCCCGTCCAAATGGCGTACGCAGTTCCCAAAGGCAAAGTCTGTACCGCTTTGGCAAGCAAAGTCATGCTCAGTACGGTAGAGGCAAGGAAACCGCTTCCCCACAAATAAAATCCAACTCCTGATGCCGCTCTCGCTTTCCCTAAACAGAATGTGAGGCTCACCTCAAACAATCCTGCCAATAATAAGATTATCCAATTCATACCTATGTTTTATTAAATTCGGGCGCAAAAATAAACAAACAATCCCTAATAGCTTTTTGCATTTGGCAAAAACAGACTTTTCATTTGACAAAAAAACATCTGTTTATTCTCGTTTCCGTATGCTATTTTATAATTTTGCACACTAACAACAGCAATGAACTATGGATATAAAGGAAATCATCAACCAAAGATATGCCATGCCGGACGCATCTTTGGACAGGTTGCAACAATGCCTGACGGAAGTCTCATATCCCAAAGGATTCAGAGTATTGGAATGCGGCAAGGTGGAGAAAGACATCTTTTTCATTAAACAAGGCATTGTCCGTGCCTATACTTCGGTGGATGGGAAAGAAATTACGTTTTGGGTCGGCAAAGAGGGAGCGACCCTTGTTTCTATGAAAGGCTATGTAAATGACGAGCCGGGATATGAAACAATGGAATTGATGGAAGATTCCATCTTATATGTATTGAAAAGGAAAAAAATGAAAGAGCTGTTTTCGGAAGACTTGCACATCGCCAATTGGGGACGGCGTTATGCGGAGATGGAGCTGCTTGCCACTGAGGAACGGCTGATTTCTATGTTGTCCGCTATCGCTTCGGAACGGTATAAGGAGCTATTGGAGAAAGAACCAGATTTGTTACAGCGATTGCCGCTGGGAAGTATTGCCACCTATTTAGGCGTAACACAGGCAAGTCTGAGCCGGATTAGGGCAAAAATCACGCGGCCGTAATACTGATCGATAAACTCCGGGAACGAACCTGCTGTAAATTGGAACATTTTCACAACTGCTGGGGATGAAATACATATTTGTCCACAATAACCACGAACAAATTCTGCTTGAACGGGAAATAATACACCAATCCGGCTTTTGACAGGCCGCAGGCTTTGGGTTTCATCTGGGTTGCTTTCTCACAATTCATTTTGATGAATACCTGTAAGGGCTTTCGCAATATTTCTTCTCGGTTTGTAAAGATACGCATCCGTTTTATGTCAGTTACGAAGATGCGGAGGCTCTTTTCAAACATTTGTATTTCAGCGTTTTTATCACCGGAATTGGGTGGGTGGATATCCTCCGTTTTCACTTTCAGCCTTTTGCTCTATTTTAATACGCCATTAAAACGATGCAAATCGTTTAAAATTACTTGAGACAAAAATGTTTTCGGACAATTTTGACAAGACATGTGAATCAAAACTTCTCACAGTTATTGAGGAGCCGGACACAAAATAGCAAAGCGTCTTGTCGAGACTTGCCCTATTAACGTTTAACGTTTTCTATAACGGGTGATCCCCTGCCCTCCCCCAAATAAATGGATGAACGAAGAACGATCGAAGAATTATCGAGACCCTATCGAGAATCGAACGAGAAGTTATCGAAAAGTAAAATTATAAACAATCAGTCTTGTTTATTCGCTATCACCGAATAAAAATAGCGAATTTTATTTTGCGCCACCGAATAAAAATCATATCTTTCCTGCGGATAAATAACGAAAAATCATCGAAGGATTATCTAAGATGTATCGAAGAATTATCGAATACTTAACTACCGTTGCATTTCAATCCCAAAAAGCAAATTTATCATACGAGGTGTCTTGCACAAACACTTTATCTCCAAATACCATATCATCGGGCTTCTTTATTCGAATGATGGGGCAACAGGCGAAAGCACAATCCCCTACACTCGCATTTGACAGAAATTTGATATATAAGAGTCTCTCGTTATGATAAAAAGCTTCTGCTCCTATTCTCTTCAAAGAGTTTGGAAATACCGCTCTTACCATGTTGGAAGGATAGAAGGCACGAATACCTATTGTCTCCAGTCCTTCAGGGAAGTTAATGGTTGCAAGTCTTTCGCAGAATCGGAAAGCATAATCTCTTATCTCTCGGACTCCACTATGCAGTATGACCTTTCGCAGATTATCGCAGAACATAAAGCCGTCTATCTCCTTAACCGATGAAGGAATGTCAATCTCATGTAGGGAACAACAACATTCGAAGCCATTCAAATAGTTTAGGTTTCGTGGCAGAATTATATCCTTCAACGCTTCACAGTGTCGAAACGCATTTCTTCCTATTTGCGTTATTTCATCATGCAACTCCACTCTTTTCAATGATATGCATCCGTCAAATGTGTCGCTCCCTATCTCCATTACGGAACGTGGAATGACAATATGTTCCAATGCTTCACAACCCATAAAAGCAGCATCGCCTATTGAGACAATATCATTATGCAACTCTATATCCCGAAGCCGTTTTTGCAAACAGAAAGCAAACGCTTCAATGACTTTGACGCTTTGTGGAATTATGAAATGCTCTTTCTCTTGCCAACAGTATATCAGACGGCTCATGTCTTTGGAATAGAGAACGCCGTCTTTGAGTGTTATATAATCAGACTGATTATTAATCTCTGAAATTTGCACTTTGAAACATTTCGTCGGAGCCGCACAAACAAACGGACGTTGTTCATACGATGCAAACGGACTTTCAAATTGTGTTTCTATTTGAATAGACTTTGGAATATGAAGGACTCCGATATTGTCGTAGTTCTTCCACAACAGCTCATTCTGTTGCATAATGACTTCCTTTTCCATTGCGTTTTAGCCTATATCATCCGTTACCATCACATCATAGAAACTGTCGCCAGCCCAATAAATCATGGGAGCCAATGCCTCCGAAAACTTGTTGTAGTTGGTTTGTGGCGAGACACTCTCCAGCTCTACAAGTTTTCTATCCAGTTCCTCTTTGGTTTTTGCAAACACTATATTCCAAAAGAACCGGTCTTCTGACGCATAGTCTTCTGAGTCGAAACAAGGATATAGCTTAGCGTCTTTACCAACGTAGATGCCATTTTTAGCCCATCCCTTAATAGCATACAAAATAGCCTCAGTTACATTCACAAACTTTACTCCAAGAACATTGAACGAATCTGTATTCTTAATCGTCTTCATATCAGTTGACTTTATTATATTTTACATAAATGGTTCAAAAAATAATAGTTTTCATTATCAGAAGTAATACCATGTACCACCATATTGAACCTTATAAGAATAACCGCCCTTATTCGTTTCTTCCGTTGGAAATTTCATTCCATTAAAATCAACCCAGTTGCGATCACGGTCATCTTCCAAATTCTTATATACGCTTACCTTGCCATAGCAATTCCATTCACCATCTTCTAAATAGAACACATCTGTATCGTATTTGTGCAACCAACCGTTGCCTTCACTTGCATCAGAAATGTCTTGAAACATTTCCTCAGAGGTTCTTGTGTCCTCATAATAACGGCTTTTAGGACCATTTGACTCACATGAGCAGAGTATTGAGCACACGACAAATGCATAAAATAAAATCTTTTTCATCATTCTACAGTTTAAAGTTTATTTTAAACACATTTCTATTTGATAATCTATTTAATCACATACCAATTTCCTTTATATCCGAAACGGCTTTTACCCTGTATGCATACCCAGGTATTGAAAAAGGAAATATATTTTTGACCACCATGCAAATATATTGCATAGGTTCCTTTTGTGTAGCCATCTTCTGTACATACCGTGACTGAGTTTGATGTACGTGTATATGTGCCATTGTTGGCAGTTCCCTGAAAACTCACGTTGCCACCGTAGGGATTATAGTTGGGGTTCTGAATTGTTACCACGAAATAACCACGACCGCTGCAAGAAGGACAACGTACAGGACCGTAATACGATGTAACAGCTCCATACCCCATACATTGTGGGCATGCACGTTTTACGTTGATGTACTGCTGTGCGTTTACACCTGCCACAAAGGCTAAAACCATAACCATGATGACTGCTAATCTTTTCATATCTCAATACCCTAATCCGTGTCGGGCACAACTTCTAAGTTTGTTATTTGTCTGTTTATGAGATATAGAGTACCGAAGTAACCATTTACTATCAGAAAAAACAGCATTGGAAAACAAAAAGCAGAAGACCATGGAATACAAACTACATAGCCTTCTGCTCTCTTATACTTTCAGAATAATCCTGCTGATTGATTATCTTTTCAAAGTGAACTTCTTTACAACCTTACCTTTTCTGTCAATAGCACCATAAAGATTGATTTCTTCATCATCTGTCATACCGAATCCATCTTCATCACGATAGTACATACCATCAGGGTTAAGCTGCCATTCCACCTCTGCCACGCCATTTTTATATTGATATACATGACCAGGGAAATGAAATGAATGCGCTTTTGCTCTTTCAAAAGCATCTTGTGGAAGCCCTTTCAGACTATCCCAGTCAATATCTTCATCTGTCACGATTTGCAGCACCTCATCAATAGACATGAACTCGTATGCGCATCTTGCCTCTTTGTCCATCAAGTAACGTGGTTTCCAATACCGCCCAATCACCTGAGTCACTAATGCCATATCTTCCCCCAAATCATTTTGTACAAGTGGTAGACCTTGATATTGTGATATACATAATTCCCTATATAGTTTTTCCTCTTCTGACATATCTATATCATTTGACTTTCCCTCTTCATACACCAAATCCCATGGATTATCATTACAGATTACTAGCCCCTCCATCTTACCTTGTACAAAATCATTTTCATCTGTATCATCTTTATTCTTAGCCTTAGCAAGGTATCGGAGTTTTCTTATCAAATCACGTTCTTCTTCATTCGCAATATCATAAGCAATTTGAACGTAACTGTCAAAAGATTTTTGAATCGCTTCGGTTGCTTGCTCCAATATTTCATCATTACCTTTCTTGGCAATAAAGTTCATCGCACAGGCCATAAGCCGTCCAGCAAATCGTGAGTTACTTAGGTTGGGGGCATCACCTAAAACTTCGTTATATCCATCTTTCAGTTTGATTGACACATTATTTCCACCTGTAGATTTTGCGTGTATATTCATCTTTGCTTCTTCGTATGACTCATATCCGAATATAGCGGCAGCCAACGATTCGAAGTTTTTGTCATCGAGAATATCGACCGAACGAATCATTAAGTTTCGAATTTCATCTGAAGTGTTGTCTGGCAACTCTTCAAATTCTTTCACTGTGGCCACAATAATATTATAACCGTCTTCTTTTTCTGACAAATAAACCTGTGCCTCAGGCAAAACACCAGCAGCTTCTTTACCAATTCTTTTAACCTCGTAGTTAGCAGCAAATGCTACATTAGCATCTACTGGTACAGGGAAAGGAACATACACAAGCAGGCTATTACCTTCCATACAGGTTAATGCAACATTGAACACACAATGTTTGCCTTCTACTTCTGTTGCAAATTTGTTCCCCTCTCGATTGGGTACTATACCTGCCGAAGAAAACATCTTTACGATGCAATCTTCAAGAGTAAGTTCCTTTTGGGTATAGCCACATTTGTGTTTGAAAAAATTGAATAATCCCATAATATGAACCCTTATACGTGTCGGGCGCAACCCCTAAATCAGCAGGAATCTACTATTCATCCCAATGTTTCAATTTTTCATCAAGTGTTTTAGCCTTATGAATCAAATCACTTATGCTTTCATAATCATCAAGAAATGCCAACAATCTATCTTTATCCCCATAAATGAGGTTTGCTGATACATCACACATACAATGAGGATGCAACAAATGTAAGTCAAGATAGCCTTTGTTGGTATTATGCGTATCTTTTCGAATTTCCAATGCAACTGCCCTTGCAAAACATTCCCCATGTGGTAATGCAAAATCTTCACTGATATTCTTTTCTATATATTTCATAGCAGTAAGCCTTTGGGATAGAGTTGTTGTCACTTGCCGAAATTGCCCATAAACTACATTTTCATTTTTAGCGAGTTTTGGTTTCTTCCGTCCGAATAAAATCTTGAAATATTCAAAAAGTCTCATCTCTCTTCCATGATTAATAATCTATACCTTCTGTGATTTTACCATCACCACCGCAACCTCCACAACTACCAGTCCCATTGCAAGCTCCACAATTCCTATAAACTGTTTCGTCAGAAGCAAGGCTCATGGCACTGACCTGTTGCCCAGTTCCATTACATGCGTGACAAGTTCCGGTTCCGTTACAAGCTCTGCAATATTCCTCATGAGGCTGACGCTCTTGGTCATCAGTCGTGTTTTGTTGCATTGTGGGAACAGAAGGATAGTAGTAAGTGCCTGATGAATTTATGTCACTTACATCATTTGCACTGCTGCCAGACTCTTCTGATTCGTCATTTGATGAATTTTCCCCATCTACTGATACCACATCAATATCTGTATTATGACTATTATGTGTTTTTGACTCACAACCTGTCAATACGATTGCGACACATATAAATCCAATCACAAGATTTCCTGTTTTCATCATTCAATACCCTAATCCGTGCCGGGCACAACTTCTAAATTTTTCAATTTGTCTGTTTATGACACATAGAATAGAAAAGTAACCACCTTAACAACTATAAACTTGAAGAAAACAGTTTTACTCTTTCTTCCAAGTATCTAACCGCAAAGTCTAATGACATGATGATATGCGGCACGATGTCCTTGGCAGATTCTATGTCTGTAATTTTGTGGTCGTAATCCAAGGACACTTTAGCTTCATCTTTTTCAGACAAAAGAGCCTTGATAAACTTCACATTTCTATTCGTCTCATTCACGGCTTCCTTTAGCAACTCCTTGTCATTTGACAGAAGTCCTGCTACAAAAGGAATACAGAAACGAATCATGGATTCATCTTTACCAACCACATAAATATATACTTGTTCTTTGTACTTAAAATGCCAACCTAAAGAAGGCATCAGTATTGTTTGACCGCACAATCGGCGAATCTCATTTACAATTTCTTCCTGCTTCATATTCACAATAGTTTTTTGCTATTTATGGTAGGAGAGGGAGAAAAGTAACCATATCTATCAATCCAACATCACAAACGCAGCCCAATGGAATGGATCGGGGTGCTTCTTTCTGATGATTTCCTTGGCTTCCTCAAATGCCTTGCGTTTGTTCCATGCATTATGGGTGTCGGCAAGGCGTTCATAGAATGTAGTCATAAATTCTGAAGTCACTTTATCATCAACTTTCCATAACGACATAACTATGGTACCGACACCAGCTTTTTTGAATGCACGCTGCAAGCCAAACACTCCTTCTGCAGTCACCTTACCTTGTCCAGTCTTACATGCAGAAAGAACCATTAAATCAGTTCCTTTGAAGTCAAGATTTGCAATGTCTTTTGCAGTCAGCACCCCACCGAGTACACCGTCAACTTTTTTCTTGCCCAACCAAGCCGCATTGCCACCAGCAAAAACTAACCCAGACAAAGACATGGCATCAGTATAACCACTGAGATAGTCGTTGCTTTTCGCTTCGTCTGGAGTATAGTAGAACCCATGTGTGGCTATATGCACTATTGATGGCGACTTACCGCTTAAAGCAACAAAAGATTCGGCATTCCCTTTCGATTCCAAATAAGTTCTTACAACAAAACCATTATTTTTCAAGGTTTTTCCAATCTTCTCAACTTCTTCTTTCGTATTGCGCAAGTCTTTAAATCCAGAATCACCATATTCAGAACGCATTAGCCATGCCATATCAGATTTGTCATACGTTTTGCTTTCTTCCTCCATCTTTTGTGAAGACAAGGTGTAGCGTAGTCCTCCGTAAAGGGTTGCAGTTCTGCTGCTTTCTTTTCGATTATGACCATTCGCTATTTCTCTTGCAGATGTTAGTCTCACAAAATTATAATGCTGTCCTAATGTCGTTCCATCAGAAAGAGGAAGAGCTTCTAAGGCGATGCTGTGCATAATACCAGATGGAATATAGTACACAGTACTTCTTTTGGTTATGTTTGCTTCGATTGGTTTCCATATCAAGTTTGCAGCACCATCCTGCAATTGCTCATAATTGTAGAGTATGAAGTTTTGCATACCATCCAATAGGGAATCTATTTGTTGTTGATTAAAGCATTTAACCAAAAGAGGATAATTTCTACTCTTGTCAAAAATATATGCAGCATATTGGCGGACAGAATCTTCGGTTTGATAGTCGGAAAAATCTATCACAACTTCATTGGCTACCAGACTATTCTTAATGTTTTCGTAGTTTATGTCAAGGTATGTGTTGTATTCATTGTAACTTTGGCATTTGTGGCTGAGCCGTTGTTCTAACTCTCTTTGATGAATAGTCAAACTATCTATTTCGAGTTTATTGTATTCATAGTTGCTTTTCAATGTCAGAAGTCTGTTGTTCACTGCCAATAGATTGCGATAGTTGACAATGTCATCATCAGTTCCTTCGTTTCGGATAATATCAACAACCGATTTTTCCGTTTCAAGCAACAAAGACTTTGAGAACAACAAGGCATTGTAACAAGTTTCTGTCAACTCGCTATTATGGTTTCCACATTTTATGGCAAATGCTGCCATGCCACTAAGATTGTTCAGTGTCTCCATCCAAAACTGTTCTCTCTGTGAAGGGGTCGAATATCGCCATAGTAGTTTCATGTTTTCTAACAAATAATTCATCGAAATGCGAAACAAGCTGTCGGCTTTGTTTATATTTCCACGAGCACCTTCTATATTGGCTAATGTGAATAGTGTTTGATAATAAGTACCTGATGCCTCTCCGTATTTATTCTTACTTGCATTTACATATTCACTATATGCCGCAAAAGCATCGTCATAATGTTTAAGCATGAAATATGCTTCTGCCTTATTCAGTAAACTTGCGAATTTCGAAGGAGAGTCTTCCGTCCTTTTATCATCGAGTGTATTGTACGCTTTATCAAAACACTCTATTGCTTTTTCGTATTTCTTAAAATTGGCATAGCAACAGCCTTTTATATTATAAAAGTTAGCAACCACTCCCTTGTCTTGATACGCATGACCTACGCCACGTTCTAAACTGTCCAAACAAGCAAAAGCTTTCGTACTATCGTTGTCCAAGGCATAGAGGGTACATAAGTTGCTGTATGCTTGATACTGTTGGTCGCTATTTCTGCCATTCAAATTTTTAGTTTGGTTTATATAGTCCTTTGCATATCTGATAGCACCTTTGTATTGCTTTTGTTGTTGCTTCAAGTTCATCATGTTGCTGTAATAATTGAGTTTTGCCTGTTCCCGGTCGGAGAAAGATAAATCTTGCATGACATCCCAGCATTGCTGCAATTGAGTCTCAACCATAGCGAACTCCTTTCGCGCTTGATATTCGTTTGCCCAATATATATGATATATTGTCTTCAGTTTGGCAGAATTGGACACATTGTACAGTGAGTCTAAGGCTTTCTGATTATGATTGTACCCAACTATATCACCTGTTATTCTATATAGGGAGAGTAGGTCAATCAAGACTTTTGATTGGGCGAAATCATCGTTGGCATCTTTTGCTATTTGCAAAGCATCTTTATAGTGGTTATGGGCTTTTTCCCATTCACCCAATCCTGCTTTAAGTAACCCCATAGCTTCTGTTGCTTGCATTTGAAAGCCTACATCTCCAAGCTCACGATACCCTTTCTGCGCTTCTTGCAAATGTTTGTATGCAAGGTCAAATTTGCCAGCATAAATATCCAAGGAACTTTGTGCCATCCAATAATGAGGAGTTCCAAATCTGTACGGATTAGTTTGCGCCCATATACAACATGTGGATATGAGCCATATAAATGCAACGAATATATAATGTCTATAATTCATCATTCTACCTTTAGCCTTATTCATGATCCAATGCTGTGGTATCTGTTGATATAGAGTCATTGCTAATACTGTCAGTCGGTGCTGTCATATCAAACACGTCGTTTTCATCGCCACGCACATTGTCAGTAGGGGAGTTTTCTACAAACAGCGGATTGATGGCAAAGAAACCGATAACCAATACGGCAGCTATGCTTGAAATCCAAAGCCAAGTCTTTCTGTGATGGTGAGACTTCATTTCCTTTTGAAACTCAGTCATGGCTTTCAACTTCTCTCCACGGCTCACCATTGCCTGTTTAACATTCTTCGTAAACTCATATTGCTCCTTTTTCTCTGCATCCTCTTCTATCTCTTTCAGAAACTGTACCTTCTCTTCCTCCGACATGGTTTCATCATGAAGCAAGTATTCGTCTATCCGGTCTTGAAAATTAATATTGTCCATATTCATCTGCCATTTTATGAGTTCAAATAGTTGTGATAAATGTTTCGTGCTGAAGTGCGTAATGACTCCATGCACTTGTGTTTCTTTGTTTTGAGAGCGTTTTTGGAATCTATCGTTGGTATTTCCAACAGGATTGTGTCCAAGTCCTTCTCCTCATAGTAGAACTTGCTCAATATCTCGCAGCACCGCTCCGACATATGTGATATAACATCAGCAATGATGTCAAGCATCTTGTTGTCCTCCGAATCATACAGCATATTGATGTATTGCTGGGCATCAAATCCTTCTTCCTTTATCTTTCGTCCCATTTCTGTTTCTGGGTCAGCATAGGTTGGATGCTCCCTTACCCATTCCAAATACTTGATACGAGCAATCCCCATAAAATAGGTGAGGATGCTGCCGCTCAATGGCTCGTTGTTCTTGCCCATCACTCTGCCATCGCTCACGTAAATCTTCCTGCGCTCGATATTCTCCCACATCGCAATGAATGTGTTTTGGAAAATTTCCGTGGCAGATTCCTCATCAGCGAAGAACACGCCACGGTAGTTTGCCCAAAAGTACTTCGAGCAATAAGCATACAGTTCCGACTGTATCTTTCTATTCTTATCGTACATTCCAGCAACAAGCCGAGCTTCCTTCTCTTGTTGTGGTGTACGCATTTGTATTGACTTTGCCATTTTATCTACTCAGTATGTCTGTTATATTGTATTTATTGATGTCTTCACCTGTCATTTCAGGCTGTTGTGGTCTGCTACTTGTATTGCGGTTGACGAACTTTCTGATTCGTCTTATAAACTCGTCGTTGTTTACTTTATCACTATTCTTCAGTTCTTTCCACAATGCGTAAGTCAGTTTACCAACAGCAGGACTTTTCATTTCGACATTCACTTGGTCGCTTCTGCAAGCACTGATGGTGATCCATCGTTCCGCCAATGGCTTTGCCTTAGTATTAATGATATTCTCTTTGCCATTGTCACCCATAAAAAACGATTTAATCGCCTCAAAGGTTTCATATAAACCGCGAGCATTTTGGCTGTCAACCACCAACGTATCTTCCACGCCTCGTACTATTTCATCATCTTCTCCACGAGTGCCATCACCACTATGGCAAGCATCTATCACTACAAGCAGTTTTCCTTTCGCACCTATCTTGTTACGGATAGCATTGAGATAAACATTCAGTTCATCGTCCGTCAAGTGTTTCTCACCATGATATGTTGCGCTTGCTTTTCGACAGGCATCATACGGAATCCAACATTCATCCAGACCATCCTTCTCATCATTATGCACATCCTTCATCTGCTGTCCATGCCCCGAGTAATGCACATACACAATATCGCCAACCTTGCACTGAACAGCAAGTCGCTTTAAAGCCTTGGCGATACCTGCCTTTGTGGCCTGTGTATTAATCAATCTCGTGATGTTCTCATCTCTATATCTTGCCACTATCAGCATCTCTTCCACATACGCCACATCCTTGTCGCCATTAATCTTTCCCCAAGCCTTATCCTCTTGTTGCCCTATCCCAACGACAAGTGCTCTCCGTGTCTGAGCCTGTAAAGAAGGAGACACGGAGAGCAGCAGTAGCGTATAATATATGAAAACTAAGTAAATTTTCATACTTCTATTATATCATTCAAATGTTATTGCGCCTTTTAGACTGCTTGTTGCCTGATAGGTGATACTAGTATGAATCATAAATTTTCCCTTTACCATTGCAGGTTCTGCATTTGATTTTGCCATTACCTCCACATGTAGGGCAATTATCTGTAGTCCATTTATGCGACCATCCTGTATATGGATTAAAACTGCTAATAAGTTTAGGTCGGCTATGAACTATTGTTCCTATAGTACTATCCCAGGCTCCACCTGGACAAGGAGTATAACCTTTGCCCTTGCAATTGG
>OIZT01001015.1_pt1 | contig 14200 bp, 14 predicted proteins | sample 1588611 | NCBI WGS metagenome assembly OIZT01 (sample SAMN03283278) | human gut metagenome | biome: human-associated habitat; material: feces | host: Homo sapiens | place: Peru | collected 2012
ACAATAACTACTTTTCTTTTTTATGCTATTATTGTAAAAGACAAATTACAATTTAGTAATTAGTTAGAAAAATAGTAATTTTTTGTTATGATTGGAGGAATTTAAAATGAGAAAAATATGGAAGGAAATAACAATATTATTGATACAGTTATTTATGTTTTACATTTTTCCTTTATTTGCAGGACCAACAGATATAATGGGAATGGTATTCTTAATTTTGGTATCAACTTTTATACTTGCTATAATATTTGCTAGTATTTCAAAGGAAAAATGGAAATATATCTATCCAATAATTATATCTATATTGTTTATACCATCAGTGTTTATTTATTATAATAGTTCAGCTTTAATTCACGCAGTTTGGTATTTGGTTGATTCTGGTATTGGCTTTTTAATAGGTTTAATTATTTATAAAATAACTAATAAAAAGTAATACAAATTATATGTATAAGGAAATTTAAAAGCTATGAATAAAGAAAAATTGATATCAAAAATATTTTCAATATTAAGTCTTGTATTTGCAATTTTAACTTTGGTTGGTGGATATTTGGTAATTACTCATAAATTAGATAATGCTGGATATTCAGTTATACCAATGTTATTTAAACTAATATTTAGTACATTATATAAGAATAGTAAAAAAGATAAAGAGTAATATAAATTACAATTTAGTAATTAGTTAGAAAAATAGTAATTTGTATAAGAAATTATATTAGTAAATGAAATAAATTTAATAAAAAATTAATTGTTTTTGTATATATATATATGTATAATATGCTAAAGGAGAGTTTATAAATGAGAGGTTGTAATAAAAAGAAAAAAGCAAAGTATATAGTAATAGTTTTTTTTGCAATAATAATACTTGGAAGAATTTTTATACCTTGGGCGATTGAACCAGAAAATTTTAGAGATACAAAAAATAAAATAAATAGTTTTATAAACAGATATACTATACCAGATTCATATAATGCAAAATCATTGATAGCGGTTGATCTTTCAAATAATAACGATTTTGTTTCTAAAAGAGCAAATGAACAACAAACTCCTGCAAGTTTAGCTAAATTATTTGTTATTGACTATGCAACAACACTCGTTGATTTAGATGATGTAGTTTTGGCAAAAAATGAAGCAATTTCATTAACAAAACAAGGTTCATCTGTTGCAAACATTAAAGAAAAGAAATATTATGTTAAAAATTTATTTGCTGCAATGTTAGTACCATCAGGGAATGATGCAGCCTATGTATTAGCTGATTATTGTGGAGGTATTATATCTCCTAAAGCTACTACTAGCAAAGAGCGAATAGAAGTCTTTATGAAAAACTTGAATGAATATTTAAAACAAAATGATTATAAGGATACTATTTTATATGATCCAAGTGGATTTGATACAGAAGCCCATACAACTGTATTAGACTTAAAAGAAGTTGTAATGGATTTATTAAAGAATGAATGGTTTAAGGATATAGTTTCTCAAACTTCATATACAGCAACTTTACCAGATGGTAGCATGCAGACTTGGAAAAATACAAATACATTCCTTGATCCTACATCAGAATATTATAACAAAAATGTAATTGGTGTAAAAACAGGTTCTTTATCTGATGATTTTAATTTAGTAGTATTATATAAAAAGCATGGAAAAGAATTTTTGATATGTAGTTTAGGTTCACAATCTAATTATTCACGATATGATGATGTTAATTATGTTTTAAAAACAATAGATGAATCAGATTATTTGAAAAAGTAAGTTAAAATAAAGGAGATGATTATTATAGAAGTGATATATAGCATTTTATGTGCTGTTTTACCGTGTACTATTTACTTTACAGCAAGAAAAAGGAAAGGGTATCATTTATCAATTTTAGCAATGCTAATTTTCGTTTTATATCTTTGGAAAGTATATGATTTAACTGGTGCAGGAGGTTTAACAAATATATTTTATGCACCAAAAGGTGGAGATAATACATCAATTATTCAAGCTAATATTAATCTCATCCCTTTTAACATCATAGAGAAAACTTTTTACTTAAATATTTTAATGCTTGTTCCTTTTGGATTTTTAGTTCCTTTTATTTGGAAGAACTATCGTAAATTTTATAAAACATTATTTTTAGGGGCAGGTTTTTCATTAATGATAGAAGTATCTCAATTAATCACGAACCGTACAACTGATGTCAATGATTTAATTGCTAATACAATAGGTGCATTAATCGGATATATTATTTGGCAAATAGTTTCATTATGCTTTGGAGAGCATTTAAAAAAGCCTGTAAAAGGTAAGAGTGATGTAATATGGTATATACTTTTAAGCTTTTTGGGTATGTTTTTCTTATATTATCCTTTTTGGTTTGCTTGGAATATTGAACCGCTTATTTTTCAATAAAATAAATTTTCAAAACATATAAATTACAATTTATCGTTGAGATCAACTTTAATAGTTGATCTTTTTTACTTTTTATAAATAGGATGATTTCATATATAAATACTAGTATATGTGAAAAAGCAGGATAAGAAACTTGTGCAACTATACTAAACTTTTCCTTATTTCATAAGGGTTTAGTGTTACACAATACTGATTTCGTACTTACGAAATTCAACCTACGAGGTAGGTTGATATTAGGTTGATATGAAAGTTAAACCTTATAAAATAAAGCATTTAATATTTATTAAATCATCCTACTTGATTATTTTTTGTAAAATTTATAGGATGATTAAAGACTAACATAATTTTGGCTATGTTAGTCTTTCTTTTTCTAATTTATCAAATAGTTTCTTATAAATTTCTTTCCCATCTTTATCTTTAAACATAGATAAGTCTAAAGTAATAACGCCTAATTTAAAATCATCTTTTTTTCTCTTATCTCCAATACCAATTAATCTAATTATTTTTTCAACATCGTTATTTTGAGTATAATTAAATCTATTTTCTTTTTCATCAATTTCACTTATATAATAGTTTAATTTATAATCTCCAACATATTTTTCTAATCTTTTAAAATAATTTTCTGCTTCTTTCATAGTTTTAAGTTCATGATTTAGTTTTAGTGGTATTCCATATTCATCTTCATACATATACACATTACAAGGTGTATTAAATTTATAGTGATTATATATTATATCCTCTAAATAATTTTTTCTAAATTCAATATTAGATATTTCAAATTTATTGTTTTTCTTTTCAATAGTTATATTATCAATATATTTACCAATTATTTTTTGTTTATCTTCTTTTGATTTATTAGACCAATTATTTAAAACATCTGGGTTAGTATAAAATTCTATTTCTTGTATATCTTGTATAATTAATAAATCATTAAGGGTGAAACTTAAATCCTCATATTGTTTTTGTCCTTTTTGCCTTTTTTCTAAATCAGATTTTTGATATTCGATATGTTTTATTTCTTTATCAAAATCTTCTAGTTTTACAACACCTTTAATATAAGCTGTTTTAATTCTATCTAGTTGTTTATCTAAATCTTTAATTTCTTTTTTATAATCTTCTGTTTTATCTTCTAATTTTGATTTAATAAATGGCGTATAGTAATTATTAATAAGGTCATCTTGTTTAGCAAGTTCTAGCATAAATGCTTTTAATTCTTTTTCAATATCTATTTCATTGAAATAAGTTTTACAAGTATTACATTTATAGTAATAGTATTTTTTACCATTAGTTTTTGTAGTAGCATGACCACCTAGAAAATTACCACATTTAGAACATTTTAACTTATTAGTAAATAAATAAGTTGCTGTTCTTTCATAATGTCTAGCATTTCTTAATTTTTGATACTGACAACTTTCCCATTTTTCTTTTGAAACAATAGGTTCAATAACATTTTCATAATAAGTTGGGTGTTTTGTTCTTTTGCCATTTACATAATCGCCTTTATAAAGTTCATTAGATAATATCTTTTGTATTGTAGAATCGTACCAATTAGTTTTTCCTAATACTTTTTCTTTATTATAGATATTAGCAATTGCTTGATGACTTTTACCTTCTAAATATAAATCAAATATTCTAACTATTATATCTTTAGTTAGTGGATCAGGTACTAACTTTTTGTTTTCTCTTTTAAAACCTAATCCAGTTCTATTAGGAATATGACCGTTTTTAATTGCACCTGCCATACCAAATTTAGTTCTTTCAGAACACTTTTTAATTTCATTTTGAGAAACACTAGTCATTATTCTCATAACCATACGACCATTGGATGTAGTAGTGTTTGATTCATCAGCCATACAATCTATATCACATTCATAGTCATTAACAAATTTCATTAATTTTTCAATGTCATATACAGAACGAGTTAATCTGTCTAGTTTTAAAGCAACAATAACATTAATATTACCTTTTTTAACATCTTCGATCATTTCTTGATAAGCAGGTCTTTTGTCATTTTTAGCACTTATTCCTGCATCTTGATACACTTTATAAATATTATATCTTTTAAATTTACAAAACTCTTTTAATCTTTCTTCTTGTTCTCTCAAACTAAATCCTTCTCTTGCTTGGTCAAAAGTAGAAACTCTAATATATATACCAGCACTTTTGATTTTTTCATCCATATTCATATCAACTCCTTTTCTAATAAAAAAAGAAGCTAAAAACACTAGTTTAAACTAATATCTTTAACTTCCTATAAAATTCAATATAATATTTTGTTTGCTTTTTCATGTAGTACCTCACTTTCTAATAAAAGACTAGATACTGCTTCCTTTATTGGTTTTATATTGTATCATTTATTTTTAGTTTGTCAAACCATATTAGTTCATTTTTAAGTATTGTTCTAAATCTTTAAACTTAATTTTGTTATTATAACCGTTTATAAAGACATTTTCACTATCCTCAAATATTAAGTAGTCATTGCCTTTAACTTTCAAAATATGGGGTTTTACATAGGCTATATTAGTATTTTTAAGATTTATAATATATCCATTAGTAAAGGAATATTCCACATAAGCAAACTTACATATCATTTCAATCTTTCTTTTTAATTCTTCACTTATTACAAGTTTTTTAGTTTCTATTGTCATAACTCATCACTTTCCTTTCTTAAATAACAAAAAAACTAACTATTTCTAGTTAGCATTTATTACTTAAACTCGAAAAGTTCGAGTTTCCTATCAATCTGGAGCAGGTGAGGAGAATCGAACTCCCGTGGTCAGCTTGGAAGGCTGAAGTTCTACCATTAAACTACACCTGCAAATCAAGTAGGCAATATAAATTTTATTATATATTACCTATTTTGTCAATAGTTTTTTTGAAATTTCTTTGAAAAAGTTAATTTTTTAGTAAATTTGGTTCAATTAATGATAGAGATACTTTTTCTTTTTCTTTATTTATCTCTATTACATAACAGTCTATTATGTCTCCGACATTTAATATTTCACTTGGATGTTTTATATAATTATTTGTCATTTTTGATATATGTATTAATCCATCATTATGTAATCCAATGTCTACGAATGCTCCAAAGTCTATTACATTTCTTACTGTTCCTTGTAATTTCATTCCTATTTGTAAATCATTTATGTCTAAGACATCACTTTTTAGTATTGGTTTTGGCATATCATCTCTTGGGTCTCTATTCGGTTTTTTTAGTGATGATATTATGTCTTCTAGGGTGTATATATCTGTGTTTAATTTATCTTTGTATGTGTTTATATCTATATTATCTAATAAATCTATTAGTTTACTTGTTCCTATGTCTTTGGTAGTACAATTTAGTTCTTTTAATAGATTTAATGCTATATTATAACTTTCTGGGTGTACTGATGTTACATCTAAAATATTTTCTCCATCAATTATTCTTAGAAATCCTATTGCTTGTTCATATGTTTTATCGCTTAAAAGTTTTTTCTTTTTTATTTCTTCACGGGAATTTATTTTTCCTTCTTTATTTCTATACTCTATTATTTTGTCTATATTTTTCTTTGTTATGCCTGAAACATATTTAAGTAGGGAAGGAGATGCTGTATTTATGTTTACTCCGACACTGTTTACTGCTTTTGATACAACAAAGTCTAGTGATTCAGTTAATTTTTTATTTGATACATCATGCTGATATTGTCCTACGCCAATGCTTTCTGGTGTTATTTTTACTAATTCTGATAATGGATCTTGTAATCTTCTTCCTATTGATATAGCACTTCTTTTTTCTACAGTTAAATCTGGAAATTCTTCAATTGCAAGTTTACTAGCAGAGTATACACTTGCTCCTGCTTCAGATACTATTATGTATTCTGTAGGTAATTTTTCTTCTTTTATTACTTGTGATACAAATTTTTCTGATTCTCTTGACGCTGTACCATTTCCTATTGCTATTATTTCTACTTTGTATTTTTTTATTAAGTCTGTAAGTATTTTCTTTGATTCTTCATATTTATTATGTGGTTCGTGAGGATATATAACTGCAATTTCTAGTTTTTTTCCTGTTTGGTCTATTACCGCAAGTTTACATCCTGTTCTAAATGCTGGGTCAAATCCTAAAACTATTTTATCTTTCATTGGTGGGGTTAATAGTAATTTTTCTAGGTTTTTACCAAAGTTATCTATGGCACTATTTTCTCCAATTTCTGTTAAATCTGCGCGTACTTCACGTTCTACACTTGGTAATATTAATCTTTTTAAGCTGTCATTAATTGCATCAATTACGATATCTGATACATTTGATTTTGCATTTTTTATTATTTTAGTTTTTAAAAATGTTTCTATTTCTTTATTATCTATTTCGATATTAACATTAAGAACATTTTCTTTTTCTCCACGATTTATTGCTAGTATTCTATGTGGTTTGATATATTTTACTGGTTCGTTATAGTCATAATACATTTCATATGTTTTTGTTTCATCTTTGGCGTTTTTCTTTAATTTTGATACTATTTTTCCTTTATAATACATATTGTTTCTTATCCATTTCCTATAACTAGCATTGTCGCTTATCCATTCTGCAATTATATATTTTGCTCCTTGGATTACTTCTTCGATTGATTTTACTTTGTCGTTTAAATAGTTAGATGCTGTTTTTTCTATGTCTAAGTTGTTTGGAAAACTCATAATTATTTTTGCTAATGGTTCTAGTCCGTTATTTATGGCATCGGTTGCTTTTGTTTTTTTCTTTTCTTTATATGGTCTATAGAGATCTTCTACTTCGACTAATTTATTGCAATTTAGGATATTATTTTTTAATTCTTCGGTTAATAATCCTTTTTCGTCAATTAATCTTATTACATCTTCTTTTCTTTTTAGTAATGATACTTGATAATCATATACTTCGTTTATTTTTCTTATTTGTTCTTCATCTAAGGAACCTGTTTTCTCTTTTCTATATCTTGCTATAAAGGGAATGGTATTTCCTTCTTCTAATAGGGTTAATACTGCTTCTACTTGTTCTATTTTGATATTTAATTCTTGTGCTATTTCTTTAATTATTTCTTTGTTCATAATGTCCTTCTTTCTTTATTTTGTTTGCATAAGTAATTATACCTTTATATTTATTATTTAATTCACTTACTATTTTATCTAGTTTTTCATCATGTTTTATTATTTTTTGTTTTGATATATTATTATTAAATAAATTTAATTGTACTGCATTTGTTTTGCTAAAACTTGATATTGCTACACATAATGCTCTTATTGGTTCTTCATTCCAAATACTATTAAATAATTTTATACTATTATTATATATATCGTTTATTTCATCTGTTGGATTATTTAGTGTTGTTTGTTTGCTTATTTTTGTAAAGTCTGTATATTTAATCCAAATACTTACATTTGATGTATACATTTTTTTATTTTTTAATTTAATTGTTATTTCTTTGGACAATTCTAATAATATGGGATATATTTCTTCTTTAGTTTTATAGTTATAAGCAAATGATGTTGAAGATGATATACTTTTGGGGTCGGTGTATTCGTATTCTACTTTGGAGTTATCTATTCCATTTGCACTTTCTATCATTTGGTTTGCTCTATTTTTAAAATATTTATAGAGATAAGATGAATCAATTGTTGCTAGGTCTTTGATTGTTAGTATTCCTAGTTCATTTAGTTTTTTGCTTGAACTTTTTCCTATCATGAATAGGTCACTTACTGGTAAGGGCCACATTTTATCTTTTATTTCATTTGTAAATAATGTATGTACTTTATCAGGTTTTTCAAAGTCTGATGCCATTTTAGCACATAATTTGTTGTTTCCTATTCCTACATTTACAGTGAATCCAAATTTATTTTTTATGTCTTCTTTTATTTTATATGCTGTTTTTATTGGATCTCCGAATAATAAAACTAAATCTGTATAGTCTAGGAAACATTCATCTATTGAGTATCTTTCTATGATATCTGTGTAGTTAAGCAAATATTTATACATTTCATTAGAATAGTATTTATATATTTTATAGTTTGGGGGATATATTTCTAGATATGGACATTTTTTTCTTGCTTGGAATATTGGTTCAGCGGTTTGAACTCCTTTCTTTTTGCAAGGATTACTTTTTGCTAGTACTATTCCTTTTCTTTCTTTTTCGTTTCCTGCGATTATGGCGTATCTAGTCCTTATATCTATTTTACTTCCATTATTTAGCATATCTACGGCACTCCAAGAAAGAAATGCGTTGTTGACATCTATATGTAAAATTATTCTTTCTTTCATATGACCACCTTAAATTATTATAATATAAATTGTTTTATTAAACAAGAAAAACTAAACTATTTTTTAGCTTAGTTTGTATATTTATCTGTAAATATTTTTAATACATTAAACACTTCTTCATTTGTATCTAATCCAATGATATATTCGTTATTTTTTTCATTTATTAGTTTTTTTACAAAGAAATCTGCTGGGTTATCTAAGTCTGATAATATTACATATGTATTATGATTATAATTTACTCTATCTATTTCAGTGTATTCTTTGTTGTCTCCTAATTCTATTACATTACATAATTTTTCGTCGGTCATCTACTTTTACCTCCGGAATATTTTTCTATTGTTTTTAAATCTTTTATTTCTTGTCTTTCATTTTTTTGGTATTCTTCCCAGTTATCATATTGTAATTCTTCAAGAAAACCTTTTGATCCTTTTTCTATTAAATCTCTTGTATCTTCAGACATGTTTTCGTTATTTTTGGCTATTTCAAATGCTTTATCAAAAGTTTCTTCTCTATATGGTGAATTAATAATATTATATGCTGCGATTATTACACATCTCATTTCTGATTCTGAAACTTGTGATGCTTCAATAATATGCTTTGCTAAATTTGAATAATTATAATCAACATTTAATTCATTTGTACTTTGATTTCTTCCATAAGCGTTTTCGATTCTGTTTTGTTCATCGCTATAGATATTCATTAAGTTTTGATAATAATTTATTTTATTATCTATTTCGTCTCCGTATTTATTATCTCTACTTATAATTATATTATCTCTTTCCATTGCTGCTCTTGTTATCCTGCTTGCAGTGTATGCTGAAATTAATGTTGTTGTTATTAATGTTGCAGTAAAAATAGCTGTTTTTATTTGTTGTTTCTTTTTTGCTTTTTTTTGTCTATATTGTCTTGTTTCTTTTGATTTTGAATTTTCACATATTTTTCGAAAATTATTTAATGCCTCATTTAAATCTGGATTTCTTAGTTTGCTATTTCTATTTATCATATCAAACATACTTTGATTTTCTTGTTCAAATGCTTCCATATGTTCACCTCTATTTTAAGTATATAATTAAATAAAATATTAGTCAATTGTTTTGATACTTTTTTTCTTTTTGCTGTAAAGTGTTTTTAATATTTTCCCATGGTAAATTTATGTCTGTTCTTCCAAAGTGTCCATATGATGCAATGTTATAGTATTTTGTGTTTTTTAAATTTAATTCGTTTATTATGTTTTCTACTGAGAAGTTAAAGTTTGTTTCTACATATTTATATATTTCACTAATGTTTACTTTTTCTGTATTAAATGTTTCTATAAATAATGATATTGGTTTTTGTTTGCCTATGGCATATGATACTTGTATTTCACATTTGTCTGCGAGATTATGTGCAACAATATTTTTTGCTACATATCTTGTATAGTATGCAGCTGATCTATCTACTTTTGTTGGATCTTTACTACTTAGGCAACCTCCACCAATTCTTGAAGTGCCACCATAGGTATCTACAATTATTTTTCTTCCTGTTGTACCACTGTCAGAGTATGGTCCTCCGATTATGAATGAACCACTTGTGTTTATTAATATTTTTGTTTTTTTATCTAATAGGTTTTGTGGTATTGTTTTAGTTATTACATTTTCTATTATATATTTTTTTAATTCTTTTTGAGTTATTTCTTTTTTGTGTTGTGCTGCAATGATTATTGTGTCTATTCTTTTTGGTTTGTTATTTTGGTATTCTACTGTTACTTGTGTTTTTCCATCTGGTCTTAAATATGGTATTATATTTTTCCTTCTAACCTTTGTTAATTGCCTAGCTAGTTTATGTGCCATATCAATTGCAAACGGCATATAGTTTTCTGTTTCGTCACAAGCATATCCAAACATAATACCTTGGTCACCTGCTCCTCCAACATCTACACCCATTGCAATATCACCACTTTGTGTTGTGATATTTGTTTCTACTTTACAAGTACGATAGTCAATGTCTGTCTGCTCGTTGTCATAACCTATTTGTTTCATAGTTTCTCTTGCAATTTTTTCTGCATCAATTTTAGCATTAGTGGTAATTTGCCCTGCTATTGTAATTAAATTTTTTGAAGCAAAGGTTTCAATTGCCACTCTTGAATTTTCGTCTTGTTCAAGACATGCATCTAAAATACTATCTGATATTAAATCACATAATTTGTCTGGATGTCCTTCTGTTACGCTTTCTGAAGTAAATAAATAGTTCTTCATAATTAGCTCCTCCTTATTTTTATTTGTGGCATTTAAATTATATCACTATAGTATTTAAATGTAATCATATTTTTTAGTTTTTTTCATAAATTTATATTGGTGAATTTTAGTGATAATTAAAAGTTTTAAAATAAATAAAAGTTTAATTTTAATACCTATTACTATATTAGCACTACTAATAATTTTATTGGTTTGTTATATTGTAATTACTGCTCCAGTTTTGCCTACTAGTGGTCAAACAGAAAAATATATTTATAGCAATGACGTTGCAGAAGCTGAAAAGAAAAAGGATTACATCAAATGGTTTGAATTTAAAGTAAGCTATGAGGTTTTAGATAAGACGTCAAAATTAGACATTAATTCACATCAAAAAAACGAAGCTGTAAAGTACAATTGGGTTGAACTTATATCATACTTAGCTTGTAAATATCAAAATAACTTTTCTAAATTCAAACAAGCTGATTTAGATAAATTAGTGGCAGAATTAAAATCAGGTAAAACAATGGAAGAATTAACTGAAAAAATGAAACTTTATAAATATTATTTTGAGGGATACGACTCTGCCTTGCACGAATTTATAGGTGAATACCAAATTGAAATAAAAGGATCTAATTCTACTGAAAAAAAGTTTGAAGAAAAGTATGGTTTGAAAGCTTTTTGTCCAATTGCCAAAGGCTATAGTTTTAGTCATTATGATGACTTTGGGGCCTCTAGATCTTATGGTTATAAAAGAGTACATTTTGGCAATGACCTTATGGGTAATATTGGCACTCCTGTTATTGCTGTAGAATCTGGTATTGTTGAAGCTGTTGGTTGGAATCAATATGGTGGTTGGAGAGTTGGCATTCGTAGTTTTGATAAAAAACGTTATTATTACTATGCACATTTGAGAAAAAACCATCCTTATGCTGAAAATATTAAAGAAGGGCAAATTGTTCAAGCTGGTGATGTTATTGGATACCTTGGAATGACAGGCTATAGTACAAAAGAAAATGTAAATAACATAAATGTACCTCACTTGCATTTTGGTATTCAGCTTATTTTTGATGAAGTTCAAAAAGAAGGTCCAAATCAAATTTGGTGTGATTTATATAACCTAGTAAATTTCTTACAAAGAAATCGTAGTGAGGTTTATAAAAGTAATCAAGAAACCAAAGACTATAGCAGAAAAATTGATTTTATTGACTCTAATTTACCAGACTAAATACCAAGAATTTCTACGCAGTGCAAACTGCTAGAAATTTTTGTAATTCACATATTTCTCTTCTACAGAGCAAAAAACATAGCAATATTATTTGTTGCTATGTTTAAATAATTTTATTATTTTATTATAAATTTTTCTATACCATGGTATATTATCTACAACAGTTAGCTCAACGTTTTGACTTTGAACATTTACATTCTGCTCTTGTTTTCTATTAACAGGAAATATGACTTCTGTACTTTTCCTTAAATTTTCATATTCTAAGGCATCTTGTTTTTCAAATTCTAATTTTTCCTCTTCTGTGGCCCAATAACTACGAAACAATAAACTTAGTATAGCTTTTGTTTCTTTTAATAATTCTTGTTCACTAATTGGCCTAGTTCTATCAATATTTGGTTTATATTCTTTATTTTTATTATTACTTATCAAAATTCTAAGTTGTATAGGTATTTTTTTTACTAGTTCTTCATCCGTATAGTTTAATATCTCATCAACTTCTGATAGTGCCATTTCATAATTCTGGTCCATCATATGTTTCCCTTCCTTTAGTTTCTTCTCTACTTTCTCTCGCCATTTGTTTCAACTTACTAAAAGCTTCCTTAGCCAATGTAGCTGGAGTTCTTTTAGCAATTGCTTTAAACTCATCTCTTTTGAAAGTTCCTTGTAAGAAATCTCCCTGATTTTTCACAAATACCGTAGCATCTTTTACAGACTGCCATCTTTCTTCATAGATTTTTCTGTCTTCTTCATTTTCAAATACTAAATTCAAAAAACTTTGTACCTTTTCTTGCTCTGTTACATCTGTCCTATAAAATTGTTGCATTTGTTCTTGAAGTTTTTCTGGCTCTAAGGCCATTGTTCTGGCTGTTTGAAGTACAGAAGCGTATAAATACACATTCTTCTTAATTACTTCTGGATTTAATGTTCCATTACTTGTTCTAAATTCTATTGTGTTCTTCTTTGGATTTCCTATATTAGTTAGGTTAAGTCCATGATATCTTCTAGTGTCTAATTTTCCTTTTGCCAGTACTCTCTTTAACAATCCAAATTTTCTATATGATACTTTAAGCCTATTTTTCTCTATATCTTTCATTATTTTTTTACCTGTCGGGCTTGCCATACCTTTTATATGTTGAAGTTTCATACTTAATCTATTTAACCCTTTTTGAGTATTTGTTAATGTTCCTACTCTTATTGGGTCTCCGACATCATTGCACATTTTATATATCAGTTCTTCAGACTCAGCCCAAAATCTAAGAAATGTTCCCATTATTTTTTCTGTTTCTTGTAAATTTCTTCCTGTTAAACATCTAGCATCAAAATGCACATGACATCCGCACTTACTATCTGCCACTACTTCTTTTCCATGATTTCCTGGATATTTTTTCATATGCTCACATACTTCAGATAAATTTTGCCAATCCTCTTTTGTGTCATGCAAAATAGGAGAAACAAGCTCTGCTCCCCCTTCTAATACTAATGTTTCTTCTATTGCATTTGCCTTTTTCCATCTATGCTCTTTTAGAAACCTGTTACTATCAGCTGACATGTATAAACTAGGTCTATTTTTAGTAGGTATTCCTGTGTTAATATTAAAAGCTTCTAATTCAACCCCGAATTGATACAAATCTGGCAAATTCAATTCTTCAAAATTTTCTGAGTATTTCATGTTTATTCCTTCTTTAGTAATTTGTATGTTTATTTTACCATAAAAACGAAAAGATTAAGTACATGTAATGTAAACTTAATCTTTTTGTAATACAATTGTAATACTTTATTCTAAGCTATCTGGTTCTTCTGTTTCGTCATACTCATAATCATATTCTATTGGATCTGGTCTTGGAACTTTTGCATGTTTCGGTCTTGCTTTAACTTGTGCAGTTACTATTGGTTCCTCATCTTTTTCTAGTATTTCTTTTACTTGTTTTTTAATTTTCTCTTGATTTTTCATTTCTTCTTTTTTATTTTGCATACTTTTATTTAACATACAATTTGCTTTTTCCATTAAATCTGGTACATAATCTAGTAGTCTATCAATTGCTGAACAATGCTCTACTGGTAATAATTTGACATTATTTTGTTGAACCACTAAAAATGCAACTGGTGAAATAG
>OIZT01001017.1_pt1 | contig 14184 bp, 8 predicted proteins | sample 1588611 | NCBI WGS metagenome assembly OIZT01 (sample SAMN03283278) | human gut metagenome | biome: human-associated habitat; material: feces | host: Homo sapiens | place: Peru | collected 2012
GCTTCATTGTATAATGGGCAGCCATCCGACACTGGCTTATCGTGTCCAAGTGCAGGACTTACCTCCCGCACGCCCTCCACGTCTGATGATGTCAGGAATGGGGTGTCGGTAGAAAATGTGCCTTTGCGAAACAAGCAATGGTTCGTACTAAGGGTTTCGTATGGACGTATTGACAAAGCAAAAGCATTTGTAGAGGCTAAAGGACTCTAATGTTATGTCCCTTTGCGATATAAGAAGTAAGGAAGCAAGGCAAGAAGCGAATCATCACCAGTCCACTCTTACCCTCTTTCTTCTTTGTTCATGCAACAGCAGAACAAGTTGAGACTTTGCTTCACGACAACAAGGTTGTGGCAAATGATAGCAGACCGTTGCTCAGCTACTACTTTGACCATACCATCCATCTTCAAGACAATCCCAACCGGAATCCGCCACTTATAATCCGAGATGAAGCCATGAACAACTTCATCCGCCTCACTTCCATCAAGAACCATCACATCATCCCCGTGACTTCTAATAACATCCAGTTGAAACTGGGTGATAATATTGTTGTGACAGAAGGTGAATTCAAGGGCATTCATGGCAGAGTGGCAAGAATTGCCGGGCAACAGCGCGTGGTAGTTGAGTTGTTCGACGGGTGCTTGGTGGCTACGGCGTATGTGCCGAGGGAAGCGATGAACACCTTCAATTATTGCAAAAAATAACAATTATGTTAAGTATAACTCAAATACATGCTATATATGGAAGAGATTTTTAGTATATCAGAAGATGGTAAGGAATTTCTAAAATGCTCACCACAAGCAATGGGATTAATAAAAATCCTCGAAGGAATTGAAACTATAAAATGTAATGCTTTTGAAAATTGCTGCGACATAGAAGGTGTAGTAATACCATCGAGTGTAAACAAAATAGAACAGAATGCCTTTTATAACTGTATTAATCTCAAAACAATCTCCATACCCGATTCTATCAATGTCATTCCAACAGGATGCTTTGAGAACTGTATCGAATTGACCAAAGTTGAATTACCATCAACCATTACAAAAATTTCATATAATGCATTCTGTAATTGCTACAATTTGATTGATATTATTATCTCTGACATAGTAACAGAAATTGGATCATCTGCATTTCAAAACTGTTCGAATTTATGCAAAATACAAATCCCCGATTCTGTAATAGAAATAGGATCGTCAGCGTTTGAGGGCTGTAGAAACTTAGTGTCTATAACTGTACCTCAAAAAATCACATACATAAATTATAATACATTTCGTGGATGTGAGCTTTTGAGTAAAATCTGGATACCCAAGAATGTTATAAGTATAGAATCAGAAGCATTTGAAGGGTGTAAAAATTTGAGGGTTGTCGCTATTCAATCCGACCACATTGAAATCAACCCAACAGCCTTTCTTCAATGTTCCAATATTACCAGGTTATATTTGGCAAAAAACAACCCCAACGTTGTGATTTCTTCGTTCGGAGATAGCGAAAATATTAAAATCATTTCGCCAATTTCAGACTATGATAGAATCAGGTCTTCTGTCTCAATTTCTGCTGAAGATTTATACAAGACCCATGCTACAAACCTAAAATACATGGCACTTTTCTACAAATATATGGGGATGAATATTACCCAAATGAAGTGGTCTAAAAGTTTGAAAAATGCCAAATCTTTCAAGGAACCCATCAATACTAATTGGGTAACCTATAAAACTATCGAGCAATCAATAGAAGAACTGTTCTCCATAAACTGGGATTATTCGGCAGGATTAGGTCTTGTCTTAGGCTACAATAATTACAGAGCCCTAGATTTTGATATTAACGGGGATTTTGCTATAAAAATAGAGTATAATGGTGGAACCATTGATGACTTTATTGACGATGTGCTTAGATTGTTAAATCTACCATTGGATTATCAATGGGTTGTCAGAAGTGGCAATGGGTATGGGTTTCACATTATTTTTAGATGCGATAACATACCCTCAACATCCGAATTGGATTCCATTTCATTTGCCCCTTCTGATAGATATAGTAATCCTCAATTGTTTACACGTATAGAACTCCGTTGGTGCGACCACCTTGTATTACCACCCTCAATCCATGCTTCTGGCAATCAATACTATTTTAGAAATAAAAAACTTCCTACCACAAAACCCACAGAACTAACACTCGCTAGTATAGAACCTATGTTGTATAAATACTGCGGTGATAGAACTTACCGACAGGCTCAATATAAAGGGCGACAATTAATGCTAACGCAACTAGAGAAAATCATTAGCAGACATGATAGTTACTTATCACCTCATGAACATTGTCTAGATTCTGTTGAATATCTCTCGGATATTACAACGCCAGAAGGACAAAACTCATTAGCAATACACTATCTCTTAGGGGATGGCGTAGCTCATAGCATAGAAAAGGGTATTGATTTGCTTAACAAATCAAACACTCAATCGTCAATGTTCAATTTGTTAAGTCTTTATTCTGTGGGAGCTATGTCATGCACATATTATCAGTACAAAAATCTACTTGATCAGCTAGATAAAAATGTTTTTAACGAAGATGGCATATCTTTAATAGAAGAGAATGCTAGTAAATTTATTAAAAAATCAGATTTGTTCTTCTTTTTTGATACAGAGACGACAGGCCTTCCTGCAGACTATAATGCCCCTATAAGCGATACGGACAATTGGCCTCATATTATACAAATTGCTTGGGTTGTAATGGACGAATCTAACAAGGTCGTAACAAAAAATGATTTCGTTATTAAACCTGATGGATTTGATATACCCAGTAGTTCTGTTAATATCCATGGAATTACTTTTGATTATGCAATGAAAAATGGTGTTGATATTGCTGAAGTCTTAGAGAAGTTCCTAAAAGACCTAAGTCTTTGTAAATACGTTGTAGGTCACAACATCAAATTTGACCAAAATATCATATCTGCACAACTTCATAGAATGAATAAAAATATTGATTGGAATGAATTCAATAGTATTTGTACAATGAAATCATCTGTCAATTTTTGTAAAATAACAGGCATATATGGTTATAAATATCCTAAGTTAAATGAATTGTATTATAAATTATTCCATAGTAATTTTGAAAATGCCCATAATGCCTTCTCAGATATTCTGGCAACCATTGAATGTTTTAAAGAGCTAAGAAAGAAAGGTATTATTGAAATGCCTGATGATATTAGCGATTTGCCATTTTAATTTAAAAATTAGTTGAAAGAGTGCCATCCTGTTGTTGCAAAATAGCTTTCACTGTCTATGAGATATCAGTTTTCGTTGAAATTTAGTAATGTTTAAAAAATAACTTCCGCAATTTTTCTGTTGCAGTTTATGTTTAGCTCAATTGCCAAATCATCAAATGCTCTTGATCGCAGATTTTCTGCGGAAGTTATTTTTTGAACATTACTTAACGCCAATATTCATGAAACAATAAATGATAGACATGATTAGAGGTAGCCTTTTTGACTAGGCCATTAGAGACGAACTCGTTTTTGGTGTTGTAGATATGTTGAAAAACACCTTGATACGACAATTACAGATCTAACAGGTCTAGCTACAGATGGAGCGGTGAAGCTGAGTCCATTCTATCTACAAGCGGAATCCCTGTACCATTTAGCAATGTTTACTCTGCCATGATTTAAATGACTTATGACCGTTTGACCTTCTTGGTTACTAGTTAGGGTGTCCAGTTCTGTGTTCCTGTTTTTAGTATCAAAGACAATGTAATAACAATTATTGGTGTTCGATAAAACTCAAAAAAGCGCATACTTGTTAACGCGAGTTCGAGATAATATTCTAAAAAGTAAAGAGCAGAAAAACATCCAACCTACAAAGGGTGGCCATAAAATGGTCACCTGTCAAAATTATGTAAGTTTATTTTATTGCCAAATTACAAGTTGCCCGTCAGATGGGGGATCTCATAGTCAAAGTTGCCATGAGGCTTGGTAGAAAAGAAGCAATACGCCCCCATTGCAGCCAAAATATTCATAATGAAATTATGCAAACTCCGATGACGAGTATGTACAATTTGAGCTACATTTTTGAGCATATCGTTTACAGATTCAATGACACTTCTCTTGCGTAACATAATCTTATCATAAAGTGGCATGAGTTTCTGTTTCATGTTTGAGCGAAGTCCTGTAACAATATGAACGCCTTTATCCCAAAGTCTTCCAAAAAGAGTCTGAGAAATATAACCTTTATCTGCATACAACTTACCAAAAACCTTGTCAGTCAATGCATTCATAACATTCTCATTGCGATCGTCGACGTTGGCTTTCGTAAGATTAAAGTTTATTATTTCACCTTTTTCGTTGCATAGCAGGTGTAGCTTGAAGCCTATGTACCACCCCATGGTGCTTTTACCCTTTGTGGCAATATCCTTGAAAACTTTCATGCTGTAAAAACGCTTGTTGTGTATAACAGGAATGCACGTACTATCAACAAAACTAATACCTGTGCATTTACCGAACACTGCTAATTTTAAGAACATCGTCATTGCAACGAAACAACGAGGCATAATCTCTATAAAACGATTGTATGAAAAGGTTTTGAAAAAAAATATATGGCGTATTTCCATGTATCTATGGCAACCGTTTTTCCCGTTGAATCGATTGCATGCACAATATTGTTTTTCACGTCCAATGAAAAATCCTCTTGTGAGAAAGATACAGATTGTTCTATTTCTAGTTCTTTTTTCATTTCTTCTTAATTTGTCCGAGTCTTGTGTGGACGTTTTTGCCATTCATGATTCATCGATAAAGCCTTCGGTAGAGCCCTTCGTACACTACATCGCAGAAGATACAGTCTCCGTCACCCTGTATCAATGCCTCAAAAGAACATTTCTTGGCAATGATTGGGATGGATTGCACTTACTGAAATTCAGACTGTTTATTCCTTACAACGTCTCACCTGTCATCAGTTTGAAATAGGCTTTGACGGTGACGTTGTGTTTTAACTCAGGATTTGTCTTGATGGCGCTTAGCAACTTCCACAACATAGACTGATAACTCTCAAGCATCTGCTCCGAATAGAGAGAAATGCGTTCTTCATCGTTGATACTGTCGGCTGTGAGATAGTCAATTAAACTTTCGTCATATGCTTCGTACTTGGCCTTTGAAGCGACCTTCAAGCGTACCAACTTAGAAATGTTTTCTTCGAAGAAGATTAGTATCTCCTCATGATCTGGCGTGAACTGGTTATTCATTTACTTGATATTATTTTTCAAAAAAAACGGGGCATATCTGAAGATGGCTCTTAAAGATGCCTCAAACAAAATAGGCGGCAAGCCTCATTGTAATCAGAGACTTACCACCTAAATCTTTAGTTTTATAGAGACTTAAATTACTAATTACTTCTCCTCTACGGCAGCTTGCGCCGCAGCTAAGCGAGCTATAGGAACTCGGAAAGGAGAACAACTTACGTAGTTCAAACCTACCTTATGGCAGAACTTGACAGATGAAGGTTCACCACCATGTTCGCCACAGATTCCGCATTTAAGTTCAGGACGAACAGAGCGACCCTTGTCTACTGCCATTTCTATCAGCTGACCTACACCATTTTGGTCAAGTACCTGGAATGGATCAACCTTCAATATTTTCTTGTCGAGATATACAGGCAAGAAACTTGCAATGTCATCGCGAGAATAACCGAAGGTCATCTGGGTAAGGTCGTTTGTACCGAAGCTGAAGTATTCTGCACGAGAAGCAATCTTGTCGGCAGTAAGGGCTGCACGAGGAATCTCAATCATGGTACCTACCTTGAAAGGAATTTCAATGCCTTCTTCTTTAAAAAGAGCTGCAGCTTCGTCACGAATCACTTTCTCCTGTGCTTCGAACTCATACAAGATGCCTGTAAGTGGAACCATGATTTCGGGATGAGGATCTAGCCCCTCGCGTTTCAAATCAATGGCAGCGGAAAGGATGGCACGAGTCTGCATCTGCGTGATTTCTGGATAAGTATTTCCTAGACGGCAACCGCGATGGCCAAGCATCGGATTGTGTTCACAAAGGCTATCTACTCGTTGACGGATATATTCTACAGTTACCCCCATAGCCTTTGCCATTTCTTCCTGTCCCTTGGTATCATGAGGTACAAATTCGTGAAGAGGAGGATCAAGTAAACGTACATTCACGGGATATCCATCCATAGCACGGAAGATTCCCTTAAAATCTTCCTTCTGATATGGGAGGAGTTTTGCAAGTGCTTTCTTACGTCCCTCTACGTTTTCAGCTAAGATCATTTCACGCATGGCAATAATCTTTTCATTGTCGAAGAACATATGTTCGGTGCGACAAAGCCCAATACCTACTGCTCCAAACTTACGTGCGACCTCTGCATCGTGCGGTGTATCAGCATTTGTACGCACTTGTAAGCGGGTATATTTAGCGCAAAGATCCATTAAGGCTGCAAAATCTCCAGAGAGTTCTGCTGCTTGTGTTTTGATTTCACCTTGATATACACGACCATTTGTGCCATTAAGTGAGATGTAATCACCTTCGTGGAGCACAACTCCATCAATTTCGACTGTACGATTCTTATAGTCGACATTGATAGCTCCAGCACCGCTAACACAACATTTACCCATTCCGCGTGCTACAACGGCAGCGTGAGAAGTCATACCACCTCGTGCGGTGAGGATTCCTTCAGCTACTGCCATACCAGCGAGATCCTCAGGGGACGTTTCGATACGTACCATGACCACTTTATGACCATCTTCGTGCCATTTCGCAGCATCGTCGGCAAAGAATACAATCTGACCACACGCAGCACCAGGGCTGGCAGGAAGTCCGCGTGTGAGTTCTTTGGCTTTAGCTAGGGCTTCCTTAGAGAATACAGGATGGAGAAGTTCATCGAGTTTCTGCGGTTCACAACGTTTTATAGCTGTTTTCTCATCAATCATGCCTTGTCGAAGAAGATCCATAGCGATTTTCACCATAGCCGCACCTGTACGCTTGCCATTTCGAGTTTGCAAAAACCAAAGTTTACCTTCCTGTACAGTAAACTCCATATCTTGCATATCGTGATAATGCTCTTCAAGTTTTGTTTGAATAGCATCTAGTTGATGATAAATCTCAGGCATTGCTTCTTCCATTGAAGGAAACTCAGCCTTGCGCTTTTCTTCACTAATACCTTGCAATTCAGCCCAACGGCGTGAACCTTCTAGTGTGATTTGTTGGGGAGTACGAATGCCAGCAACAACGTCTTCTCCTTGAGCATTTACGAGCCATTCTCCGTTAAAGATATCTTCTCCCGTAGCTGCATCGCGGCTGAAACATACGCCTGTAGCAGAAGTATTACCCATGTTTCCGAATACCATGGCCATCACAGTTACGGCTGTACCCCATTCTGCAGGAATGCCTTCCATCTTACGATATAAAATGGCTCGTTCGTTCATCCATGAATCAAATACAGCACAAATGGCTCCCCATAGTTGCTCCATGGGGTCTGTGGGGAATTCTTTTCCCGTCTGCTTAACAATGGCTTCTTTGAAACGAGTGACAAGTGTCTTAAGATCATCTACCTCAAGTTCGTTGTCCAGCTTTACACCCTTTGCATTTTTTACGTCTTCAATGATGGCTTCGAAAGGATCTACATCGTCTTTATTGACAGGCTTCATGCCCAATACTACGTCGCCATACATCTGTACAAAGCGGCGGTATGCGTCGTAAGCAAAGCGTGCATTACCAGTCTTGCGAGAAAGACCTTCAACAACTTCGTCGTTCAAACCGAGGTTGAGGATTGTATCCATCATACCAGGCATAGAAGCGCGTGCACCTGAGCGTACTGAAAGCAAAAGAGGATTTTCAACATCACCAAATTTGCTATTCATCAGTTCTTCTGTCTGATGCAGACTTTTCTCAACATCGTCCTTTAGCAAAGCCACGACTTGGTCTTTCCCAATTTTGTAATATTCGTTGCAAACGTCTGTGGTAATAGTAAATCCTGGAGGTACAGGCACGCCAATAAGGTTCATTTCTGCAAGGTTTGCACCTTTACCACCTAGTTCATTGCGCATATCAGCGCGTCCTTCAGCTTTACCATTGCCGAATGTGTAAACTCTCTTGATGTTATTCATGGTCTATTATAATTTGAATTTCATAGATTGTCCGTGTTCTTTACGGAATTTTCTTTTCGTATTCTGATTAACACATGTGCAAATTTATATCTTTGGTTTTAGATGTGCAAATAATAAACTAGTTTTTTGCAATTTTATGTTGTAGTTTTTGCCAGTTATTAGTTTTCATCCGTTAAAATGCAACAATAATCAAACGTGCTTCTTGAGAATTTATTGGCCAAATAGATAAATAAAAATCTTCATGTTGTCTAAAAAAGATTTCATCAGAACGTGTTATTTCAGGAACGAAAATCGTCTCTCTGCATAGATGGAATTTCTCCCTTGTAAACGGAGGATTTCATAAACTGTGGATGGAGTCCTCCAAACTTCGTCATTATCATGCTAAAACCTAGGTCTTCCCGTTTCTAGTTGAAGACTTTCCCGTCGTACACAGGCCTGTGGTAGAGCTACCGCACGGCAGCGGTAAAGCTGTCACTGGGCAGTGTACGACGGAAAGATGTGCATCTGTGAATGGTAAAACGGGCATCTGTGGACGGAAAGACAAATCACTTTCCTCATCATACAACCTCAAATATCCGCTGTCCCAGAATTACTACTCCATTCTCATATAAACTAACTAAATAAAAAAATAGGAGGTAAACAACTTTGACGAGTGTTTACCTCCTACCCTATTTTCAAATAATAAATTTTGCTATATAACAGAGTATATAATATTACTTAGAAGCAGCATTAGCAGCATCAATCATATCCTTACTCGGAAGAATATACACTTCTACGCGGCGATTTTCTTTTTTTCCAGCTACTGTAGAATTGTCAGCTACGGGATTAGATTCTCCATAACCTTCTACACTACGTAAACGTGAACTTGGATACCCTGCACCAATAATTTGGTTCTTTACAGCGTTAGCGCGATTCTTTGAGAGTTCCAAGTTTTTAGCTTTGCTTTGCTCGGCTGTGCTATTTTTCCAGCCTTGATTGTCTGTAAAGCCACAGATAGCGAGATCGTAAGTGTTATCTTCTGATGAGAGTTGGGCTACAAATTTATTAATAGAAGCTTTTGCCGTAGTACTGAGTGAAGAAGAACCTGTATTGAATAGCAAGCCACTATCAAAAGTAGCCTTCACATATTCTGTACCGTTGGCATCCTTGATTATCTCAGCTTTTGCATTAGCTGCTTCGGCAGCTTTCTTTGCTTTGTCCATTTTGTTGCCAATGATTATGCCAGCACCTGCACCTACAGCTGTACCTACAGCTGCACCTATCGCAGCGCCTTTTCCATGACCAATCAACTGACCTACCAATGCGCCTAACGCTCCTGCACTTGCACCACCAATAAGTCCGCCCTTGGCTGTATTTGACATACCACCGCAACTACTGAGCACCATTGCAAGACTCAAGGCGCATACTGAGAATTTCATCTTTTTCATAATTGAACTTTTAAGTTATGATTTCCAAATTCTATGTGCAAAAATAGTATATGACGAGCGAAATGCAAAATGAAAGATGAAAAACTTTCGCAAAAAGACATGAGAATAGGCTTTTTTTGAGGTTTTATTTGTACTTTTGCGCTTAGAAAACAAACAGATCATTTTACATACAATGGCAAAAGAACTGAAAGACCTTACAAAACGAAGCGTAGATTATTCACGTTGGTACAACGAACTCGTTGTGAAGGCCGACCTAGCAGAACAATCAGACGTTCGCGGATGTATGATTATCAAGCCCTATGGCTATGCCATATGGGAAAAAATACAGCAAGAATTAGATGCTCGATTCAAGGAAACTGGCGTACAGAATGTTTACTTCCCTATGCTCATCCCTAAAAGTTTCCTTTCAAAAGAAGCAGAACATGTGGAAGGATTTGCTAAAGAATGCGCAGTGGTTACTCACTATCGATTGAAGGCAGATCCCGATGGAGATGGAGTTGTAGTAGACCCAGCTGCAAAGCTTGAAGAAGAACTCATTATTCGTCCAACTTCGGAAACGACTATTTGGAATACTTATCGCAAATGGATACATTCTTGGCGTGACCTTCCCCTATGCTGCAATCAGTGGTGCAATGTAATGCGTTGGGAAATGCGTACACGCTTGTTCCTTCGTACGTCTGAATTTCTATGGCAAGAAGGTCACACAGCACATGCAACCAAAGAAGAAGCCGAAGCACGTGCACAACAGATGCTCCATGTATATGCTGACTTTGCCGAAGAGGTAATGGCTGTTCCTGTGGTGCGAGGTGTTAAGAGTGCAACCGAACGTTTCGCTGGTGCTCTCGACACATATACCATAGAAGCAATGATGCAAGATGGAAAGGCTCTTCAGAGTGGTACGAGCCACTTCCTAGGCCAGAATTTTGGTAAAGCTTTTAATGTACAGTTCGTCAACAAGGAGAACAAGATGGAATATGCTTGGGCTACTTCATGGGGAGTTAGTACTCGCCTAATGGGTGCTCTTATCATGACCCATTCCGATGACAATGGTCTTGTTCTTCCTCCTCACCTTGCACCTATTCAAGTCGTAATAGTTCCTATTTATAAAGGCGACGAAGAATTAACCAAGTTCAACGAGAAACTTGGCGAGTTAGCAAAGCGCTTAAATAAGATGGGAATCCGCGTGAAGTACGATAATGCAGACAATAAGCGTCCAGGATTTAAGTTTGCAGATTATGAACTTAAGGGTGTTCCCGTACGCTTGGTTATGGGAGGTCGTGATTTAGAAAATGGCACCATTGAGATAATGCGTCGCGATACTTTAGAAAAAGAGACCCGTTCGTTCGATGGCATTGAGGATTATGTAAAGGATTTACTTGAAGAGATTCAGCAGAATATCTTTGCAAAGGCTAAGAAACGCCTAGATGACAATATCTTCGAGTGCAATGACTATGATGAATTTAAGAAACGCATCAAGGATGGCGGTTTCTTCCTCTGTCCATGGGACGGAACTCCCGAAACGGAAGCTCAAATTAAAGCAGATACACAGGCTACCATCCGTTGTGTTCCTTTTGGCATCGATCAGAGTAATCCTGGCATTGACATGGTAAGTGGAAAGCCTGCAACTTGTAAGGTAATCGTGGCACGTAGCTACTAACCCTCTATCCTATCACATGTCGCAATCTCTTTGTGTGAGCGCATAACATGTGGAAATGTGCAGATGATAAAGCCTTAAAGAAAGACTTTGCCATTTGCACATTTTCGTATCACTGTATGAAGATAATAAAAGGATAGATGGATCAAGGAGGAATAAAAGAGGTTGTATTATAGTAACAAATAGACTCGTAATTAAAAACGAATCATTCGTAAAGCAAATAAGGAAAGTACAGAAATGCTATACATCATTTTTCCCCTCCTTGCGGATACTCCACATATATAAAAATAGCAATAAATGAATCTCTTTGACTAAAAGAATGTTCGCTTTCCACCTCTTTAATCCGAGCAAAGTTAGAAGTTGAGTAGAATCATTTGGAACTTAACCTTTATAACATGATTTCAGTAGAACATCTTTCCGTAGAATTTAGTGCGCGCCCTTTGTTTAGCGATGTTTCTTTCGTTATCAACAAGAAGGATCGCATCGCTTTAGTAGGCAAAAATGGCGCAGGAAAATCTACACTACTTAAAATACTCTCTGGTATTCAAGAACCTACTTCAGGTACTGTTGCTGTACAAAACGATATCACAATTGGTTATCTGCCGCAAGTTATGGTATTGAGTGATGAACATACTGTAATGGAAGAGACAGAAAAGGCTTTTGAACATATAAGCGATATGCAAAAGCAGGTAGAGATACTCAACAACGAACTTGCCCAACGTACAGACTACGAGAGTGAAGATTATATGCAACTAGTGGAACGATTTACTCACGAAAGTGAACGTTTCCAAATGATGGGAGGCATGAACTATCATGCGGAGCTTGAGAGAACGCTTCAAGGCTTGGGCTTTACAGCAGAGGATTTTAATCGTCCTACGAAGGAATTCTCTGGTGGCTGGAGAATGCGAATAGAATTAGCAAAACTTTTGCTGCGTCGTCCTGATATTTTGCTACTTGATGAGCCGACAAACCACCTCGACATAGAGAGTATTCGTTGGTTAGAAAAATTTCTTGCCCGTTCGACAAGTGTCGTTGTACTCGTAAGTCATGACCGCGCTTTTATCAACAATGTAACCAATCGTACACTTGAAATTTCATGTGGAAAAATCACAGATTACAAAGTCAAGTATGATGAGTTTATCCAGCTTCGTGCCGAACGACGTGAGCAGCAGCTCCGTGCATACGAAAATCAACAAAAGGAAATAGCAGATATCAAAGATTTTATCGAACGTTTCCGCTATAAGCCAACAAAGGCTGTACAAGTACAGAGCCGTATTAAGCAACTTGAGAAAATTATACCTATTGAGGTCGACGAAGTAGATAATGCCTGTCTGCATCTTAAATTTCCACCCTGTTCACGTTCGGGAGACTATCCAGTAATCTGTGAAGATTTACGTAAAGATTATGATAAACATTGTGTTTTCCATGATGTGAATCTCACAATAAAACGTGGCGAAAAAGTGGCCTTTGTTGGTAAAAACGGTGAAGGTAAATCCACTCTCGTAAAGTGTATCATGAGCGAAATTCCATATACTGGCACACTCAAACTTGGGCATAACGTGGAAATTGGCTATTACGCTCAGAACCAAGCACAAATGCTCGATGGAGAACTTACAGTTTTCGATACGATTGACCGAGTAGCCAAGGGAGATATCCGTCTTAAAATACGTGATATACTAGGTGCATTCATGTTCGGAGGAGAAGCATCGGATAAAAAAGTAAAAGTTCTTTCGGGAGGTGAGCGATCACGATTGGCTATGATCAAGCTCTTGCTTGAACCTGTCAACTTTTTGATTCTTGATGAACCTACCAATCACCTTGATATGCGTACAAAAGATGTGCTAAAGGAAGCAATTCTTGCATTTGATGGTACGGTCATTATTGTAAGTCACGACCGCGATTTTCTCAATGGTTTAGTGTCGAAAGTATATGAATTTGGTGGAGGATTAGTACGTGAACATATAGGCGGCATCTATGATTTCTTACAGAAGAAAGAGATGGAATCGCTTGATGAATTACACGCTATGGGATCATCCTCTGCTTTGTCGTCTATTTCTCCATCTGCATCCTCTCAAGAGGCTCAACCTTCAGAGGGGAAACTTTCTTATGAAGAACGAAAAGAACAAGTAAAGCTTCGTCGTAAACTAGAAAAGAATGTGGAAAAATGCGAGGCCGAAGTCAATCGACTTGAAGCTGAGAAACAATCTATCGAAGCCAAGCTAGCAACACCCGAAGCCGCGTCCGACACTTCCCTTTTCACTGAATATGGTCGTATTCAGCAAGCTCTTAAGCAGGCTGAAGATGCTTGGGAACAGGCGATGGAAGCTTTGGAGTAAAGACATATTGTAAATAAGAATGGGCTTAACGTGCATTCCTTACTTTCACGCAATATAATAATTTAATTTATTGTTGTCCGCTAAAACTCAAAATAGCATAGAATTCTTATCCGCAATGCCCATAAACAGGCGTTGCGGATGATTTTTGGGTGGTGTAAACTGAACTGTGTCACGGCTCTGATTTTTATTCTTTCCCTTTTATTTGTGTGCAGATTTCATATCTGCACACAAATAAAAGGAGCCTTTCACAGGCAAAGTTACATAATCTTGAACCTATCACCAAATTTTATGGCAAGTTGTTGTGATATCAGTGCCCAATTAGACAGGGGCATAGTCCATTTCTCACTAATGTCTCGATAAGCAAGATACACAAGTTTTTCAAGTGCGGTGTCTGACGGGAACACACCTTTGTTCTTCGTTACTTTGCGCACCTGACGATGATAGCCCTCAACCGTATTGGTTGTGTAGATAAGTTTGCGGATTGCAGGAGTATACTGAAAATATTCCGTAAGACGCTCCCAGTTGTCGCGCCAGGATTTGATTACTATGGGGTACATCTCACCCCATTTTTCATCAACCATGTCAAGCTGTGCTAATGCAGAATCCTTGCTTACAGCACCATATACGGTCTTGAGATCCTTCAGAAACTCTTTCTGATGCTTGCTTCCTACATACT
>OIZT01001022.1_pt1 | contig 14122 bp, 10 predicted proteins | sample 1588611 | NCBI WGS metagenome assembly OIZT01 (sample SAMN03283278) | human gut metagenome | biome: human-associated habitat; material: feces | host: Homo sapiens | place: Peru | collected 2012
TTGTTGTGTTGGGGGATTACAAATCCCCCGGTTTTAATAGGTCGAACCTTTTTTTTACGGCGGATTTCAAATCCGCCGGGACGCCTGGCGGTCTATACGCCACGATGAAGAGTGGCATATAGAGCCTTTTTGGGGGATGTTATGGTTTTGGGGTATAATACTCCACGGTGCATTGGCCTTTCTTCCAAATGGCAGGAAGACCTACATTTACCAACGCATTATAGGCAGCCTCATCTGTTACTATGAGTGTGCGGGAACTTACGGTTCCGTCGGTTCCGGCATTATACAACCAATTATAGCAGCGACGATTTGTAATTTGGTCGCTTGGTGTCAACATAGTGACGGTTGACAATTTTGTACAATCTCTGAACATACCAGAATAGCAATTGGGTGCTAACGTTGTAGCCTTTAATTCTGGGGCAGAGGTGAGACTTGTACAACCATAGAACATTTGCCAATAACAGTAATTCGCTAATTTTGTAGCAAGCAAATTTGGGGCAGACGCGAGACTTGTACAACCATAGAACATATCATAACAGCACTCGGTTGCTAGCGTTGTAGCCTTTAATTCTGGGGCAGACGTGAGACTTGTACAATTAAAGAACATACGATTATAGCATTTGGGTGCTAACGTTGTAGCCTTTAATTCTGGGGCAGACGCGAGACTTGTACAATCCACGAACATACCATAATAGCATTCATTTGCTAATGTTGTAGCAGGCAAATCTGGGGCAGAGGTTAATACACTGCAACCATTGAACAAAGAACAGAATTTGGCATTGTTGGTCTCTACTATATTATAGTTTCTCCAGTCCTGCAGCGTGCGGATGTCGCCTGTGCAAGCTACTTTCACATTTGGATCAGTAAATTTGATGGTTGAATAACTATTAAATTTAGACGCAGTTCCATCAGTGTTCGTGCCACGCAAGCGAAGGTCGCCATTTGTTCCACCGAAGGTAACTTTTTTATTTGCCACAACAGTCTTCCATTCTCTGAAGTTCACGGAATACTCAAGTCCAGAGATGGTGTAACCGTTAATTTCTGTCATCTCGAAAGTCTGAGGTTGCTCTGCTTTAAAGGTGACGTATGGATAACAGATTATATCGCCTGTCGTAGTTCCGTCGGCTGCTGTCCATGGTCCAGCTGTGATTCCTGTTACTTTAATTTTTTTCTTGCTCACGGTCAGGTTATAGATATAGCTGCTGCCTGCTTCGGTGACGTTTGTTGTCATCGTAGGAGGTTCTGTATCGCTCATATCATTGGTGAAATAGAACTTGGCAACTACTTCGCCTGGGGCTACAAGGGCAGTATAGGTGGTACCTATACCACCGATTTCACTTTCGCCATTTTGAGCAAATGGCGTGATGTCGATGGTATTTGTTTCATCCGCTGCTGTTGAAGCCTTGCTGACGATGCGCACTTTCTTGATGGTAGCGGTGGATTCAAACTGCTCTGTGAATCCGCTGATTTTGAGAATCAGGCGGGCTGTCTTGCGCTCCAGATTGAAGTTGAGAGCTTCATCGGCTGTTTGGAGGACTGTCGTTGCATTCATATAATCAGACTTCGCCATGAGTTCCGTTGAGCTTTGGTCAGCAGTCAGATAGCCGACGGTGGCGGTGTTCTTGCCACCGGCAGGATACCAGCAGTTGAAGGTCAGGTTGGATCTGTCCCATAACAGATACTTATCGGTTATGGCAGGAGCCCATGATGTTCCTTTATAGGCATAGTCGGCCTGGTTACCATTGTTGGACAAGGTAACCTGGTCGTTCTCTTTGAATTTCGTCTGGGCATCATCGGTTGCTGCAGGATTGGTTCGGGTGGTGGCATTATTCACCGATGCCGTGAAGTGAACGGCATCGGGATTGCTTTGCCAATCCATCAGCTTTTCCATATCAGCTTCCGAACTGCATCCTGCCAGGAGCAGGCTGGCTGCCCATGTGCAAAGGAGTTTTATCGTCTTGTTCATGTTCTGTCTCTTTTTGCGTTATCTTTTCACTTTCTCTCTCTGAGGATGAACTTCCTTGCCGTTGTTGACTTATTGGTCATGTTCAGCTGCAGGGTGTATTGTTTGCCGCTCTCCAACGCCATCTTTGTGCCAGTCCATTCATATTCCCTGTCGCTGGTATGCAGCACAATGTTCAAGTCGGCGGTTTGCGGAATCACCATACAGGAATATCTGGCTACGGCCTTAGCCGCTGCACTGGCTGCCGGGGTGAAATTGCGTGGGGTAGGGGTGATGCTGGTTGCATCTCCTTTTGCGGTAATGGTAGGAGATGCTGAGGCTAAATTGATATCAGCAGCAATTTGCGTTCCTTCTACCCTGATTCCTTTGATAGGATTTACAGCAAGACCATTGGTTGCATTGAATTCGGTGCCGATGGTTACTTCGATATCAACCCGGCAGAAGGCATGATTGAATTGGATATTCAGTTTTTCTTCTTTCAGATCATTCTTCGGTACGAAATTGGCGCTATGATATAAGAGCAGGTCGTCAGCATCAGCGGCTGTGCTCTGATCGGAGTTTACGCCATAAGTAATCGTGCCGTAGCTCTTGTTCTCTTTTGAGTACACGCCGGAGAATGTGTTGGCATCCGCTGCGGGATATAATGCCACGATTTCAACCGGGGTTGATAAATTCTGCCACAACAGTTTGTTGCTGCAGGTCCATTCGGTGCCGCTGCTCAATGAGAAGATCTCGTTGGCATAACTGTATTTATCATTCGTTTGGTTCACCACAGTCAGCGAGAAATTCTTGTTCAATGCAGTAGCCGCCTCATCGCTGCGTGTCATGTCGTTGTTTACTCCGGCAGTAACACGGATGAGGTTGTCGCTAGGATAGCTGCCCGTTGCCAGTTCCTCCTCGTTGGAGCAACTGGCAAACAGGGCGGCACCCAATGCCGTTATTGCGAAAAATTGTATTGCTTTCATCTCGCTATGTTTTTAGAGTTATGGGCGTTCCCCGTTAGGCGTTCCGCCGGATTTGGAATCCGGCGTTAAAAAATGTCCTAACCTATTTAGGCTCTGCGGATTTGCAATCCGCAGCAAAGGAGAATGCTTTCCCTTTTGTTGTGTTGGGGGATTACAAATCCCCCGGTTTTAATAGGTCGAACCTTTTTTTACGGCGGATTTCAAATCCGCCGGGACGCCTGGCGGGGTTGCGCTCTTGATTATTATTCTGTTATTGCATTGCCGTTTTTATCAAGAACGGTGCAATCGCTGCCTATCTTCCAGTTGGCTGGAAGTCCTTTGGTTACCAACGCATCATAGGCATCCCTGTCCTGCACTTTTAGGGTACGGGATGTTACGCTTGCGTCTGTTCCTGTCTCACTTATCCAGTTAGAGTCACTATTATAAAAAAAAGATGTTCCTGAAATCTGGTCGCTTGGCGCCAAAATAGTTATAGAAGATAGTTTTGTGCATCCGTTGAACATCTGATCATAACAATAATCAACTAAAGCTGTGGCAGACAATACTGGTGCGGTTGTCAGATTTTCACAATTAAAGAACATCCCGCAATAGCAATTTCTAGCCAATTCCGTGGCTGGCAGCTCAGGAGCAACTTTGAGAGATGAGCATCCGTTGAACATCCACGAATAGCATTGAGATGCCATTTTTTTAGCTGGTAATGATGCTGGGGCTGATTCGAGAGCATAGCATTCTTGGAACATACTTCCATAGCAACCATCCGCCAAAGTCTCGGCTGGCAGCTCAGGAGCTTTTTTGAGAGATGAGCATCCGTTGAACATGTGACTATAGCAATCACTCGCCAAAGTCTTGGCAGGTAACTTTGGAGCTGAGGTCAATGCTCTACACTCATAAAACAAGTTATTGAATCGGGCATCTTTTGTTTCGACAGTCTTATAGCTTATACAATCCAACAGCGTGCGGATATCACCCGTGCATGCAACCTTTACATCATTATTTTTAAAAGTAATGGTAGCGTAATCATTAGAAGATGATGCCGTACCTTCTGAATTAAAGAAGCCACGCAAGCGAAGGCTGCAATTTGCGCCACCGAACTCAACTTCCTTATTTTTCTCAACAGCAGTCCATTTGTTACCATCAAGAGAATACTCAAGCCCAGAGATTTTATAGTTGCCTGTGGTTGTCATCTTAAATGTCTGGGCTTTTGCTGCCGTAAAGGTGACGTAAGGAGGAACCTCTGTTACCTTACCACCTTCGATAGTAGCACCTGGAGTCCAGTCTTTCACAGTAATGCCTGCAACAGATACCTGGTTCTTTCCCACAGTGAGCTGATAGGTATAGCTCTTGCCGGCTTCCAAATCTCCAGTCTTGACAACAAGCGGAGTCTCGGTGGTTCCTTCAGCTTCGAAATAGAGGTTTGCCTCGATAGTTCCAGGCATCACCAGGGCAGTATAGGTTGTGCCTTTTCCACCCTCACCCTCCTGCAAAGGCTTGATATTGACGATAGAGGTTTCGCCGGCATCAGTAGATGCCTTGCTTGCGATACGGATATGGTTGACCTTGGTGGTGCTGGCATCAAACTGGTCGTTGAAACTCTCGATATTGAAAATCAGACGGGCAGTCTTGCGTTTCATTGCCACTTCAAGCTTGCGGCTATCAGGAATGGCATCAAGTTTTTTCTCTGCCGTCATATAATCTGATTTCGCAATCTTCTTATCATCGCTCTGGTCTTCCTGAATATAGCCCTTGCTGAAGGAATTATTGCCATCAGCAGGATACCAGCACTGGAAGGTGAGGTTACTATTGTCCCATACCAGATAATCGGTGCCATTTTCTGGCTGCCAGTCGGTGCCATTGAAGGTATAGGTGAGCGATTTGCCATTGTTGCTGACGCCCATCACATCACCATTATTAAAACTCGTCTGTTTGGTTTCATCTGTCGGATTACTTCGGGTAAAGATGCTGCCCACAGAAGCCGAAACGTGAACGGCATTCGAGTCGCTGAGCCATGTATTATTGTTGTCGGAATCTGTAGCGCAGCCAGCCAGCAATAAGCCGGCTGTTGCTACAAGACCCAATATCTTCTGATATTTCATAGTCGTTCTATTTTAAGTTCATGTTCTTTAGTCTGTCTCAAGAGAGCCACCTTCGCCATTTCCCTTTCCCCATGGAGAAGCGGTGATATCATTCTTCAACAATACCACATCATTACCCATGCTAAGTTTGAGGGTATATCTGTATCCGCTCTCAAGCGTGACAGGGTCTGCAGAAGTCCATTCATAGCGCTTGCCGGCAGTCATCAAAGACACCTTGAAGGTGTTGGCTGCAACAGTCTGTGGGATGGCAATGCAAGAGAAGTTTGAGATGGCGTTAACTTCTGGATCTGCTTTCTTGTCTGCATTTTCAGCCTTGGTGAAGGTACCTTTGGTGGTGGTAATGGTGGTAGCTTCTCCGATGGCAGTTACGAAACTAGCAGTAGTGGTAGTAGCGTTTTCAACATCTACATTTGCCGCAATTTTGGTTCCTCCTAAGGTTACCTTTACGATAGGGGATTCTTTAAGAACCTCAGGCTTGTTGAACTCGGTTCCCAAAGTCACAACGATATCAATCATACAGAAAGCATGATTCATCTCGATATTCAGCTTCTTATCCACGAGCTTATCGACAGGTTTGATGCCTGGAGCATAATAGTATAGCAAGTCGTTATTGTCAGACGATTCAGACTGGTCGTCAGCCACGCTATAAGTTATAGGCTGGATACTTCCATCAGTATAAACACCATTGAATTTGTCATTTGGAGCCGGAGCCAAAGCCACGATATCTACAGGTTGCGTGTCTTTCTGCCAAAGCAGGGTCTCTGAGCAATTCCAAGCTCCATTCTCATCCTTTGAGAACACCTTATTAACATAGGTATATTTCTTAGCCAATTCGGTGTTGTCATTCTTATTCACCACGGTCAGAGATAAAGGCTTCTCCAGTTGAGTAACACCTGCACCCTCAGCACGAGTCTTGGCATTGTTCACTCCTGCAGTAATGCGGATGATGTTATCACTTGGATAATTGCTCTGTGACAGATCGTCGTCGTTAGAGCAACTGGTAAACATGGCTGCAGCCATGGCTGATATTGCGAAAAACTTGATTGCTTTCATAATCGTTCTATTTTTTAATGTTATCTTATAATCTTATCTATCTGAAAATCTCCGATTTTAATCTAAAGCCTCTCCACCGAAGGTCTTGCCAGGCTCCCAATCAGAAATCTTTACGTCGTTGAGGATGATTTCATCACGACCTACCTCCAGGTTGATGGTGGTAATCTTGCCACTGTCAAAGCTGAAAGGAGAACCGTTATCGTAAACGTAGTCCTTATCACCGATGGTGATGGTCAGCTTCTGAATTCCTGACTGAGGAACGAGAATGGTGGTATACTTGCTGTTGGCTGTGGTAGCAGGCAACTCCAAATCAACCTTGGCTGTTTCTGCAGGAGTCACCGCCTTGGTCAGATAGTTGACAGAAGCATCGGTTAATACATCCGAAACCACCACGTTCTTTACGGTAGGAGTGCCGCCCCACTGGTTCTTGTAGGTAAGGTTTACCACCAACTTCGCCATTACGTGAGTGAATTCGAGCTGTACGGCATCGTTGGCGTTCTTCTCATAAGACAGTCCGTTGATGTTGACAGCCACCAGCAAGTCGCTCGCCTCCTGGTTGGCAACATTGAGCTTATACGCTCCGGCAGTAAGGTCTTTTACGTCAGTGGCAGGATAGATGCCGATGAAATTATGCCGCGTTTCCCTGTCCTTCCACAACATCTGTGGGGTAGCCACCCAGACCTTGTCAGTCAACTTGTTGATGGCGTTGTTGATGACCATATTTTCAGCAGAAGGAGCTGCGCCCGCCCAGGCATAAACGCTGATTTCATCGCCCTCGGTAAAGTGCTGCGAGCCCTTCTCGTCGGTAGTCACACGGGTCATGTTGCCGATACTGGTAGTAACGGTAATGGACTTAGGAGCCTCGCTGCCGTTGGAGATTTCCTCGTCAGAGCAGCTGCTCCAGGTCATTGTCATAGCCATTGCCATCATGGCAAAAAGAATAGTCTTCTTTTTCATAATCGTAATTTTTTAATATGTTCTGTTTTTTATTTTTATTTCGTTTTTTCTTCCGGGTTCAGGATTTCTCCTTTATATACCCATCCCTCGGTCCAGTCATCAATCTTAGTCTTTTCCAGATGCATGGTAGGTCTGGAAGGCAACAGGTCATGATAGTTCAGCTTGAGTTCGTACTTGCCTCCCGGTTTCATCGCCGGAGCAATGAGATCGTACTCCGTTTCCACCTTATTATAATTATTTTCTAATCGGATGATGTCGAGCTGGATGAGCGTATTCTTGTCGTTCTGAATGATAGGCATCAGATAGATGTCGCCCGTTTCGAAGTTTATGTTATTGTTGATAAACGTGTCGAGGTCTGTCTGCTTGATTTCGTCGCCCGTTACGCCATATTCCCCATCCTGGTTCTTGCGGGTAGGGTAGAAGTTGAGGGCAGTGTTGTTGAAATGGAGCTTGACTTCCGTATCGGCAGGCAGGTCATTGATGATGAGGTTGACATTTGAGAGCACACCCTTCATCGGGCTCTCGATGGTCATTCTGCCGCCATCTTCATTGATGATGATCTCGTTCATGCCGAAGTAGGCATTGTTCTTGATCATCTTGTTGTCCTCCACTCCGATTACGATATTCCCCAACCCGATATCGGATGGGATTTCTCCACGGGTAGCCTGTCGGATATAGAACGGAGCCGTCAGGTTGGTGGTGACGAGGATTTTGTATTTTCCTCCCGGAAGGTCGAAGTTCTGGCTAACCAGTTCCGCCACCGTATTATATGCGTTCACGGCTACGAGCGAACCGGTCTCGGCATTGAAGACCCACATCTTGGGGTTCTTCTTTTCATGCCCATCTTCCGATGGGATCTCCCAGGTTGGGTTTACTCGCAGTCCGTTGTCGCTGTCTTTGTCTTTCTTGCAGGCAGAGAAAGCTATTGCGATGCAGCCCATCAGCATGAATGCTTGCAGCCATTTTGCTGTTTTTCGTTTTGTCCTCATATTTTATTTTGTTTGATGGGGTTATTAATCGGGTTCTTACTTTCGATAAGTTTTAATTACCTCCACAAATTTACGAAAAAAAATCGAGAAAAAGCGTTTTTTTTGGAAAAAAATAGTTTCATTCCTATCATTTAGGTGTAGCATTCCTCAATGAAACAGTTTCATTCCTACCAATGAAACTATTCCAGTTAACATTTTATACATATAAAAACACCCCCAAAGTGCGTTTCCGGCATTTCCCCAAGAAAGAGAAAATAAGGAGAAGAAAATGGCCGATAAGGGATGAAAAATCCTCCTTTCTTTCCCTTTTGTAAAAAGATAATCACGGAATGCGCATAAGGGAAGTTAGGGGAAGTTAGGGGGAAGTTAAGGGAAGTTAGGGGGAAGTTAAGGGACAAATGTCCTACGTTATAAAACAAAAGACTATTGTCTCTTAACTTCCCGAACGACCGTAGGGAGTGATAACTTGCGATAACGGCTGTATCGCTGGAGTGTCATCTGGTATCTATTTCAGGAGAGCTTCTGCTATCTTGATGTCAAACGGGGTGGTAATCTTGATGTTTTCGCGATTACCCTCTACCATTGCTACCTGGCAACCGAGACTTTCTATGACCGATGCATCGTCAGTAAACTGCTCCTTGTATTCCTGGTTGAATGCCTGTTTCGCCAGACCGATATCGAAGGTCTGAGGAGTCTGCACTACACGGTAGTCGCTGCGAAGCACGTTCTTGCCACCGCCGTGCTGGTCGATGTAGCGCAAGGTATCGGTTACAGCATATACCGGGATGGCAGCATATTCCTCGCGAGCCGTCTCGAAGCATTCCTCAATCACATCCGTAGAAACGAATGGTCGGACACCATCGTGAATACCCACTACGCCATCCTCATTGTCAGGAATGAGCGAAAGTCCATTCTTGGAAGACTGGAATCGGGTGTCGCCACCGTTGGCTATCTGGTGCTTGATGTCGAAATGATATTCTTCGCAGAGTTGATGCCAATATCCCTGCTGGCTCTCCGGGAGAACCAGGATGATGCTCAGCTCAGGGTTGTATTCATGAAAACGCTCAATGGTTCTCATCAGGATAGGCTTGCCGGCTACAGGCAAGAACTGCTTCGGAATCTCACTTCCCATGCGGAGACCCTTGCCTCCGGCTACTATGATTACGTAATCCATTTTTTAAGTGAAGAGTTAAAAGTGAAGAGTGAAGAATTCTAATGCTTGCTCTGCATGAGATGATCATACATCATGCCATCCTGCAAGGCTGCAACGGTTTCCTTGCCTGCGAAGTAGCTCAATATCTTATAGGCGTATGGAAGGGTCGCTGCCGGACCTTCGCCCGTAATCACGTTGCCATCCTCCTGGAAGAGAGTAGCTGTATATTCAGTATTCTCGCTGAAATACTGCTCGAAGCCAGGATAGCAGGTTGCCTTCTTGCCTTCGAGAATGCCAGTGCTTGCCAGAACCATAGGGGCTGCGCAGATGGCACCGATCCGCTTGCCAGCCTTGTGCTGTGAGATGAGCGCCTGGCGAACGCCTTCATGCTCATTGAGGTGGCTGCTGCCCGGCATTCCACCAGGAAGGAGCAACATATCGGCATCTTCAAAATTCTGGATATCCTCAAACTTCAGGTCAGCCTTGATGGTGACTCCATGAGAAGTCTCTACCCATTCACTACCTGTAATACTGACGGTCTTGATGTCTACACCCCCTCTGCGGAGGATGTCTACTGGAGCCAAACCTTCGATCTCCTCGAAGCCATTGGCAAGAAATTCATATACCTTTGCCATAATTTATTCGTTTTTTGTTTTGTTATTCGAATTATATTATTACCTTTGCAAAAGTAAGAATAATAATTGAAATAACAAAATAATGGGACAACAACATTTGAAATTCGCTATTTTTGGCAATGAATATCAGGCCAAGAAGAGTGCTTCGATAGAGAAAATCCTTTCTTATCTGGAAAAGAAGGAAGCTGAAGTCTATTTTGAAAGCCTCTTCTACGATTTTCTTACCAAGGTGGAGCATCTTGAGGTAAAGGCTTCCGGCGTATTCGAGGATTACAACTTTGATGTAGACTATGTCATCTCCATGGGCGGTGATGGTACCTTCCTGAAGGCGGCAAGCAGGGTGGGAGCAAAGGAAACTCCTATTCTTGGTGTGAATATGGGACGTCTGGGTTTCCTTGCCGATGTGTTGCCTAGTGAGATAGAAACGGCGCTGGACAGTCTGTATGCCGGCGATTGCCTGATAGAGGACCATGCGGTGATTCAGGTAGAGGCTGAAGGGGGCGTCCTGGCGGGAAATCCTTTCGCCTTGAACGATATTGCGGTATTGAAAAGGGATGATGCTTCGATGATTTCTATCCGTACCCAGGTGGATGGGGAGTTCCTGGTCACCTATCAGGCGGATGGTCTTATCGTGACTACTCCTACGGGTTCTACTGCATATAATCTCTCTAATGGCGGACCGATTATCATTCCGCAGAGTGGTAGTCTCTGTCTGACTCCTGTGGCTCCTCACAGTCTGAATATCCGTCCTATTGTCATCAATGATACGGCAGAGATCGTGCTGGATGTGGAGAGCCGCAGCCATAATTATCTCGTGGCTATTGACGGACGAAGCGAACGCATGACCGAGCAGACCCGCCTGATTATCCGTAAGGCACCACATGCCATTAAAATCGTAAAGCAGCGCAACCAGAGATATTTCTCTACATTGAGAGAGAAGTTGATGTGGGGTGCTGACCAGAGACAAAGATAAAGTAATCACAAAATAAAAAAAGAGGACCATTCGAGTCCTCTTTTTTCGATTGATTACTTATTGTATGATTGATACTTTTATTTAATAATCAGTTTCTTGCCCTGGTGGATATAGATGCCTGGCTGGTTAGGCTTCTGCATCATCTTCATGCCGCTCAGGGTATACCATGCGTTGTCTTTACTTGCCGTATTGTCAATGGTAGGAGCTGCGGTGATGCCTGTAGTTGGCATATCAGCCGTAACATCCTTGATTTTATAGTGACCTTCATTGTCCTTCTCATTCAGAACCTCCAGATAGGTATCCTTGTTGATATTCGTGAAATCAACGGTCTGTGGCGAACCGGTACCGGTGCTGAATACGAAGGAAACCATGTAGTTCTTGCTCTTGATCTTGTAAGTCTGATAATACCATTTCTTTCCCTCAATCACTTTGCTTTGGGTCATCTTGTCGCCAGGCCAAACACCCTTCACGGTCAGGTTTTCCTTTGGAGAATCGCACCATGCCCAGAAGTTGAAACCATCTTTCCATCCTACCTGGTCTGCGTTGGCATATACGGTGATATCGTATGGGTCGAAAGCAGCAGGCTTTTCTACCTTATAGTTACGGGTAAGAATACCGCTGACAGCACCATTCATCAGCAAGCCCACCTTCAGGGTTGTCTCGCCGAAAGGAATCTCCAGCTCCTCACCGCTCTTAGCCTTCTTGCTGCTGGCTGTTGGCTCTGTGCCATCAGTGGTATAAACCAGCTGTGCATCGTCTGCGTTGCTTACTGCCACGAGCTTTGCCTTCATCGTGCCTTCGTAATCACCCGAAGCCAGATCTACCCAAGCCACGTTTGCCTTCTTAGGCATGAAATAGCGGTAGTGGTAGCCGTTCAGCAGTTCGGCGTATGTGTCTGGTGCTGCATACTTCTTGGCGTTAGGACCTACGATGGCAATCAATGTTGCCTTGTCGCCTACGGTTCTGATGCCGTTATATCCTTCTCCCCTGAAGGCATTGAAGGTGGTGTTGCTGGTGTTGGTGATGCCAGCCAGCTGGCGTGCGTTGATCATCGCTTTGATATCCTGCTTGCAGTCAATCCAGTGCTTGTAGAATACGCATGGAGTTCCGCAGGATGCCAGGATGTAGGCATTGGCTGCCAGGGTATCCTTGCGGATAGGATCCTGCTGTTCGCCGGCTGAACGATATTCGGTATCGTGATTCTCTACGAAGGTGATGGCATACTGCTTGTAAGCTGGGTCGTTAGCCAGACCATCGGTCTTTACGGTCGACCAGTTGGCTTTGATAGCATCGCGTACCACATAACGGATAGGGAAGTCGAAGGCTGCACTTGTGATTTTATCATTAACCTTGGTAGCTTCGAGCCAGTTCTTGACTACGGATACATTTCCATCCCAGTATTCTCCTACGGAATAAGTTGGCTTGGCTGCATCGTTGTAGATGCCAGTAAACTTTCCGCTGTATCCCTTGACCATATCATAGCGGAATCCGGCATAGCCGAAGTCGTTGAGGAGCATGTCGAGATAAGCCTTCACGATGGTCTGCACGTTCTGGCTGTTATGGTCAAGGTCGCGCATTCCGCCCCAGTCTTCGCCGGTATCATTGTTGCTGCTGAGCTTTACGCCCTGCTTATCTGCCTCTTTCTTGGTCTTGCCGCCATCATCGTTGGCGCAGATATCGGTTGATTTCATCTCGTAGGTTACTCCCTTGTAGGTTTCTACCGGGAAGTCAAACCAGGTTGATACGTTCTTACGGTGGTTGATTACCACGTCGGCGATGGTTCCGATGCCGTTAGCCTTGAATGTTTTGATGAGACTGCGGAGTTCGCTTTCACTTCCGAAAGAACTTTCGTAGTTGGAAAACCAGTAGAGGTCATCGTAACCCATTGACTTGCCGCCACAGTTGGCACTCTGTGGAATCCATACGAGATTGAAGTACTGCCCCAGCTCAGGAGCCTGTGCTTCAAGATGGGTCCACTTGGAATCGCTGAAGGAATCCCAGTAGAATCCCTGCAACATCACGCCGCTATGGTTGGCTGGCCAACCCTGGGCAAACATATTTGCGGTTGCCAGTAGGGCAACGAGTGTAGAGTATATCTTCTTCATATTCAAGGATTAAGATGTTTTGTTTATTTGTTGCAAAGTTACGATTTATTCCAATAGGTATGCGCAAATATGATGTAAATCAAGCAAAAGATTTGCGCAAACGTTTGCATATTAGTTGGTTTCCTTGCTTTTTCCGTAAAATCTCACCCGATGCAGTAGAAATTGCGTCCCGACGTAGCATCGGATGCGTCCCGACGCAGTAAAAGATGCATCCCGACGTAGTACAAGATACGTCGGGACGTAATTTCAGAAGCCTCCTGGTGACCATCAAGTAAGCCTCATTCGGAAAAAGTATTTTATCAGAATTTTCGCATCAGGTTCAGGGTGTGGCAATAAGTGGCAATAAGGTGGCAATAAAAAATCCCTTATTGCCACGCGTTATTTGTTTATAATCAATGAGTTAAGTGTGAGTGTGGCAGATGTGGCATTAATTTGATAAAAAATAATTTTTCGTTTATGTAAAACTTGGGTTAAAGATAATGAATCTGTGTAAATCTGTGGAATCTGTGGGAGTTTTTTTATGTCCCACGGATTTCACAGATTTACACAGATTTTTTATGCCCTGGGTTAGCAGCTTCTGCCTTAACCTTTCCGCTGTAGTGTGAAGTACTTTTGCTTATTCCGTTGTCTGCGCATCAGATACGGCTTTAGGAGATAATTATTATTAAAAAACTAGAAAACATTTGGCTATCTCGTTTTTTATTGCGTAATTTGCGTTGCGTAAAAAGCGCAATGGCTATTTAGTAAGCGACCGTTTCTTTGCGAAGTGGCTGGTGAGAGGGGGAATCACATTATAGTCCAGTCATATTTCTGCTGGCATATAGATTACGATATGTAAATAATATTCTGGAAAAAGACAATCAAGAAGAAACTCCCGTAAAATGGGGAAAGAAGAGAGTGAAAATTTTCCCTTAAGAGATTTTTTTCATTGCATTTGACTTGTAAAGTTATTTGTAGTCACTAATAGGGAAAAATGTTGAGAAGGGGTTAAAGAAAAGGCGGCTCTCGGAATTGAGAGTCGCCTGTTGAATATTGTTGTTTCGATGATGAAACAAAGGATTATTTATTCTTTGATGTCCCAATGACCTCCAAATGTAGAAGAACCAACACGCTCTATTCTTTTTTGAGCCTTTAGCTTTTCTATGTGTTTTTGTATTGCACTTGCCTTGATACCTATTTTGTCCACGAGTTCTTGTCTTGTTATATACGGATTGTTTTTTATTAATTCAAAAACTT
>OIZT01001024.1_pt1 | contig 14098 bp, 12 predicted proteins | sample 1588611 | NCBI WGS metagenome assembly OIZT01 (sample SAMN03283278) | human gut metagenome | biome: human-associated habitat; material: feces | host: Homo sapiens | place: Peru | collected 2012
CGAATCCCGTTGATGTCAGTTAGTGGATTCAACAATTTACAATCGCACCCTGTCGATGACGGCCTCGACCGTCGTTGCGTCGAAGTCAAAACGGTAGATGGATTCGTCGCGCATGGTGTCGAATATCTCGCCGTGCATTCCATCGAAGTGAGCCTTTACCTCGTCCATGTTGACGACAGGCGCGGATATGACGAGAAACTTCATGTTCTGCAACTTGAGCGCAGCTGCCCACCGACGCAACTCGGCCTTGAACTCCTCCATCTTCTGGATATGTTCTGCATCGTTTGCGTCATAGAAAAGCTGGTACAGAAGAACGGGTATCGTGCCGCCCTTGAGACCGGCCTTGTTGCAGGCGGACGCCGTCCGATGCAGGAACTGATACGAGATATCCATGCAGTTCGACTTGAAATCCGCAAAGCCTTCAAGCCCGGTGCAGCCCGCGTTGTGGATATAGCACAGCCAAGCCTTGAGTATGCGATGGCGGAGGAGGCTGTCTGCCGCGCCCACGCCCTCGTTGAGCCATTCCCTGACCGTCTTGTCTGCGAAGCGGACGTACTCTGTCATCTTGCCCTCCACGGCGATCTGTACGCCCGCCTCAAGAATCATGATGTCCGTCATCGAAGGACGGCCAATCCTCTCGCCGTCGGAAAGAGCGTCCGTGGGGAACTCAAAGAACTTGAGCGCACAGACGGGGTTGAAGTCGGGGAGATACTTGTAAAGAAGCCTCCCGATCCTGCCGAGGTTCGCCGGCTGCCAGAATTCCGCGAGCGGGATCGAACTTGTCCGCCACGAATTGACGCGTGTCTTGCTGAGTTCGCTCAGCACCTCTCCATAAGTTCCACGGGCAAATCCGAAGAAGTACCCGCGTTCATCATCTATCATTTCTTTTCTTTGTTTCATAATACTGTTTGTCCTTTTGACGGCGCATATTCTACCAAAGGCCGTCAAGCAAAATCATTTCCAATGACGCCTGTTCTCACACCATTTGCTTTCTCAGACTTTCAGGCAAATGACGAATAGTTCAAGGGCGATAACAACAAGCGATCCGGCCATGGCACAGCCGATGATCGTAAGCACACGCCCCCAATCCTTGAACGCCGCCGCAGACGCTTTCAGATCATCCACCCACTTCATCGCGCCAGCCTCTGATGTAGTCAACCATACACCAGCACATTAGCAACATCCATGCCAAGGCCGAAATCGGCATGGAATCAGGGAGACCAAAGCATCGTGTGGCTATAAATCAACCGCCGATGGGCAAAATATCATCATCTTGCCATCCGCCTTTGCCATCTTCGCAAGCATCCCCATGGGCCGCCGCAGGAACATATCCTCGCGCTGCTTCACCCGCTTCTTGATGTCATCGGCAAGGGTTCGCATATTCACTTACCGTCGGCGGGGCTATCGTTGTCTTTCTTCGCCTGTTCTTCAAGCCAATCAAGTTGCCTATCGAAGTCGTTCTTGTATTCAAGTTCTTGCCGTACACGAAACTTTTCATATTCGTTGAAAGCATGTGCCTGTGCAATCTCCGCGGAAATCTCACTCGCACGCGTGAGCAACTCCCTGTCGTCAACGGAAAGTATCTTGTCAAGGTACATTGCCCAATCCTCCATCGTCATGGGGACGTGTCGCTTGGCACGGCTTTCAGCAAGTTCAAGGTAGGCGTTGACGATACGTCCGAGTTCTTCCACCTCGTCCTGAGTGAGATAATTCTTCGCAATCACGACATCCGATTTGAGGATGCGCCCATTCGGGGCTTTCTCCCATGTGGTCAACCCCATGTGATCCTTGCCTGAATCAGCCCGCTCGTAAATAAGTTCGGCCGCCGTGTGACGATGAACGGCATAGTGCAGCTTGTTCTGGACTTTTGCGAAGAAGAGGCGCGTGGTTTCAGCATTTCGATCATAGTCCATCGCTGTGGCGTAGATGTCGGTTATCTTCTGGTAGAATCTCCGTTCGCTCAAGCGGATCTCGCGAATCTCCTCCAGCAGACGCTCGAAATAGTCCTCGCCAAGGAATGCTCCATTTTCCATGCGCTTTCGGTCAAGTACATATCCGCGCAAAGCAAAATCACGCAACACGCCCGTCGCCCATCGGCGGAACTGCGTCGCCCGCGATGAATTGACGCGATAGCCAACTGCAATGATGGCTTCAAGATTGTAGTATTCAAGCTGTCTTTCGACCTGGCGGCGCCCCTCCTGGCGAACTGTTCGGAATTTCCGAACAGTTGCCGACGCATCGAGTTCCGCAGCGGCATAGATGTGTGTCAAATGTTCCGACACGGTAGATTTGGACACATCAAACAAGTCGGCGATCAGCTGTAGCGTCAGCCAAAGCATCCGATCTTGAAAGCGGACAGCTATCGTGTCCGCCGCATTGTCCTTGGCGAACACAAGGAATTCCGCCGTCGAGTTGCGGATCGGCAGTTCATCGCCGTTTTCTGGCTTCCTGTTCTTCATCTTTCAATCCTTTCGTTTCGCGGCATTATACCATTCCGTCCGCCTTTGCCATCTTCGCAAGCATCCCGAACAGCCGCCGCAAGAACATATCCTCGCGTTGCTTCAGCCGCTTCTTGATGACATCGACGGGACTTCGCGTTTATGTTTAGGTCATGTCGCTGCTACGAGGAGAAAACATACTACGCAATGACTCTATCATCTTCTTCCGCTCTTCCTCTTTCGATCCCATTTTCAATATGTATTCATTCTTATATTTTTCTGCATATTGAGCATTGCAAAACTTCTTTGCAATATTCATACCCTCTGCAACCGCCTCTTGTATCGGCTTTTCTGCTTTTAGGTTATCTTCCAAAAGGGCATCCCAAAAACCTTGTTGCCGAATTTTTCTTTGTGCTATTCGCTCTTTTGTTCCGAGTCTGTAAAAGTCTGGTATTGACACATCTTGGTGTGAAATTGAATAACGAGCATATTCAATAACCTCATCAAAATCGGACTTCTTGTTAGTAAGCTTCTTTGCCAATTCAACAAGTTTATTTATAGGGACTTTGTCATCGGTTGCTATGTAACGGCAAAGACTACAGAAGTCTAACATGACCTTAATCGCATCCTCCCTTTGCGAGTTGTGTGCATCACCATGTGCTATTTTGTTTCTGAAAACTGGAAACCGAAAAGCATAATACTCATACGCATAAAAACCAGTTTTTTGGCCCTCAAGACGCTCAGCCTTCTCCGTAAGCGAAGTCGCATACAATGACTCGTCGTCTTCTCCCAATGAAATCAGGACATCACGAATCAATCCCTCTATCTGCAAAGTAAGCACTGAATTTGCTACCTGATAATCTCCTTTCCTATACAGTTTTATGCCCTGCCTCAAAATGTCTTTCCGTGCATTTAGTATATGATTAGACTTGATCAATTCTAATGTCACAGGAATTAACTTTTCAGACAACTCCTTCTCTGCCCACGAATAAAACCGCATTGGCTTTTTGCCATAAACTTTTCTCAGGGTTATAACGCATGGAACAGGGTAATCAAGGAACTTATTGTCTATGTCATTACACAAATTCACGTCTGCCATACGAACTCTATGCTCGAGTAGATCGATCCTACTCCACCCACATACCCCTCTTGCGGCGTATCCACATCGGGTCAATGCCTCCATCTCTATTTGATCCGATAGATACTCACTTATGTCCTGCAAAGTCAATTCAACTTGTTTTAAGTAATATTTTGTTAAACGTAATTGATATTCTTCTTCGCCAGTTCGATGCACCTTCGCAGACACATCACCAATCCTTTTTTTATATTCGTCTTGTCGATGAACTAAGACCCGCACCATTTCTCGTGTTCTTTGCAAAAGATCATACAACTCATCATGAGGAAGTTTCTCAAGCCACAGATAAGTTTTTAATATCTGTCTAAAGAACCTCTCGATATCACAAAATGGTTTTCCTTCTAACCATTTATCCTTTGCGCATTGCTTCAGAACCTCAGAAGAATCCCATTGCCAAACGATCCTCCCATAAAACATACTCAACAAGTTCTTGCCAAAACGCACCAAATCACATCTAAAAAACCATGTGCTTGTTGCCATGTCGGCTAAAACATTACGCCAATCTTTTAGCCGCATTTCAGAAAACACAAGCTTAGGGGAATCGGAACCCTCGTCAATATTGTGATTATCCTCGCGCAAATTCATTTCCACTCAAGCCACTCAATTACATAACATCAAAGAAGGATATCATCCGTTCCGACTTCAGCCTTATCGCCCGTGAACTTTACTGCCAGATTGATCTCATCTTCAAACTGACATTTGAACAAGAAGCCATACTCACCATTCTTTTCAAACACACCCGCGACGGGTTCAAGATACGTCTCTACGGCCTTTCCACGGCATTCTGCACCATACACACGCTCACAGTAGGGTTTCAGGAGAACCTTACATCTCTGAAGCGTATCAGCCTTTGACTCTACAAATGTCCTCAACGCTTCTTTTTGAGCCGCAGTTGGGACATCACCCTGCGATGCGATCAAACGTATTCGCATTGCCAGTTTCCTGTCCTCCCAGGTTACAGGGCAAGAGCCTATCCAAGCGCGACGAAAAACGAACTCGTCAAGTTTATCGTCCACCAACATTTTATTCTCGTTCATGACAATCCTTTCATGCCTTGTTTGAATCGTTAGAGGTACTTGTGCCATCTGAGGCGACGGCAGTCGTCGAAGTTGATTCCGCAGCCTCAGACTTGCCTGTTTCCGCTTTCGCAGCAGAGACGCCTCCAGCGTGCGGGACATTAGAATGCACTTCTGCCGGGACGAGTTGCATTGTGGTTCTGTCACCACATTCATGCCACGTTAGGTGGTTCTCCTTCCGATAGTTTCGCACATCCTCTGCCGTCCAATCATGTCCATCTTTCTGTTCTTTAGTCCACTGTTCAGCAAGCGTCTCGTCAGCTTTTGCGAAATTCTCGTCTCGATCAGGGCCGATTTCATCCACCTGGACTTCAGCCTCGGCGACTCCAGAAAAATCCGGTTCGCCATCATTAAACGGGATTTCATCAATACCGTATTTATCAAGAATCTCGCCCCAGGTCTTACCTTCGGGATTACCTTTTTGCGGAACATAATCAGGATCGGGAATCCATGCTGAATTGCCCGGCTCTCCCGTCCAACCTCCATCGGATTTAGGTAGATTCTTGGGTAGCCCATCTGCATTGATGTAGCAACTTCTGGCAACTACCTCATCAATCATTGGACTGCGTGCAATGGGGGCATCATCAGACAGGGGGACATCCTCACCTTTTCTTTGAGAATCAGCTCTATCCGTATCAATGCGGTATTCAGCCCCATCATCCGTAAACTTCGGGATATTGGAATCCTTCTCAACACGCAGGACATCAGAGCCGACATCTGAGAATTTCTTGTCTGCGAATGTGGGGATGTCGCCAGCTTTGGGATTCAAGGCCGCCGACTCCATGCCTTTTTCTGCGGCAAGTTTCAGCATCTCGGGAGATATCGGAGGTGTCATTTCCACACCCTCCAATCTTCAATGCACTTAGACTGCTCGATCCAGCCCTTGGCTTGTTCAGGATCGTTATCGTAGCGAGAGAGCGAACGGAACACAACCTCAACCAGATTGTCCTTCTCCGAATCCTCCAGCAAGCGAACAGCCTCATTATCGAATATTCGCTTCAACACAAGAGACGTCCACGTGCGCCTGTCTTTGACTGGCGCGGTTTCGCTGACGGCCGGCTTAACGAGCGTCCTATAGACCTCATCAAGCACAACGCCATCCGGCAAATCGTCATTCGAGAGGAACACATCATCGGGGAAGTAGAGCGGCAACGTTGCACTGACTCGTTCGCTCTTGGTCAACTTCCGCAATGTCTCGCGGAAGTCAATCTTCTTGGACGCTCTCGCAATCAGGACTTTGATTTTAACCCCGTCCGCCTGTGTACGGCTGTCAATCGAGATGCCGCCCAACTTGCTGACATCGAGAGGCTTAGAAAGTTTCTCGTCATACTTCTTTGTCTGGCAAAGCACCGCCTCCTGCCAATTGTTTTGATACACGGCGGCACATCCAGTAGGAAGCCTGGCGAGTTCGTTTATCTGCTCATCCGAAAGGTTCTCTGCCTTGCCGACAAGCAGACGATCATCATAGTCAGGAAGCCTGAACACGACCTTTGTGTTCGTGTTGCGGATTACCGCCGGATCAAGAAGCCCTGGTGCCTGGTCTGCAATTACAAACCCCTCGCCATACGTCCGCATTTCCGCGATTGCGTTAGTCAGCATCTCCACGGACTTCCCGGCGAGATTGGCAGATTCCATACCTTGCTCGGTACTCGTCTTGCGAAGCAGATTGTGTGCCTCCTCAAATACCGTTATGTGACGCAGTCCGGAATTACGCTCTGGAGGATTCGCCATTCGATATTCTTGCAGCTTGAGGAACAAGATGCCCATGAGAAGCGATTTCGTCTCTGTCGATCCTACACGCGAAATGTCCACGATGCACGACTTGTCGAACAAATCTGCGGACGGCAACTCATCTTTCTGGAAAATCGTCCGATAGTACCCATTCGTCAGTGACTTGACGCGGGTCAGCAGAGATCCCGTATAGTTGCTTTTCACCTCCTGATCGTAGGCAGAGGCATTGATCACCTCCGGGAGAACCTTCAAGAGATCATGGAAGTCAGGATAGACGGGCTTCTCATGCGAGCAAGTCGAGCGAATCAAATCCCATCCAAGGTTCTTGTAAGTCTGCTCTACGGCATCTTTCAGAATTGCGGGCATCGCCGCATACATCGGCCACGCAGCGTTGAGAATCTCAATCAGCCGGTCGATGTGTTCCATCACGTGGATCTTGTCCGGGAAAGCAAACGGATTGACACGCAGAAGTTCGGTCTGATAGGGATTTGTCCCATAGACGGAAACGCCCCTCACGCCGCCAAACACATCCTTGTACTCGCCCTTTGCCGGCTCGATGACGAGGAACTTGACCCCCTTGCCATCCGCGCCATGATCCATCCTAAGTCCAGAAAGCAATGAATACAAGAAGTTCGATTTGCCGGAGCCGGTACTGCCGGTCACAAAGATATGCGAAGAGAACGATGCGGCATCAAGGCTAACATCGGTGCAGTTATCTACTGCGCCAAGGTGGAACACCTTGCCTATTTCCAAAGGATCGTATAGCTTTTGATCGTATGTGGTTACTGACCGCCCAAACTCTACAGATTCAAACACCTTTACGCCGGGGAGCGACTTTTGCGGAAAGGCCATCCCCACGGCCAGCTCTGACGTTCCGATCATCGCCGTTGGCATGACGCGCATGCCACCACCAAGGCGGAATACGGGATGTTGGAAACGCGCCAGCGAGCTGATGATATCGGCATACTGACCGTCTTTCTTCCCCCAGAATGCGACCGCGTTTCGTTCGACGCCGGAATTCTCGCCGCGAAGGATGCCAGAAAAAATGTGCGTTCCAATCTGAACCGTGTCAGTCAACGGTGCTATGAAATAGGCCGCCCAATTCCAGCCGCCGAAGTTCTTCGCGTCCTTGAGACGTTCGAGCTGTGCATCAATGACCTGCAATGCCTCTTCAACTCCACGATTCCGCAACCCATACTGATAGGATATTCCTTTCGATAGAGTGTCGCTCTCCGACAATGCCTCCGATTCGCTCTTAGTGTCTGTCGTTCCGTGCGTTGTAGTTGTCCCCGTCGACTCTGAGTGGCTTGTTCCCTCCGTCGTGCCAGTTGAATCCGAAACGGAATCAGATTCAGTTCTGGACGAATTCACGCTGAAACTTCCGCCGATGGTTCCGCCAAGGCTTGCGCCAATCGCCGCGCCGACCGGGCCACCACACATAAAGCCGATTCCTGCCCCAAGCGCCGTACCCAGAGGGCCACCGCCCATCGAACGCCCCTTGGTTTTGGACGATGAATGGCTTGTCGTGTGCGTCGTCGTCGTTGATGACGACGTACCATCTGTGACGGTCGTGGTCTGTGCCAGCGATTTAGACAAGGCACGCGAGAAACCCTTGGTCAGCGTCTTGCCGAGAGTCTTGCCCGTCTGCTCGGAAAGAGATATGTTCTGAACATCGCAGAGGGAAAGGCCGGAATAGATGCTTGCATAGCCCGCCGCGATATTTTCGATATCCGTCCGTGACACGGGCGTCGCAAGCAGCAATGCCACATACTCGCGATTCCCCAGAGCCTCAATAATCTTCTCAAGGCCTTGCGTGAATTCGGCATGGTCTTCCTGTTTCAGCGAGGGAACTCCCGTTACTACTCCTACGGCATGATGCCGCTCGTCACGAATGAAGTCGGAACGCTTGCCGACCTCTTCAGCATCAAGGTCACTCTTGACACATCCAGGGAAATTACCCGCCATTGCACGTTCAAAGACGGATATCGCCCCGCCTGGATTTGAGGAGTTGATTCCGATGTAAAACTCGGTTGTCTTCCCTGTATTCCTCAACAAGATAAAGGCCGAGCTTTGCGCTGAATATAGCGCCGCGAAAACTGCGTTCAACTTTGAAAGGCTGTCCTCGTCCTTGTCATAGACAATCTTCGTTATCTTGTCCACGCGAACACCAGCGAGCGCGCTTCCGTAGCCTGCGGCGCTCGCTTCCACTTCGGCATCCGGCAAAGACTCCAGATAGTTCTTGGTGATTACCTGATCAAAAAGGTGCAGGGCACCCCCATCATCGGTTTCGAGTGCCGATGGCCTCGGCCTCTCCATAAGCTTCGTTTCCATCATACGGACAATATCTCATCGAGTCTCTTCTTGAAACTGTTTATCCATTCAATTTGTTTGCGGCATTCTGCCAGTTGTGCATCCAACTTGGACTTGTCCTTGTTTGCCGCCTCAAGATCCTTCTGAATGGCCTTAACCTTGTTGTCGATCTCGTCCATTACAGCCAGCACCTGCTTCTTGGCTTCTTCAAGAACATTCGCCGCCTGCGCTCTGAATTCATCTATGTGGGTCATGGTGGCCTTACGAACGGAATCGCAAAGTTCCGCCGCTATCGCCTCTACATCAACCACGTCCACATTTTCATAATCGCGAACTGTTTTTGAACTACCCCAAGTCCAAGGCTTGTACCATTTACTTGTACTTACCTCATGAGAGCCGACGCAGACACGTTTGGTAGTCTGATTCGATACAATCATCTCCTCCACCGATGGCATCTGCATGACACATGACTGCAATTCGGCGGCAGCAGAGTCAGCAGGAAAACTCTTCTTCAATTCCTTTTCAACAAATGCCTGATATTTGCCCCGTAACCCTTTAAGAACCTCCATCTGCTCCTCTTGAAGAGCTGTTTCAAGTGAAACGATCACATCTGCGTCCATGTCCCTGCACCTGGACAACGCCATGCGCGTAATGCGACGAGCCTCGTTCGGTTTGACATCATCATCTCCTTGAAGTTCTTCTGCGATATCCTTGCAGAGCTTCTCCTTCTTCGCGTTTATCGCGTTGACCTTGTTTCGGGTAGAGATCGACTCCTTGTATTTAAGTCCCCGTACTTCTTCCCTAAACTTTTCTCCCTGCTCAATGCGCTTCTTATCTTCGTTAAACGCTTTGATACGGTCAAGAAGTTCTGTGCGGTCCGCCTGCCCCTTGGCAAGCTGCTCCTCTTTTTTCTCCGCGATTTTAGCGGCCATCATGACTTTCTCAAGCGAATCTATGGCGTCCTTCAACTTTGCCGGAAGCGCATGTTTCTGGAGAAAGTCATTCAACAACTCTTCGATGATCGGGATGCCGCTGAGAATTTCGGCTTTGTCCTCGTTTGATTTTGCCTCTGCCAACCTTTTCGCGAGACGACGATGACAATCGTAGCTGATACGGTCTTTAACATGGTTGAGCATGTTCATTTCCGGTTCTTCGACGAACAACTCCACCAATGTCTGAAGATTGCCGCGTTCCGTTCTTGTAAGTTGGTATCCGCCTTTTTTCTTGCGCAGGAGTTTGGCAAGATATGCTGATGCCGGAATCACAAGAGGATGTTCGATGCCAAAACCTGCAAGGTAGTCACGGACATTCTGAAGTGCCTTTGTCACCGACTCACCATTCTCAGGATCAAACGCATCTATTTTGTTTGCGATGAACACAAAGCGATCTTGCGCCTTGCGACCACCCTCATGCATGACTTCGCAAACCTTGTTCAAAAGTCGTTGATCATCGTCGGTACTCAACTGCGTGGAGTTAAGCACGTAAAGTACCATAGAAAGCGGCTTCGACTGTATCGCTTCGTATGTCACTCGCTTGTGCTCCTCGTTGCGCGAACTGTTGGGGCCGGGCGTATCAACGAACACCATGCGGCAGTCTGGCGTTTCATCTACTGTAGGGATGTTCCCAACAATCTCAATGCGTGATGTAGCGGGATCATCGTTCCACTTGGTTAGCGTTTCATTGTCAATCTTGACAAACTCTGAGATCGGCTCGTTATCTGAATTAAACCTCTGCGCCATGAAATTCTGCGCATGGTCATCGTCCGTTATGCGGGCGATTGTTGCAGTACACGCCTCATTCTTCGCAGGCATCAAATCCATACCAAGAAGCGAATTGACCACCGTGGACTTACCCGAAGACATTGTGGCAATGACATTGGCCTCGAAGGTTGGATCAACGGCACGATCAAACGCCGCCTGCATTTCTTGCGAATTGAAAAGGGCTGCAAAAGGCGCGTCATCTCGCTTGCCTGATTCAAAAATCTCCTTCAGGGATGTCATCCGATCCGTTTTCAATCCCTTCGAGTCGACGTCAACAGTCGCCTGAACATCGCTCTGGACATTGCAGAACTGATTAAGCGCATCCTTGAAGTCCTCTGAATCTTGAACCATGCCACGGAACTTGAACGCGAACTTCTTTTCACGATATTCTTCCTTCAGCAGCGGGAAGAATTTGTCAATCCAGTTCTGAAGCCTCTCGTGTTGGCAAAGCTGCCACAATGGGGTTCCCGCCTCTACCGCCTTCCCATTGACTTCAATGGAGGTCTCGACAAAGTATGGATTGTAAACGATGTTGACGTTGAGCATTTTCGTTGTCCTTTCTTAAAGTTAAAGTTATTTTTTCAAAGCCTTGATAATCAGAGACACGACAACCAAGACGGCCGCTGCTGCTGCTGCAAGAATCCACTTCGCAGTACTGCCAACGGTGTGTGCCCTGGGGGCGGTGTAAGAGTGCGTTGCAGAACTACTGCCGCCGCTCTGCTGTCGTTGGTTCCTATGGTCGAGCCGAGGGGCTTGCTCGTTGGCGGTGACATCGGGCCTTGTCTGTTCCTGACTTTTCCGTTTGACCTGATACCTGTCATATCCACGACGACGAAATTCGGTTTGCAATTCCGAAGCATAGTGCAACTTTTCACGCGAGAAGTTACTTGCCAAGGCACCCTTAACAAGATGCAAGGTGTCTTCGGTCACATTCGGACGCCCCACCTGACAGAATTCGATAGAGCCATCATCATCCTCGTAAAGCCTCGCGCCAGCCTTTGCAAGTTTCTTTTCTGCGTCTTCGGCAACCTTTTCGGCAATCGGAAGTTCTCTTCGCTGATCTGCATCCAACTCTCGCAGGATGGCGACCTTGAGGTTCATCTTCAATTCCGAAGGCGGTATCTCTCCGGCCTCCGCCTTAGTGCGAAGATCGGTCAGAGCCTTGATTGGGGATTTTTCAGACCGCGTTTTTGGCTGAACTCCAGAACCGTCTTTCGGCGATGTCTTTGAGCGTATCATCTTCTCCGCAAATACAAATTTCTCCTTTGAGAAGTTCGTACATAACGCGGCCTTGACCATATCGATGTCGGATTCTGTTTTGAAGTCTATGGCGTCATCATCAGCTTCAAAAAGCGTCATGCCAATTGCACCAAGCCTCGACTCCAGTTCGTTCGCTATCGGGACAGGCTTTGCAGACAGCTGTCGTTCTGCCTTGTCGAGTTCGCCTATGAGGGCGACATGAAAATCACGCAAGGATGCCCCTGCCGAGATCATGTCCACATATTGTTGCGGTAGTGTTGTCATCCTTTAACGCCTTCTTTCTTGTTTGCGAATGCATTTAGGTCTTGCTGGAGCAGCATCTCGAGAACAGGAATGCCTGACAGCTTTTCCGCCGATCTCAAATCAGACTCCTTGAAAAATTTTCCGCCCAACAAAATCCTTTCAGAACTTTTAACGCGAGTATGCTCAATTCGCGAGAGTGCCTTCGCCCCCTCTGCTGAATACGCAATCCCGTTTCTGTAAAATGTCCGTTGTGCAAGGAACGTCTCAATTAGCCGCCGTAATCTCGCCTGAATCCGAGGGCTCTCCACGGCTTCATAAAGATTCTTCCTCTGGCCCTTGGGCGGCGACGGCTTATCTTTACCCCGTTTATATTTGACCTTCGCAGCGCATATCCGGCGGATGCTCAATCCGAGGTCGCTACACACCGGCACAACAACTGGATTGCGGAAACCGATGCCGCGAAGGTGCGCTTCACAGGTTTTAAGCACATCAACGACCGACTCGCCATGTTCGGCGTCGAGCAAGTCTATTTTATTGATGGCAAATATGATCCTTGACTTCTTCTGGGGTGAAGAATAAACCTGCTGCAATTGCGACAACAAGCGCCATTCATCCTCGACACCGGCAACCGAAGCATTAACAACAAAAACAATCGAGGAGAAATCCGCCTCGTTAATCACTCGTTCGGTAATCTTGGCATGGTCTTCACACGATGCATTGTTTGGCCCCGGTGTGTCTATGAACACAACCCTATAGCCATTATGCGTATTGGCAATCGTTTTGATGTTCCCCTCGATGGAAACTTCCTCGTGGGAACAGTCATTCCACTTCTGGAGAATCTCAGAAGTGATTGGCGTCTTCCATCTGCTCCACTTACCCGCGACTTTAGTTCGCCCACGAAACGCCGGAAGCTCGTCACGGTCTTCGATCCGACATACCGAAGCCGTACACGCTTCGTTCCGCGCTGGCAGCAGCCTATGCCCAATCATCGCGTTCAAAAGCGTTGACTTGCCAGCACTCATAGTGGCGACTACCGCAACGGAATACGTTTTCTCTGGACGTTTCTTCATATCTAAAAACCGATCAATCGTTTATGGCAGCATCAAAGGCTGCTTGCTGCGCTGCGCGAACTTTGTCCCGTATGTCAGCGAACTTGCTGATCTCGCCGTCCAGTTCCTTTTGCAGGCTCACGATCCCACGGTTGATTTCCTGCTGCTTTGCAAATGCTTCGGAAAACTGCTTTGCGCTATTCGCAACTGCATCCATGTGTTGGCGGAACCGCTCCTTGAAGGATTCACTGGTTTCGCCAGGTTCTTCCTTAAAGTCAGCGGGATCGTCTGCATTCAGATCGACGTCGGGATGTGTCGCGCCGTATTTCTTAATCACATCATAAAGACGGTTGATATTCGCCCGAACCATCTCTTTGGTTTCAATCATGCCATCATACTTGCCGTTGTATTTGTCACGTGCTGTCGCATACTTTCGCAACAGCATCTCGTACTCTTCTACCGTGTAAACTTCCTTGTCCTCATCAATTGATGGCGATACGCCCTCTATCTGATCGTTTTTAATGGACAGAAGTCTTCGATACTCGGAAAGCAACGACTCGTATCGGCGCCCCATTTCATCATAGGCGTCTTTGTCCATCCACTCAGAATAAGGGATGGGTCTAAGTGGCATCTGCGGCTCTTCAAGCTCCTTGTTCATGTTCTGTATCCTCAACTTTCTTGTGCGCGTCTGTAGATCTACAGCGCCCGACACCGTGTCGGACACATGAAGAAGGGGCGCGCTTTCCCTTCCCCATGCACTCACCGGAAGCCCTGGTCTGGCCTGAAACGAATGCATCGAAACGAGCAAGGCGCCCCAATGGGGCGCACAACTCGCAACCATGTCGTTCGTTTCCGTGTGAAATATGACCAGTATTCCCGATGAACGCCGTGTTTGCTGTCATGCAAAGCTGTCTGCGGTCGCGGGGTGGGCAAGGCAGCCGATCCTCGCCAGTTCCCGACCTATATGATTCTCCGCTTTCGTGGAAAACATATGCATTATAGCATATTTGCATGACGATTGGGGAAGGAATCGTTTTGTTTTTGTTTCTTGTCAAACTCAATGCGACCAGGGTAGTCGCATCCACTCGTTCCCAAG